>ERZ825137.4430-NODE-4430-length-14009-cov-17.773972_pt1 | contig 14009 bp, 10 predicted proteins | sample MGYA00519873_ERZ825137 | MGnify/ENA primary metagenome ERZ825137 (study PRJEB31778, sample SAMEA3449190) | human gut metagenome | biome: human gut; feature: human-associated habitat; material: faeces | place: United Kingdom | collected 2010/2012 ...
CTTTTTGAGAAGAAAAATCACAAGGCAAGTGCAAAAATATCTTTAGTCTTAAGTTATAGGACACTTTTTTATCGACTTAAATAATTAATAATAAAGCGGTTATGTGTGTTCGGTGTATCTCTTACTAAGAGATGCACTTTTTTTCTTCTTTCTCCTGAAATCTTATTCACCACATACCCAACAGATTAAGTACCGTCAATCATTTGTTTCACACCCAACTTGAAAATCTTAACAGATGTCAATGTATCATAATGAAAAGACCTTGAAGTTTTCAAAAAAGACCAAAGAGTTTCCGAAAAAGAATTAAGTCTTTTTCAAAAAGACCAAGGTCTTTAAGAAGAAGATGGAATTATGCAGATGAGAGAAATTCCGTCAGTCAGGAAAGTTGAAACAATCTGCTTTCACACATAACAGGTACTGAAATCTCCTATTCATGAGGGTTCTGTGTGAAAGCTATTTTTCTTCCAATGGCAAACTTGCGTTTTGTTTTCATGAGAGAATAAGAACTTCAACGAAATTCTCCATTTTTTAAACTGAATCTTGATGCTATGAAACAGATATCGGAAAAAAAAGTGGTGGCAGCACTCTTTCCGAATAGGAAAGAAAGTACTGCCACCACCTTTTTCGTCCTTGTTTATGGTTTTCCGAAGAAAGAATCTGTTACTTATCTGCCGGGACAGACAGAATTTTAGTATATCCTTCTTTATCTTTTAATGTTTCGATAGCCTTAGTCAGATCTGCATCATCTTTCATGCGTTCCAATATCACGCCACGCTGAAAATAATGACGTTTCACTATTTCCTCAGCAATCGCTTTCCTTATCTGTTTGGAGAAACGGTTCAACTCATGGTCAAGATTATGCGTCAGTTTCTTTTCCAGCGCTGCAAACTCTTCGGATGCTCCTTCCATGTATCCCTCAAATTCGGCAATCTCCTTCAAGTTCTTCAGCGACTTCTCACTCTGACGGTCATAGGTGAAATTACGCTTCTTCAACATTTGCTTGAAATCATCGTAGTCGGCATCCGTCACTGAGAAGTCTTTCACTTCACCGATGTTGGGATGCTTGATGCAGTATTGGGTGGCGTAATCAAAAATCATATCATCATTCAGCAGATAGAACATGATATTGGGGAAACGCTCCGCCTTGACTTCCACATCGGGACGGATGCCGCCACCGTCGCGCACCTCACGTCCCGCTGCCGTGTGAAATACAGTAGTCAGGCTGTCGGGGATGCGTGCCACCGAACCGTCGGCATTGCGTTTGGCATAATCGATGGCCTGAATACAACGTCCGCTGGGAATGTAATATTTGGCAGTTGTTACCTTCATGCTACTATTATAAGGGAGTTCACGCGGCACTTGCACCAAGCCTTTTCCATAGGTGCGGTTACCCACAATCACAGCGCGGTCGAGGTCTTGCAAAGAACCGGAAACGATTTCGGCAGCCGATGCCGTAGCACCATCCACCAACACGGTCAAAGGAATTTCCATATCTATCGGCTCATTGGATGTCTTATAAGTACTGCCGGCTTGCTTTATTTTACCTTTGGTCACTACTATTTCTTTTCCTTTCGGCACAAAGAAGTTCACCACATTCACAGCTTCGCTCAATAGTCCTCCACCATTTCCGCGCAAATCAAGAACGATAGAAGTGGCTCCCTGCTGCTTCAACTCAATCAATGCTTTCTTTATATCTTTGGAACATCCTTCAATAGCAAAAGTACTGATGGCAATATAGCCGATGTTCTTATCTACCATTCCATAGTAAGGAACAGGATTGGTGCGGATGGTTCCGCGGGTAATCTTCAGCTCCATAGGAATATAAGTACTGTCTGCCGTAGGTCGTTCCAATTTCAATACACAAGTCGTGCCGGGGTCGCCACGCAAATTATCGCTCACATAAGAGGTCAGTTCGTTGGGTGTCCTGTCTCCCTGTGCCATATCCTTACCGTTTATCTCCATAATGATATCGCCCGCCTGCAGACCGGCTTCGGCAGCCGGACTTCCTTCCGACGGCTCTATAATGGCAACACGCTTGCGGGGAGTGTAGTAACGAATGACAGAACCGATACCTCCAAACTTTCCACTGGTCATTTCTTTCAGTGTATTATCCTCTTCGGGATAATACTCCGTATAAGGGTCGGTTTGTGCAAGCATCGCCTCGATACTATAATTAATTACCTTCTCGGGGTCAATCGTATCCACATAAAACATATCCAGCTCCTTGAATACCGCATTGAAGACATCCAGGTTTTTAGCTATCCGAAAATTACGGTCATCACCTTTGCTAAAGCCGAAAAGAGCACTTCCCGCCAAGCCGACGCACGCTATAAATAATAAACTCTTAGTATTCCACTTCATTCTTTTATATATTTGTTAACCGCAAATTAATACATTATTCTAATCAGGATTGCAGAAGCGCCTCTATATTTAACTTTATTTCGTCCCATTTTTTCTTTGATAAGGTTGTACCCACCACTTGTATCACATTGGATGCCAAAATGGAGCCGATAATGGAACATTTCTCCAAAGAATAACCGCACGTGAGCCCATAAAGAAATCCGGCAGCATAGTAATCGCCTGCTCCGGTGGTGTCTACCACTTTCTTCACCGGCGGAATCTCCAGTTTGATACATTCCGTCCCTTTCTTGATACAGGAACCTTGCGCACCGAGTTTCACAACCACCACACTGCACATGGCAGAAATTTCATTGATGGCTTCCCATGCATCTTTTCCTGTGTAAGCACGCGCTTCTTCTTCATTGGCAAAAACAATGTCGACATACTTATTTATCAAAGTGGTAAAGAAATCCAGTTCCTCCGCCACAATATTATAGCTGGCCATATCCAGACATATCTGTGCACCGGCTTCTTTGGCCAACTGCATGGCACGGAGAATCAAATCATGGTCTTGCACCAAATAACCTTCTATATATAGATAGGCATATCCTTTAAACATATCCAATGTAAGATTTTCGGCTTTCATAGTTGCCGCCGCTCCCAGATAAGTACCAAAAGTGCGCTCCCCATCAGGAGATATAAAGGTAGAAGCAACTCCTGTAGGCAAATCACCGACCAACAAATTCATGTCTATCCCACGCTTCAAACCATTCTTTTTAAAATATTGCCCAAAATCATCTTTTCCTATCTTTCCGATGAAGCCGGGCTGCGCTCCGAGGTTGGCCAACGCCAAGACCGTATTTCCGGCAGAGCCTCCCGTTGCCTTATGAGTCTTCACATCAGCAAATTTATTTCTGATTTTCAAAAACTTAGCCTCATCTATAAGTTGCATACTTCCTTTGGGCAAATTCATTTCATCCAACAGTGCATCACCTTGCAAAGTAACAAGAACGTCAACCAATGCATTGCCCATTCCAATTATTTTATCCATTTACCTAAAATTTTTCTGCAAAGATATTGCATATTTCGAAAAAACCTATTATCTTTGCACCGCAATTAAGAAAAAAACATTCTTCCTTAGCTCAGTCGGTTAGAGCATCTGACTGTTAATCAGAGGGTCCTTGGTTCAAGTCCAAGAGGAAGAGCGAAAGAATTAATTGCAAATTCTTCCTTAGCTCAGTCGGTTAGAGCATCTGACTGTTAATCAGAGGGTCCTTGGTTCAAGTCCAAGAGGAAGAGCAAAAAGGTTCGCATCTGCGAACCTTTTTTATTTCTTATAAATTGTGTACCAAAGCGGCAACAAGCCATATCTCATCCGACTTCACCACGCATACGATCTTCGAAAGCGGCAAGTGCGGCCTTTGCCCCTTCACCCATCGCAATGATAATCTGTTTATAGGATATATCCGTTACATCTCCTGCTGCATAAATACCCTTCACGGAAGTGCGGCCATTTTTGTCGGTCAGGATTTCGCCCATACGGTTCGTTTCTACCAAATCCTTGAATAAAGCACTATTGGCAGTCAAACCAATCTGAACGAAAATGCCGTCCAAAGCAAAGATTTCTTCTTTATCCGAAGAACGGTCTTTCTTAATCATACCGACCACCTTATCCCCATCGCCCAATACTTCAACCGTCTGGGTGTGAGTAAAGATATCTACATTAGGCAGACTCCTGACTTTCTCCTGCAAAACGGTATCTGCTTTCAGAGTCTCCATAAACTCGAAGACCGTCACCTTAGAGCAAATACCTGCCAAATCAATGGCCGCCTCCACTCCGGAGTTACCACCACCGATAACAGCTACCTCCTTGCCTTTATAAAACGGTCCGTCGCAATGCGGACAGAATGCCACTCCATGACCAATATATTTCTCTTCGCCCGGAACATTCAACTTCCGCCAGTTGGCACCTGTAGCAATAATCAGCACAGGAGCCTTGTAACTTTCACCACCCTTAACCGACAGCACTTTCATTTCCCCGACTACCTCGGCTTTTTCTATCCTGCGATTCTCAAGTATATCAATATGGTAAGCAGCCAAATGGCTTTTCAAGTCCTGTGCCAGTTCTTTACCGGTAGTCCGAGGCACGGATATCAGATTCTCAATACCCATGGTCTCATTCACCTGACCACCTATACGTTCAGCCACTACAGCCACCCGCAGCCCTTTTCGAGCAGAATATATGGCAGCCGCAGCACCGGCAGGACCGCCTCCCGCTACCAACACATCATACTCTTTCGTTTCAAAAGATTCCGAAACCGATGCACCATAACGCACTTCAAGTTTTTCGAGCAAATCACCGATATTACCGCGTCCCACATGAATCTGTTCGCCATCGGCAAACACTGTAGGAACAGCCTGCACTTTCATGCGGTTCACCTCCTCTTCATTCACAGCACCGTCTACAGCTTCATGGCGTATCTGAGGATTAAGCACCACCATCAGATTCAATGCCTGAACTACATCAGGACAGTTGGTGCAGCCCAACGACAAATATGTAGTCAGATTTATCGGTCCGCGCAATGCACGGATACGCCGGGTGATAAACTCATCGGGAAAATTCTTACCTTTGCCATCAGCATTAAGTATCGCCATCAGCAAAGAAGTAAATTCATGCCCGCCGGGTACGGCTCGGAAAGTAATACCCGTATCTTCCCCTTCCTTTAAAAGAATAAATTTCAAACCTTCGCTCTCTTGCAAACGACAGGAGAGTTTTTCGGAACAAGAAGCCACTTCTTCCAACAAATCCACCAACTCGGCACGGCTTTCATGCCGAGGGTGGACAAAGATGTCGAAAGTATAGTGCGCATCCAGTTGGGCAAATAGCCCTTTTAACTGTTCTTTTATTGCGCTATCCAACATATTTTTCCCAATTGCTTTAAATTTTACCTACGAGGTCAATGCTCGGTTTCAGTGTCTCGGCACCTTTTTTCCACTTTGCGGGACAAACTTCCCCATCATGACCGGCAACAAACTGAGCCGCCTCCACTTTACGAAGTAACTCATCGGCATTACGTCCGATGCTGTTGTCCTGAATTTCAGCCAATTTAATCTTACCTTCAGGATTAACCACAAAGGTACCACGATAAGCCATGCCATCTTCCTCAATCATCACACCGAATGCGCGAGAAAGAGCTCCGGTAGGATCTGCCAACATTGGATAAGTGATTTTACGAATGCTTTCGGAAGCATCATGCCATGCTTTATGAACAAAATGTGAATCTGTGCTGACAGAATACACCTCTACACCCATTTCCTTGAATCGGTCATACTTCTCTGCCATGTCTACCAACTCAGTAGGGCAAACGAAAGTAAAGTCGGCAGGATAGAAAAAGAAAATAGCCCATTTCCCTTCGATATCCTTGTTAGTCACTGTTTTAAACTCTCCATTGTGAAATGCCTGAACTTTAAATTCAGGTATTTGTGAATTAATAATAGGTTCCATACACTTTCTATTTTAAAAATGAAATTAATTTTTAAATTGTAATTATTACATTTGCAAAGGTAGTGCACTGCGTTTCCCTCTGCAATACCTAATTATTAGGATAATATAGAACAACAATCACCATAAATAGGTACAGAAGATTAGGTGTATTTAAAGTTTTTACGTACTTTTGCCTCGGAATTTATAAAAAACAACAAGAAATGGACGATTCAAACCCACGAACGTACAGTATAGTATTAACTTATCCGGCAGGGCTCTAAACAGCACGCCTGCAATGCCTCTGCCCGGAATTAAAACAAACGAAAGGAGGCAATAAGATGAGAAAATATCTTTATTGTGAAAACGGTTTTGTGGAAAAGCCGCAGTGGATGCCCAACTGCTGGGTAAATGTAGAATGCCCTGATAAAAGCGATTTTGACTTTCTGACCAAAGATTTAAAAGTCCCTGAATCTTTTTTAGAGGACATTGCCGATGTAGATGAACGACCGCGTACCGACACCGAGGAAAACTGGTTGCTGACCATTATCCGTATTCCTTTGCAGCAACAAGGAAGTATTCCATATACAACCATTCCCATAGGCATTATCACAAACAATGAGATTATTGTCACCATTTGCTATCATTCCACTGAAATGATACCCGACTTTATCGACCATACACGCCGAAAAGGAATAGTGGTGCGCAATAAGTTTGAATTGATATTACGGCTGATTTACTCTTCTGCAGTATGGTTCCTGAAATACCTGAAGCAAATAAACAATGATGTGACGGCAGCCGAAAAAGAGTTGGAGAAAAGCATCCGCAACGAAGATTTACTTCGACTGATGAAGCTGCAAAAGACATTAGTCTATTTCAACACCTCGATACGTGGAAATGAGGTGATGATAGGCAAATTGCAAAGTATCTTTCAGGAAAAGGATTACCAAAACCCTGATTTGGTAGAAGATGTGGTCATTGAATTGAAACAAGCATATAACACAGTAAATATTTACAGTGACATCTTAACAGGCACAATGGATGCTTTCGCTTCCATTATTTCAAATAATGTGAATACCATCATGAAACGCATGACCAGCATCTCCATCATATTGATGGTACCTACATTGATAGCCAGCTTTTATGGAATGAACGTAGATGTACATGTAGATGAGTTACCGCATGCTTTCAGCCTCATCATATTAATATCTATCATGCTATCGGCCATGGCATTCGTTATCTTCAAAAAGATAAAGTGGTTTTAAGCCGAAAATTACTTTGCTATCGTTTTGCTGTCGTGTCGGAATATATCCGCCACGACAGATAACGATACAATAAATTCATAATTCTATCGGCATTTCCTCTTTCTTTGCCCTATCTTACGCCTTATCCACAGATAATAGCCGGTCAGTGGCAGACAAGCTCCGATGAGAGCCGCAGCAAAGGCAAGTATTTTGGTAAACATGCCGCCCCAACTTCCCACATGCACTGAATATATCCATCCCCGAATCTTCCCCGATGGCTCAGCATTCTGATATAAAGATACATTTGTTATCTCACCCGAACGAGGGTCAAACTCATAACGATCACTCGCACGCTGATTGCCCAACCGGTCGAAAGAGACATTGGCAGTACCCCGGGATATGGTAATCTGTCTGCAATCGGGATTCTCATTCTTCAACTGTCGATAAACCTGTTCCCAATGTGCATACGGAGCCTGTGATTTTTCCTTTCCCTTCTTTTCCTGTCCATGAGCTGCATGCCCACTTCCTTGCCGGGTTTCTACTCCAAAGATTTTATAGAATCCGGTCCGGTACCAGGCGAAAGACCAAGTCAGCCCCGTCAGTGACATCACCAGCAAAAACAACAACGCATACAGACCGCCCGCCACATGAAAATCATAGCAGAACCTGCGAAACCCCTTCCGCGACGTTATCTTCAGACTATTCTTCATCGCCTGCAGTGTACGCGGCCACCAAATAATGATACCCGTCAACAGAATAAGAACAAACATCAGTGTACTCACTCCTACTATCATCTTTCCCCAAAAAATACCGCCATCAGGCTTCATACTGTCCAACAGCCAGCGATGCAGTTTAAACATGGTCAGGAAAAAAGCCGGACGTTCGTATTTCCCTTTCACTTCACCCGTATAAGGGTCGATATAAACTGATGCACGGCGCGGTTTGGAAAGATTTACCTGCCACGTGCGCCCTTTCTCCGAAGGAATACTCACTCCGGCAACAGATACACTATCGGGCAATGTCTCCGCCACTCGTTCTAGAAACATCTCCACAGGCAACGGTTCCGCCTTTATCTCTTTCACTTGATAAAGGTCGGGACGGCTCCATTCTGTTATTTCGTTCTCGAAAACCAGCATGGCACCCGAAAAGCATATCAGGCTGACGAGCAGTCCGAAAGGCACAGAAAGCCAAAGATGCAGTGTCCGAAATATCTTTTTCATTTCTGAGATGTAAGTTTACCTACAGTACTAACAGACTCCGCAATGATAGTCAACCCCTTTGTGGCAGTAGCAGTCCGAGGGTCAATCTTGTAAAGTGCCGGAGTACTGCCATCGGTAGTGGATACCGGCATATATATGTAACCGTTCTCGTTATAAGGAATATTTCCATAAGCACTCAGAACATCTTCCGATGGCAATCCGGTCACCGGTTTCAGTGTCCGGTCTTCACCTTTAAAGACTGCCAGTTCAGTAGTATACTCCCCTTTCGACTGTAACCCGCGAGTATACATCTGAAGCAAGAAATAATCTTCTGTGATATGCCAGCATTTGTACATCGGATGCTTGTTTCCAAGCTCTTCTAGATTGATATAATAAGTATCGTCAAACGAAGTTTCTCCTGCCTTGATTCGCATCACTCCCGAAGGAAGTGTTCCCTGCACACGCTTTAAGTCATCCGAAGAAGTGGTAAGTCGTCCGTAGCCGGGTGAGAAAACATAAAGATCGCCGTTATCAGCCGCCCAAATAGTCTGGTAATATTGAGAACGCATACGTCCGCTGGCAAAGCCGATTTTATCAGTGGCAACAATCGTTGGAGTACTGCTGAAATCATTTCCGCTGTAAATAGCCACGTATGCATGGTCGGGATACTGAGTAGAAGGAATAGAACCTTCTTTATAAGCACCGCTGCCACTGCCTCCCGCCACGGTTGCCACAAGTTGCGGATCGGTCACCTTGTCCGGGAACGCTTTTACACCATATTGGCTCATCCCCATCGGAATTACTGAAGTGTAAAGTTTGCCGTTTGCCTGTACAAACCCGGAAAAAGTAACATACTCACCATTACCCAAGTAGTTTTCACACGGGTAGGTCTTGGTACTTGTAGTACCGTCCAGTGAATTCAGATAGTTGACCAAAATACCTTGCTCCGCATATCCGCCGGCATCCGTCCGGTCTGTATCTCCGGTAGAAGCGGTAATCACATTATCTCCCCACGTGCCATACGTGGTGATACGTTTAAAAGCATACGACAGATGCTCTTCGAGCTTATTATTACTGTTCAGAATGTAAGAAGAACCGGTTCCGTCTCCTCCCTTATTATACACAAGGCGGAAGAGGTAATCATTGTTATGAAACACCCAATACGTACCGGTCTCTGTTTCAAGACCGTTATTTTTCACTGTAACGCTTCCTTCGTCCAAAGACTCGGCAGTCAGGAGATAATTTACCCCATCAACTGTGGCAGCAACCACGTATGTCCCTGCCCCGGTACCGGGAGCATCCGGCGTTGAATTTTCAGGTACTGTATCATCACTGCATGAAGTCAACACGCTGCCTGCACAACATGCCATGACAACAGACCAAAACAAAAATTTTCTATTCATCATTCTTCTATTTATATTTTATCGATTCATATTCTATTGTCCGAAATAAACCCTCACCTTCCCGTAGAATGCACGCCCGGCTTTCTGCAGGCTATAATTATCATACAATTTCTCATCCGTGAAATTCTTGCATTCCAACGAGAGGTTATAGCGTCCATTCTTGATACTATACGTAATCCCCAGATTGTGTGAAAATTGTTCCGGCACACGTTTCTTGGAAGAAGCCTCTCCGATAGTTTCCCAATTCAACGGAAATTCGTGCTGATAATAGCTGTCATACGTGAGCGACAAGCGATTTCCTTTTGCAAACAAATCATGCCAATAGAGCGAAGCATCCAAGCTGGCATAACGGTAAGGCTGATTGGGTATACGAAGTTTATACTTCAGGCTTTCCTGCAGGGAGCCTCCCTCCAGATATTTTTCATTGTCACGCGTATCCATGCTGCTATAAGTACCTCCCACACTGAGCCAGTGCGAATAGCTGTAACGTGCAGACACATTAAAACCTTTCGTCTTTACACGCCCGTGATTATAATAGGAACCATAACTTTTACCACCAAAAGAGCTGATGGTACGGACGATGTAATCTTTCGTATCACGATAAATCAGACTTCCTTCCACATAGAGCTCATGCTTGCCCAAGCGGTGCGTATAACTGAGGTTCAAGTTGATATTGTCACTATTCTCCGGGTTCAGGTCAGCCTTACCCGCTTCCAAGTCCTCATCACCGAACAACTCTTCATTCGATGGCAACCGATAAGCTTTCTCATACGAGAGCTTTACCTGTAAATCCCTTATTATCCAATATGTGCCTGCCGCTCCATACCCCAGAGCGCTTACGCGCTTGGACATATCAATATAGTTCCCTATACCATCGGCATTCTGTGAGACTAATCCCGAACTATGCTGGTTATAATACTTTCCGAAGGCAGAGAAGTTCCACCTTTCAGCAGGCATCAGACGATAAGAAAGTCCGGTGATATTCTTCCTTGTCTTCTTGGGAACGGTAAAATCCGAAACAGCCGAAGTGGAATTCACATCCGAACGGTTACTGCGCTCGAAAACCGTCAGTACATGGCTCAGTGTAAAGGTCTGCGTCCTGCTGAGACGATAATCAACCTTGAACGTCCCATTCCAGTTCTTATTCTTCGATTCATTGTCCTGGTAAGATTGCTCTCCTTTTGAACCGGTATATTGCTTTTCTCCATACCAATTATATTGATAAGGCACCGTATCAATATTCTGAGTCAGATTATAATTATAATTTGCCGTCAAACTAACATCCAGTCCTTTGGTAAATAAATCCCGCTTATGATACTCCAATGAGGGCATCAGCGAATGTCCCTTGCGGTGTTTCTCTCCAAATACTGCCTCTTGGCGCACTCCTGTCTGAATCTCCTTGTACATATTGGAATAAGTAAAACCGAAAAGCAGACGGTCGGCAAAGGGTTTCCCCACCCAACCCACTTTTCCGATGACAGCCTCATTGTGGTAAGTGTCATTGAAACGTTTTACATGCTCAATCTTCTTTTTGTCGGTGGTATTGCCATCGGGAGAAAAATGAGTGACATACGTATCCACATAATAATCATTGTCGGAATAGTTCTGAAATGCATTAATCTCATACATCAATCCGCTTCTGAAAGTCTGTCCGAAATTGACATACGACTTATGCGTATTAAACGAACCATAAGAATAAGAAGTATCCAAAAACCATTTTCTCTTCTTCTTATTCGTTACAATATTGATGACGCCTCCTAAAGCATCGGTACCGAATCCTACCGGTACAACTCCTTTATATACTTCTATACGCTCGGCAAAATTCACCGGAATATTGTTCAGCCCGAAAGAGCTGCCTACCCCCTCCTGCGGCACTCCGTCAATAAAGACTTTGACGTGTTTTCCACTGAACCCATCCAACATGAGTTGGGTATCAGAACCTACACCTCCTGCCTCCCGCAGTTTCATACCCGGCAGTTTGGATAAAGCATCACTCAAATTCTTCGTCGAGTTCTGCAACTCCTCCGTATCCACAGCCACGGCATTGAAAGCCGAACGCTTCACACGGCCTACCCCATTGGACACGACAACGACCTCGTCTAACTCTGTCACAGACGAAGCTAATACTACATTCATTTTTACTCTCTCACCTCGAAAGAGCTTCACCGGCTTCTCTATCGTTTCATAACCGACAGCAGAAACGACCAGTGTATACTCCCCTGCGGGGGCATGCAAATGATATATTCCCTGCTCATTGGTCATACAACCATAATTGGTTCCTTTCAGATACACCGTTGCCAAGTCTATGATTTCTTTCTCCTTCGATACGACTTTACCCGAAATCATGGTTTTATGCTGCTGTGCATATACAGATACAGCCGTCAATAAAACGATGATTAAAATATTCACTTTCCGAACTGCTGTTTTCACGTTTTCTTCTTCTAAGTAATTACATTCTTTATTCGAATGCAAAGGTCTTGATAAAACTGACGCGCCACAATCGCTTTTTATAGGTAATTTAGAAACCTTCCTCAACAGTCATTTCTTTCATACAATCACTATTTATAAGTATTCTCCCCATTGAGCAGGCAAATATTCCTTTGCACCGGAAATAAACTTTTTTGCACGTTGCAAGGAATTTGAAATATTTATAGCCTATCTTTGCAGCATTAAACTAACCTATTAAACACCAATAATAAATGAAAAAGCTATCTGGTTTTCTATTGTTATTCGTCTTTCTATGCTGCTCACTGTCAGCAAAAGAAACGCAAATCATCATCTTTTCGACTAATGACATGCACGGCAGTATCGACAACTTTGCCAAAATAGCAAGTTATATACAAAAAGAGCGTGCCAAGAATCCCAACATTCTGATTTTGAGTGGGGGAGATATGTTTTCGGGTAATCCGGTGGTGGACCAATACCCTGAGAAAGGCTTTCCTATGATTGACCTGATGAACCGGATAGGATATCAGTATGAAATATTCGGCAACCATGAATTCGACTACGGACAGGAGGTACTGAACCGGCGAATGGAGCAAGCCAACTTCCAATTCCTATGTGCCAACATGATTGTTGATGAAGAAACAGCCGGAATCAAACAACCTCAGCCATACGCTTTTCTGCAAATCGGTGACACCAAGATATGCATCCTGGGCCTTATCGAAGTGAGTAAGCGAAGAACAGGTGAGCTGCTACCCGCCACCCATCCCGCACGCCTGAAAGGTATCACATTCACCGAGCCTGTATCAACCGCACTTAAATACAAGAACTTACGCAGCCGGTGCAACCTGTTTGTCGGTCTCACTCATACCGGTTATAACAAAGATTGTGAGATAGCCGAAGTGATGCCCGAACTGGATGTTATCATCGGGGGACACTCACATACACGCATTGATTCTACCATTGTCGTCAATGGTGTCTTGATAAGTCAGGCACAGAGCAACCTTCATTATCTGGGCAAGACTACTATCACCTTGGAGGATAATAAAGTAAAAGAGAAGAAATTCGAGCTGATTAATATGGCAAAACTCAAAGACGAAGATACAGATATCAAGCAGTCTATTCAGAAATTCCGCAAGGATTGCCACTTAGACCAAGTAATAGCACATGCCACAGCACAGTTCAACGGTAAAGAGCCACTCGGCTCACTGATGACCGATGCCGTAGCCGATGTGCATAATCTCGACTTTGCTTTCCAGAATGCCGGCGGTGTGCGCATCGGACAAATGGCGAAAGGAGAAATCACCATGGCCGAAATCTATCAGTTGGACCCCTTCGGCAATACTGTAGTTGTCTATCAAATGACTCCGGCAGAGATTCGCACTTTATTAATGAACTCCTACCGCAAAGCCAGCAAACGTGCCGATCTATTGGTGTCGGGCATGACCTACACCATTCATACCCGTGACGGCAAAGCCGTGAGTGTCACCATAAAAGACATGAATGGCAACCCGCTGGACGAAAATAAACAGTACAAAGTAGGTATGAACAGCTACATCGCTTCCAGTTATCGATTCGACCATGCCGACCCGGGGCATGAAATGACTGCCACCTCTTCGGATGCTTTGATAGAATATCTGAAACAGCAAAAAGAAATCACGCCTCAACAGCCACGTACTAGTATTGTAGAAGAATAAACAGAATATATACAATAAAAAGAGGTTGTAACCGATGTCGGCTACAACCTCTTCTGTTTTTATATTACCTGAATTAAAATATGATATTTGCAGACATTACTTAGCAAATGCGTGACGATAACCTTTCACCTTGTTCCAGCTGCCGCGAGTAAAGTCGGGTACAGCTACCGGAGCATTACCGTTTTCGATAGAAAGACGGGTAA
>ERZ825137.4436-NODE-4436-length-13989-cov-18.545644_pt1 | contig 13989 bp, 9 predicted proteins | sample MGYA00519873_ERZ825137 | MGnify/ENA primary metagenome ERZ825137 (study PRJEB31778, sample SAMEA3449190) | human gut metagenome | biome: human gut; feature: human-associated habitat; material: faeces | place: United Kingdom | collected 2010/2012 ...
TTGTTAAGTATTACGACATTTTCAAGAAGATCAAGCATGACCTGAATATCAGCGGCATCTTCTCCTACGGGCAGAATGAGGATGCCGAGGGCAAGGACGAGCATAGCCGTGATTCGTTGGAGCGTATCATCAAGGACTATAACGAGATGTACGGAACCAATTTCTCCACGGATACGTTCTCAGCTTATCACAAGGACATCTCTGACCGAGTAAAGGGAAAGAAAACAAAGTCGCTTGATATTCTCATCGTTGTGAATATGTTCCTGACCGGATTTGACAGCAAGCAGCTCTCTGTCCTTTATGTGGACAAGGACTTGAAGTATCATGATCTGCTGCAAGCCTATTCCCGCACAAACCGCGTTGAGAAGGAAACAAAGCCCTTTGGCATTATCATTTGCTACCGCAACCTCAAAAAACGCACCGATGACGCGCTGACACTCTTCTCTAAGAGTCAAGATACCTCCGGCATTGTTGTTCCGGGGTATCAATACTTCGTGGAGAAGTTCAACGAAATGGTGATGAAGCTCAAGGAAATTGCTCTGTTTCCGGAGTCCGTTGACACAATGCAGAACGAGGACGATCAGAAGAAGTTTGTCGTGACCTTCCGTGAGCTGACAAAGTACCTCCAATCGTTGCAGACCTTTATTGAGTTCAGTTTCGATCAGGATGCTCTTATCATGTCCGAGCAAGAATATCAGGACTATAAGAGCAAATACCTCATGCTCTACTCAAGGCAAAAAACAGACCGCGAGGTTGTCTCCGTCCTGAATGACGTTGACTTCTGCATCGAATTGATGGAGAGTGACAGGATCAATGTCGCATACATCATGAACCTGATCCGTAACATCCACTTCGATGATCCCAAACAAAAGGATTACGATATTAAACACATTAAGGACGAGTTGGGGAGAACTGATAATCCGCAGTTGCTCCGGAAAGTCGAAATCCTGCAAGCATTCTTGGATCGTGTTGTTGTCGGCTTGGAAAGTGCGGATGAAATTGATGCAGCCTATAACGACTTTGAAAATGAAGCAAAGCGCGAAGAGATCGTTGCCTTTGCGAAGACCGAGGATATTGACGCATCCATGCTGACAGATATTATTTCGGAATATGAGTTTTCCGGCACAATGGATGCAGGAAATATCCGAGATCGGATTGAGAAGCCCTTGCCGCTTTTGAAGAAACGCTCCCTTGTAAATCGGATCGTTGATTTCATCCGACAGCACACAGAGAAATACCAATAAGGAGAGAGATAAATGGATAATTCGATTCAGGCTCATCAGAAGGAGCTTTGCAATAAGCTATGGGCAATGGCAAATGCCTTGCGCGGAAACATGGAGGCGTATGAGTTCAAGAACTACATCTTGGGCATGATCTTCTACTACTACCTTTCTGACCGGACAGAGAAGTATATGGCGAATCTTCTCAAGGATGACGGTATCGGTTATGAAGAGGCGTGGGCAGACGAAGAGTACAAGACCGCTGTTGTCGAAGAGGCGCTGCGCGATCTCGGCTATGTCATCGAGCCGCAGTATTTGTTCCGCAAGATGGTCAAGATGGTGGAAAACCGCTCCTTTGATATTGAGTTTTTGCAGAGCGCAATCAACGCCCTGATGGAGTCCACAATCGGAAACGATTCTCAGGAAGACTTTGACGGACTGTTTTCTGATATGCAGCTCGATTCCTCAAAGCTCGGTCATACTGTCAAAGACAGAAGTGCTGTTATGGCAAAGATCATCGCTTCGCTGGACGAAATCAACTTCGGCGTGGATGACACCAAAATTGATGTTCTTGGTAACGCCTATGAATATCTGATCGGTCAGTTTGCTGCAACTGCTGGCAAGAAAGCCGGTGAGTTCTACACGCCTTCCGGTCCTGCCGAATTGCTTTGCCGTCTGGCTTGCCTCGGTCTCACGGATGTCAAGGATGCAGCCGACCCCACTTGTGGCTCTGGCTCACTGCTGCTGCGTCTCAAGAACTATGCCAACGTGAGAAACTACTATGGGCAGGAATTGACCTCCACGACTTATAACCTCGCCAGAATGAACATGATTCTGCGCGGAATCCCGTATCGCAACTTTAACATCTATAACGGTGATACCTTAGAGCATGACTACTTCGGAGACATGAAGTTCCGTGTTCAGGTTGCCAATCCGCCTTATTCTGCAAACTGGTCTGCCGATATGCACTTCATGGAGGACGAGCGTTTCAATGAGTATGGCAAACTTGCTCCGAAGAGCAAGGCTGACTTTGCCTTTGTTCAGCACATGGTTTACCACATGGACGAGGACGGACGAGCAGTCGTTCTCCTGCCGCATGGTGTCCTGTTCCGTGGTGCTGCGGAGGAAGTAATTCGCAAGCACCTCATTCAGAAATTAAATGTTCTGGACGCGGTAATCGGATTGCCTGCAAATCTGTTCTTTGGTACGGGCATCCCTGTCTGCGTCCTTGTTCTCAAGAGAGAGCGAAACGGTAACTCTGACAACATTCTTTTCATCGACGCTTCCAGCGACTTTGAAGCAGGAAAGAACCAGAACATCCTTCGGGAGTGCGACATTGACAAGATTGTTGAGACCTACGAGCGCCGTCAGGATGTCGATAAATATGCTCATGTTGCGACCATGCAAGAGATTGAAGAGAACGGCTTCAACCTAAACATTCCTCGCTATGTTGACACCTTTGAGCCGGAACCTGAGATTGACTTGAATGAAGTTGCTGCTGAGATCCGCAAGCTGCAATCTGAAATCAAGGATATTGATGCGGAACTGAAACCGTTTTTTGATGAGTTGGGGCTGGATTTCCCCTTTGACGTGGAGGGCAAATAATTATGGCAAATGTATCCTCAAGTAACGGTCTTGAGAAGCGTCCGAAACTTCGGTTTCCGGGCTTTGATGAGCCGTACAGAACTACTCCATTAGGAGAAATAGCGTCTCTGGTGAATCGCACCGATCCGAAATCTAACGCGCCTATTATGATGCTTAGTGCTGGAAATGGCTTTATTATGCAGTCCGAAAAGTATTCCAGAGACAATGCAGGACAGAGCCTCAAAAAATACATTCTCTTGAAACAAGGAGAATTGGCGTATAATCACGGCGCATCTAAGGCTAAACAGTTTGGCTGTTGTTATGAGCTGACTGAGCCAGAAGCACGAATCCCCTATGTGTATCATTGTTTCAAGATCAATGATCACGAATATACACCGTTTATTGCGATGGCACTCAATAACGCAAAAATGGATAAGCAACTAAAACGGCTCGTATCGTCAAGCGTTCGTATGGATGGGCTGCTCAATATCTCCTTTGAAGATTATATGAGCGTGACACTTCATCTCCCTTCGTCCACTGAACAGAAGCACATAGCCGACTTTCTCAAAAAAATAGATGAACGCATCGCTGCACAAGAAAAACTCCTTGCATCCCTCAAGAAGTATAAAAGAGGATTATTAAGAACTGTATTTTCCGAAAAAGGCAGCCACTCACTTTTGCATGATGCAGTAAGTCATAGAATAGATGAAGTATGTGATGTACTGAGTGGAAAACGCATTCCCAAAGGCGAAACATTCTCTCCCCGTCCTACTGAGTACCGGTATATAACAGTATCGGATATGGGTGAAAAATATGTAAGTTCAGACACTTTGCAGTTCATCACAAGCCACACCGAAAAGCAAATTACTCGATATAAAGTCAGAAATGGTGACATCATTATTTCTGTTGCTGGCACTCTTGGAAAGTTGAATATCATCACTCCTGACTTGGATGGAGTAAACTTGACTGAAAACTGTGATCGTTTTACAAACTTTAGAGGGATCAATCCCGAATACCTTTACCATGTACTTTCGTCTGATCTAATTCAGTCACAGATTGAAGCCTCAAAGACTAAAAACGGACAGCCTAAGCTGGCTCTCGAACGCATTAGAAACTTCGTTGTCCCCGTACCTCATCAAATAAGGCAAGAGCAGTTTGTTGGGGTAATGAACAGCATAGATAAGTACATTGCATCACAACAAGCTGTTCTCGATAGGTGTTGCAAGGCGAGAGCAGGTTTACTGCAACAGCTTTTTATATAAAGAGCTGTTGCAGCATGGATGACCGGATTTTTTCCAGATAAAATGTTAGGCGTTCTTCGTTCTCTATCTTTGCATCTATTTTCAGCAGCAATGAAGAAATCCTCTTCTGCTCCAAAATGGGGGGGCGAAATACTTTCACTGCACCGAGTTGAGGACTTGTTAACTGAGGAACACCCGTCGATTCAATATAAATGGAAGTGGCGTTGATCATGTAAGCAAAGAAATCCACATCATCTTCGTATTTAGGGACTAACGAAAGAAGACGGACAATCGGAACATACTTGCAGTGACGAGCTATCGCATGACCAACTTCGCCTCTTCCAGATACAGTAATAGAATCACCTTCTACTTTGAAGTAGTTTGCATAGCCATATAAACCATTATTAGTCAAGGCGTTTGCATACACTGGATATGGATAACTCGTTGAATATGTGGGTGAACTATTTTGTCGGTCAATATCGCCCCCGGCAGAAATCGTAAAAATCTCTGCCAATCTTACGGTTTCCCAGCGTTTATTTTCACTGCCTGCAAAAGCCACTGTACCAGAAATTAACGCCTTAACGAGTCCTCTTTTATACTTCTTAAGGGACTCAACCAAATCACGCTGCTTTGCGATTCTTTCATTGAGCGCAGCAAATAGGTTGGAAATCTTCTCTTGCTCAGTTGGCTCACAATATGGTATTCCGAGCCACTTAAATGCTTCGTAGCTTATCTGCCGTCCGTCTCTGATGCCTTCAACAGACTTTGAAAGATTGTGGTTGATAAACTCATCTGTATGAAAGTATGCGTCATAGAATAGGCTTGAATGGGGACGCTTGCAGCGTAAGATGGTGTATGCTGGACTGACTATTCCAGCTTCATTTGCCATTTCCAGACCACCTTCAAAAGAGCGCAGATGAATAATAAAGTCTCCTTGTTCAACCTTCTTATAGTTAGATAAAGACGCATCATCATAGTGGATATTACGACCAGCTTGCTCTCTTGGAAGTGTACCTTTTCCTTGAATGATCGTCAGCACAGTTTCGTCCGGGTGATTCTTGTCAGTAACATTCCGAAAAAGTTCTTCTGCCTTGAACACCTTCCACGGCTCATCGAAGCCCGGAAACCGAAGTTTCGGACGCTTCTCAAGACCGTTACTTGAGGTCTATTTTATAGGCTGATCTGCACTTCAACTCAAAGTAAAATCCCTTGCGGTAGCAGAGATATTCCGCTACTGCAAGGGATTTTGTCGGTCATATAGCTCCATTCTGCTTGCTTGATCAGAAGTATAAAAGAGGATTGCTTCGAGCCTATTTCGTGACGGATAATTGGAAAAGCCAAGGAACATGGAGCAAGTGCAAATTAGGGGCGTGCTGCTCTAAAATTGGTAGTGGTAAGACTCCGAAAGGTGGGTCTTCTGTATATGCCAATCAAGGCATAATGTTCTTGCGAAGTCAAAATGTGCTATGGGGAACGCTGGACATAAGCGAGGTTTCGTTCATCGACGAAGCAACAAATAGTACCATGCAATCATCGGAAGTGCGTTTTGGTGATGTACTTTTGAATATTACCGGTGCGTCAATAGGTCGTAGCTGCATTTATACATCTAATGATCGTGCGAATGTGAACCAGCATGTGTGCATAATACGCCTTTCTCAAGAAAGCAAAGAAAGATTGCTGCCGGAGTTCCTTTTGCAACAGATCTTGTCGGATCGCATCCAGCAACAAGTTATGGATTGCCAGAACGGAGGTAGTCGTGAAGGCCTGAATTTCCAACAAATAGCAGACTTCAATATTGTTATACCAGAAATGGAGGAACAGCGAAAAATCTGTGGAATGTTGAAAGCCTTCGATCAAAAATTATGTAATGAGGAAATCTCCTTGAAAGCCTTGTTTTCTCTTCGCACATCACTGATGCAACAGCTATTCATATAAAGAGTTGCTGCATTAAGGCATTTTTCGTTCGGAGCAAACTATCAAGTTCTGTTTGCGCATGAATACTCTTTTGCTCAACAAGAGAAAGAAATTCGGCAATATGGCACTGCTCTTCGTATGTCGGAAGGTGAAGAGCAATTTGTCGGCACTTCTCTTGATTTAACTTTGGCTGTGCTGTTCCGGTATTGTAGCGTGTATAGTCAAGACTTTCGAGTAATTCGCATATAAACTTGATGTTCTGTCCCTTGCGAGGACGCATTACATGAGCATGATTATTCACCCAATACTTGCCCGTTGCAATAAAACACAATGGAGAACTACGGTTAATGATATTTGCCCCATCTTCTCCGAGAAGGAGCAGCGGCTCGTCAAAAATGTAGTCATCAATATAGTCGATGATCCCCGATGCACCATAGTAAGGGTACTTTCCTTGCCGTTTGGCTCGATCAGCACTTTCAAGAGGCTTGCGCTGTCCATCAAGAAAGTCAACTACCTCTTGAAGTGTACATTCTGACCATTCAGGATAATAATTTCCCCTATCGTCAGCAAAGCGTATTCGCTTGGATAATATTGCCTTCACGACACCTCTTTTATACTTCTTGAGGTTATCTACGAGGGACTGTTGCGTCTCGATGCGACGCTCCAAAGTAATGAGGAAGTCAGCAATTTTTCTTTGCTCTTCGGTGTTTTCCGGCAGATAATGTTTTGTGTCAAAGAACTCATCGGTAGGCACATTCAGCAGACCATGATTTCTTGCTCCTTCGGCAGAGATCATGTATATTTCCCGATACCATTTCAGAGAATCGAAATAAGCCTTGATGAAGTCACTATCATGCTTTTTGAGCGCAAAACAGATGTAAAGTGTCGATAAAGCACCCATTGGGTAACGATCTAAACGCTTGATAGAGCCGAAGTCATACCCTACGGAATAGCTCTTGTTGTACGCGAACTCGCCATTCTTGAGCAGGTAGTACCCACTCATGTCTTTACTTGCAACCGTCTTGTTGAAATAGCTAACCTGATCGACAAGACCATCTTTAGAGGAAATGGTTAGAGGAAGATCAGTTTCGTTTTTGCTGTTCTTTCGTGTTACTCGGTCTGCGAAGTCGGATAACCTCTCGACTCTCCACGGCTCATCAAAGCCCGGAAACCGGAGTTTCGGACGCTTTTCAAGACCGTTACTTGAGGATACATTTGCCATAATTATTTGCCCTCCACATCAAAGGGAAAATCAAGTCCCAGCTCATCGAAAAACGGTTTCAGTTGTGCGTCGATGTCTTTGATCTCAGCCTGAATATTGCGGATTTCTGCTGCAACAGCATTGAGGTCAATTTCCTCTTCCGGCTCAAAGGTATCAACATAGCGAGGAATGTTCAGATTGAATCCGTTCTCTTCAATCTCCTGCATAGTGGCAACATGGGCGTACTTATCGACATCCACACGATGCTCGTAGGTTTCGACGATCTTATCAATGTCGCACTCGCGGAGGATATTCTGATTCTTTCCGGCTTCAAAGTCGTTGGACGCATCAATGAAGAGAATGTTATCCGAGTTGCCGTTACGCTCCCGCTTGAGGACAAGAACACATACCGGAATGCCCGTGCCAAAGAAGAGGTTGGCAGGAAGACCGATAACAGCGTCCAGCACATTCAGCTTTTGAATCAGGTGCTTACGGATCACTTCTTCGGCTGCGCCACGGAACAGAACACCGTGAGGCAGCAGAACAACAGCTCGTCCGTCTTCGTCCATGTGGTAAACCATGTGCTGCACAAAAGCAAAGTCAGCCTTGCTCTTAGGCGCAAGTTTGCCGTATTCATTGAAACGCTCGTCCTCCATGAAGTGCATATCAGCAGACCAATTTGCAGAATACGGAGGATTTGCAACCTGAACACGGAACTTCATGTCTCCGAAGTAGTCATGTTCAAGCGTATCGCCATTGTAGATATTGAAGTTACGATAAGGGATGCCGCGAAGGATCATGTTCATTCGGGCAAGGTTATAAGTGGTCGAGGTCAATTCCTGACCGTAGTAGTTACGCACATTTGCATAGTTCTTGAGGCGAAGCAGCAGAGAGCCGGAACCGCAAGTCGGATCGGCTGCGTCCTTAACATCGGTCAAGCCAAGACAAGCAAGGCGGCACAGCAGCTCGGCAGGACCCGAAGGCGTATAGAACTCACCGGCTTTCTTACCGGCTGTGGCAGCGAACTGACTGATCAGGTACTCGTAGGCATTGCCTAACACATCAATCTTCGTGTCATCCACGCTGAAATTGATCTCGTCCAGCGAAGCAATGATTTTCGCCATGACAGCACTTCTATCTTTAACGGTATGCCCCAGCTTCGTAGAATCGAGCTGCATATCGGAGAACAATCCGTCAAAGTCTTCCTGCGAATCGTTGCCGATAGTGGATTCCATCAGAGCGTTGATTGCTTTCTGCAAGAACTCAATGTCGAAGGAACGGTTCTCAACCATCTTGACCATCTTGCGGAACAAATACTCCGGTTCGATGATGTAGCCGAGGTCACGCAGAGCTTCTTCTACGATGGCAGCCTTGTATTCTTCGTCATTCCAAGCATCCTCGTAGCTGATATTATCGTCTTTGAGAAGATTAACCATGTACTTCTCGGTCTTGTCGGAGAGGTAGTAATAGAAGATCATGCCCAAGATATAGTTCTTGAACTCGTATGCCTCCATGTTACCTCTCAGGGCATTTGCCATCGCCCATAGTTTGTTGCAAAGCTCTTTCTGGTGAGCCTGAATAGAATTATCCATTGTTCTCTCTCCTTATTGGTATTTCTCAGTGTGCTGCCGGATAAATTCGACGATCCGGTTGACCAAAGACCTCTTCTTGAGCAGCGGCATAGGCTTCTCAATACGGTCACGGATGTTTCCTGCATCCATTGTGCCGGAGAACTCATACTCAGAGATGATGTCCGTAAGCATGGAAGAATCAATATCCTCAGTCTTTGCGAAAGCAACGATCTCTTCTCGTTTCGCTTCATTTTCAAAGTCGTTGTATGCAGCGTCAATCTCATCCGCACTTTCAAGACCAACAACGACACGATCCAAGAACGCTTGAAGAATTTCAACCTTGCGAAGCAACTGCGGATTATCCGTCCTGCTCAATTCTTCCTTGATGTGCTTGATGTCGTAGTCCTTCTGCTTCTTGTCATCAAAGTGAATGTTGCGTATCAAGTTCATGATATAGGCAACATTGATACGGTCACTCTCCATGATCTCAATGCAGAAGTCCACATCATTCAGGACAGATACGACTTCTCGATCAGTTTTTTGCCGGGAGTAAAGCATCAGATACTTGCTCTTGTAGTCCTGATACTCCTGCTCGGACATGATGAGCGCATCCTGATCAAAGCTGAACTCAATGAATGTCTGCAAAGATTGGAGGTATTTTGTCAGCTCACGGAAAGTGATGACAAATTTCTTCTGGTCATCCTCGCTCTGCATGGTATCGACGGACTCAGGGTAGAGTGCCACTTCCTTGAGCTTCATAACCATTTCATTGAACTTCTCAACAAAATACTGATAGCCCGGAACGACAATGCCGGAGGTGTCCTGACTCTTGGAGAAGAGCGTCAGTGCGTCATCTGTCCGTTTCTTGAGGTTGCGGTAGCAAATGATGATACCAAACGGTTTCGTTTCTTTCTCGACACGGTTCGTGCGAGAATAGGCTTGCAACAGATCATGATACTTCAAATCCTTGTCCACATACAGCACAGAGAGTTGCTTGCTGTCAAAGCCGGTCAGGAACATATTCACGACGATGAGAATGTCCAGCGACTTAGTTTTCTTTCCTTTGACTCGATCTGAAATATCCTTGTGATACGCAGAGAAGGTGTCGGTAGAGAAATTCGTACCGTACATCTCGTTATAGTCCTTTATGATACGCTCCAAGGCATCTCGGCTATGCTCATCCTTGCCCTCAGCATCTTCGTTCTGCCCATAGGAGAAAATGCCGCTGATGTTCAGATCGTGTTTGATCTTCTTGAAGATGTCGTAGTATTTGACAAGAGCTTCAATAGAGGAAACAGCAAAGATAGCCGTGTACTGACCATTTCTCGTTTTGGCTTTGTGGTTCTGGACGATGTGGTTTGCAATGAGGGACATTCTCTCATCCGACATATAGAGTTCGCCAACATCAATCGCGTCAGCCAATGTCGGATCGTCCCAGTCAAAATCGCCTTCCATCGTCTTTATGTACTCAATATGGAAACCGAGGACATTGTTATCGAAGATAGCATCCTTGATCAAATAGTTATGCAAACATTCCCCAAACAGCATTTCGGTGGTCTGCGTGATCTTGCCCTCCGTCTTTCCGTTCACTTCAAAACGGGGCGTACCGGTAAAGCCAAAGAACTGCGCTTTCTTGAAATGCCGAACAATATCCTTGTGCATATCTCCGAACTGGCTGCGGTGGCATTCGTCAATGATGAAGACAACCTTTTCGTCACGGTATGCGTCCATTACCTTTTCGTATTGAGGACGCTTAACGGCATTTGCCATCTTCTGCATCGTCGTGACAATGAGCTGCCGGTTCTTATCCTTCATTTGCCGCACAAGAATGTCTGTGCGATCTGTGACATCAACAGAGCCAGCCTCAAACTTGTTAAACTCTTCGGTTGTCTGAGAGTCCAAGTCCTTACGGTCAACAAGGAAGATAACCTTCTTGATATTCGGATTAGCTGCGAGAATCTGAGCAGTCTTAAAGGATGTCAGCGTCTTTCCTGCGCCGGTGGTATGCCAGATATAAGCATTGCGATTTGTGAGCGTAGCCTGTCTTATAAGGGCTTCTACGGCATACACCTGATAGGGGCGCATAACCATCAGAATCTTATCCGTATCGTTCAAAATGGTATAGCGTGTCAACATCTTGATGATGTGATCCCTTGCCAGAAAAGAGATTGAGAAGTCCTTCAGGTTGGTAATACGGATGTTGTTGAAATCCGTCCAGAAGAAGGCGAGGCTATACATCAAGTCCCTGTCGGAGTTGGCAAAGTATTTGGTATCAACGCCGTTGGAGACAATGAAAAGCTGAATGAAGTGATATAGCCCGTTATAGGAGTGCTTCTTATAGCGCATGACCTGATTGACCGCCTCTCGAATGTCAATACCTCTGCGCTTTAGCTCGACCTGAATCAACGGCAAGCCATTCACAAGAATCGTCACATCATAGCGGTTGACATACTTTCCTACAACCGTTGTCTGATGCGTTACTTGGAAGATATTCTTGGTATGATCCTGATCGAAGAAAGACAGGTAAACCTTCGTCCCGTCCTCACGCTCAAGGACAAACTTGTCTCTCAGAATTTTTGCACTCTGGAACACGGACTTTCCAAGCATGAGGTTAAAGATACGCTCCCACTCTTTATCGGTGATAGGCGTATCAAGTTTGGGCGCATTGAAGGCTTCAAACTGAACTTTGAAGTTCTCCACCAATGCGTCATAATCAGGAATATCGACTGTGCTGTATTCCTGCTTGTTTAGCTGCTCTATGAATTGCTGCTCAAGAGCCGCTTCGCTTTGGTATGCCATATCTTCATCTCCAATACTTGAGGATCATTTTTGGTTGCCAACCGATCCTCTTTTTATTTTATCACAGCAACTGTCCGATATAGCGGACTCATTTTCGTCTTATTTCCAATGTCACATCGCCATTATCCGCAATGGGCATTTGCATCGTTTTCAAATACTTGTCCACAAACTGTTTCTGTTCCGAAGAACTCATTTCAATTCGAGTCGCTCTTAACGCCTCTGTGAACATCTCGTAGATATTCAGCCGCACCGCCTGGTCTATGTAATGATACATCTCTTTGAACAGTGCGCCGATCTTAATATCCTCTGCATTGCCGGAGTAGAAGTCATCAATGTAGCAATAGAATATACCGGCATTGACAAGTGCGTTCTTCAAATCTGATCCGCAGTTTTCGCGCTCTATCATGACAAGGAACCGAGCCTCCGGTAAAGAAGAAATCAGCCCCCAATAGTCGGAGTCGCTGGACACCAAAATAAAGGAATCCACATTGTTTTTGTAATGCTCCTGACAAGTTCGGGCAATCAGCATCACATCAACCAGAGACTTGTTCTGCTTTACCCGTTCGGTCATCATGTGTTCGACCGGGATGTGGGTAAAACTATTCAGAATACGCCAAGCAGATGCACTATGCACATCATCAAACAGAATGATGGATGCTATCTTTTGTGTGTACTGATAGTCAAGATTCTTGAGCGTAGCGCAGAGCTTGTACGGATCAGAATTTTCACAATCTACCACTACAACAACCTTTTCGCTGCTACCAATAAACTCGTAGATGCTTCCTTTAATGTAACTTCCAGCATCAGAAACTTTACTGTACTCTGTAAAGTAGTCACCGTTCATTTGATAAAGCAGCGTCACGAATTTTTTATCGTTATAGAGCAGATTACCGACATCCTCCGGTTCCCAGTTTATATACATCTGGTAAGGATAAAAGAGTAAATGAGCGTAATAAATATCTGCTGCTGCTTTTGTCCCTTCCTCTTTCAAGCCATCTGGCATGAGAAAGAGGTTTTTTACATACAGCCAATTCAGCCAAAGAGGAAATAGCTTCTTGCAATTATTGATCCGATCAGAAATCAGCTTGTTTATCTCAACGATATGCTGACTTAGCTTCGTGCTGGACTTCTTTATAAAACTAACGCCATCCGCATTTAGTTGTTGAAGGCTATCCTGCGGCACATATTCCGGCATACTGCTGATTGAGAGATAACTAAACTTCATGCGCTCGTTGATATGCTTGAAGTTTCTTTCAATCGCTGTCCTTATGATACACAAATGACGGATTATCCGTGCCGTTTTGTCTGCATCAAGTTTTTCGTATATCTCTATCTTGGGTGCTTCATGCTCATTATCAAAAATGCGTTTCGGAACACCAATCAAATATGCAACCTTAGAAACAATTTCATAGGTGCTGTCTTTGTAGGTGACTCGATCATCTGTGGGAAACGCCGCCGCTTCAACGAGGACATTTTTCTCAGTCACAGCATTCTCAAGGACATCCATATATGCTCCTTTCGCTGAGATTTTTTTCTCTACCTATAACAAAATAGCCGCACGAAGACTCGGACCTATTTCTTGCCCGTTCGCACAGCTTCACATATATCTCCAATGTCACAATCCAAATAGTCGCAAATGCGCAGCAGAACAGAGAGGGCTACATCCTCGTTCTTATTGAGCTTACTCATCGTACCGGGAGACAGTTCTATATCCTTGCGCAAAGTGGATCTCGGGATCTCTCTTTCAATGAGCATTACCCATAATTTCTTATAGCTTATCTTCATAAAAGCACCTCTCTCAAACGTTTATAGTGAGACTCATTATATTATACACCAAACGCTTCAAATTTTCAATATGATGCTCCAAAAATTCAAAATATATTTCAATTTCATGGAGTGCATCACGGAGAAGAAAGCCTGAGCCGATTTATTCATACGGCTCAGGCTTTGATGGTTATTCCAACTCGGTGCTTTTTGCTTTTTCATGCTCCTGTGAGAGTGTCGGGCTGAGGAAATCATCCACATTTGCCTTCAAAGTGTCGATCGACCGAGCTTCCTTTTTGAGCTTCGCACGTTCATCATAGAGTCGCTGCTGCTCTTCAAGAAGTCTCTGCTGTTCCGCTTGCAGCGTCTTCAAGCTCGGCAGTTTTTCATCGCCCTGCATGGCAAGCAGTGTACCTCTTGCCGCCTCGAAAATCACAAGCTCGGCTTCATGCTTCGCCTTGAAGCTCTGCTTGTCTTTCGTCTTCTGGAAGGCGTCATATACGGGCTTGAGGCGCTGGTAGTTTGAGATGTTTTTGATGAGCGGCTGGACTTCCCGTAGACGCGCTTCAACGCCTTTCAGCTCCTTGCCGGTGCGTTCATAGGAGCTGTGAACGTCCTCGACCTTCCTCTCAAGATCGGCGTATTGGAGCAAGTTGTTTTCCGTGAGATAGTTGAGCGTCCGCGCCGCTTCCTTG
>ERZ825137.4441-NODE-4441-length-13985-cov-3.742785_pt1 | contig 13985 bp, 12 predicted proteins | sample MGYA00519873_ERZ825137 | MGnify/ENA primary metagenome ERZ825137 (study PRJEB31778, sample SAMEA3449190) | human gut metagenome | biome: human gut; feature: human-associated habitat; material: faeces | place: United Kingdom | collected 2010/2012 ...
ACGGACTTGCAGACACGGTAAAGCCAAGACTGGAGTCAGCCGGAGCGGACTGCACCAGAATATCCATCATAGATGAGAGCGAAAAGTCAGTATCCATGACGGATGACAGACTGGAGCAGGCAATCAGAAAGGAAAATGCAGGGCTTCTGATATTAGACCCGATACAGGCATATCTTGGCTGTGGTACGGATATGAACAGGGCAAATGAGGCAAGGGAAATGACCAAAAAGCTTGGTAGCATCGCAGAGAGGACAGGCTGTGCAATTGTTCTTATCGGTCACATGAATAAGGGCTCCGGTGCAAAGGCGGCATACAGAGGTATGGGTTCCATTGACTTTTATGCCGTGGCACGAAGTGTGTTGCTTGTGGGAAGAATTGAAGGTCAGCCAAACATGCGCGCCGTGGTGCAGATAAAAAATAACCTCTCGGCATTTGGACATTCCAAGGCATTTGAACTGACGGAGGAAGGTTTTCGGTGGATTGGAGATTATGAAATAACTGCTGACGAGATTCTTGGCGGCATAGCACCCAAAGCGTGCAAGCTTGACATGGCAAAGCAATTTCTTCAGGAGCTTGCACATTCCAAGAATCTGATAATGAGTAATGAGATTCTTGAACTGGCGGCGCAGGAAGGGATTTCAAAGAGAACGCTGGAAAACGCAAAAAAGGAGCTTGGAATTAAGGCAAAACGGATTAACGGGAGCTGGTATTGGGATCTGCACAAAGATTAATAAAGTAACACTGCAACATTGCAGAGTGTCAGACGTTGCATTCTTAGACTGCAAGGTTGCAAAATACAAAGACACTGCGATGTTGCGGTCTTAAACCGGAAAGGAAGGATTATTATGACAACATTTGAAAGACTGGGAATTGAATATAAAGAGATTGACGGGTTGCTGTATCCTGTTTTATCCGTAAGTGAGGAGACTGTTAAGCCGATTCATATAGGAAAATACGGACGAATGTGGATTGATTTTATAAAAACGGAACATCCGGGCAGATACAGAAATCTTGTGAGGTTCGGACGACTGTGGAATAAGGCAGCGGAGATTGATGAGGAGGCACATGAGCTGTTGGAGACAATCGAAAATAAGTGGTTGAACAGTCATAAGCCAAATAACAGGCAATCGTTTTGGGAGATGTATCAGTTGCGGACACAGGCGAGGATGATGGCAGAGGAGGCTGTACTGCACCAGATGATAAGGCAGTATCATTAAACGTCGGAATATCCGTTATAAAAGGTGTGACAAAAGGGAGTCAAAATGCAAAAGGTGAGTCAAAAAGTGGAGTCAGAATCCAAAAGGTGCTCCACAAAGTGACGCACCTGTGCTCAGAGTATTTTTATGAGGTGCGTCACATTTTGACTCACCTTTTGAAAAAGTGCGTCACTTTTTGACACAACTATATGGAGATATGCAGATATATATTACCCTCGGAGAGCCCCCGATGTTTTGGCTTGCCAAAACTGCTAGGAGGTTATCATCTGTGGCGGAGCAAAGATGATAACAACATCTCCGGGAGAAGTTACAGATAAGGAGGAGTTGCATGGGAGGTATTTCTTATGTCGCTCATGTGAGCAATGGGAAAAGTGCAATTACCACGAAACGAAAACTGGAAGGAGTGGCAAAGCACAATCTCAGGAAATATAAATCCGACGAGTACAGTGCAGAAAATATTATGCTGCTGTACGGAACGGAAAATCTGGTGAAGGATGTCAAAAAGGTATATCATGATGAATTCGACAGGGTGCTGAAGGAATACAATGACAAACAGACCAGAAAAGACAGAAAAATTTCAGATTATTATGAATATGTATCCGAGAAGTCACAGGATATGGCGGTGGAGATTATCTTTCAGGTGGGAGACATGAAGTATTGGCAGGAACATGGGGACAACAAGGTTTTTATGAAAAGAATCTTCAAACTGCTGCTGGATGAGTTACGGGATAGAATGCCGGATTTTAAGGTGGCAAATGCAGTCATCCATTTTGATGAAGAAAGTCCACATATGCATGTGGTCGGTGTGCCTGTTGCGGAGGGGTTTAAGAAGAGTCTGCGTAAACAGGTGTCAAAACGCTCTGTGTTTACACCATATACGCTGTCAAAGGTTCTTCAGGGAGATTTGCGTGAATTTATTAATCAGAAAGTATCGATTGTTTTCGGAGAACAGATAAGAGAGAAATCGAAAGGTAGAAATCACGATCTGACTGTTGCAGAGTACAAGGTTGCAAAGGAAACGGAGAAATTGGAACTTCTGGGAGATGATATTGACAGGAATGAAAAGAGTCTTGCCGATATAAAGAGTTCGATAGAGCTTCAGAGTGCAATCCTTGATTATACGAAGAATGAGTTGGAGGAAAAACAGCATCAGGCAGACAGGGCGGTAAAGGTTCTGGAACAGATGAAGCGGTTTGTTGGAATGTTTCATCTGCTTGCACCCACTATAGAAGAATATGCAACTGCAGTGGAAAGGGACGGCAGACTTGATGCAGGTAACAGTTTCAGGGGAATACTTTATGAACTTGGGAAGCTGTTAGAGAGGTTTAAGGAACTGGTAAAGGAAGGATTGTGTTGGTTCCCGAGACTGATGAGATGGAAAACTTCCGTTGGTGAGGTTGCACCTGTATTTCGGGATACGGATAACGGGTACAGCTATTCCGTATGTGGATATATGAATGTGGAAACGAAGGTGCAGTATTCAAAGGAAGCATTACAGTGTGAGATAAGTGCAGAAATGCGTGTAGGAACCATGGAAACGCTGGATGCCAATATAGAGACTATGGAAAGAGATTTGGCTGAGATATTGAGGCTTAGCGGAGAACAGGAAAGGCTGTGGAAAGCGTATGAGGATTGGAAGGGGAGGTAGATAGGAGACGTGGGGATGAGAAACTCTGCTTATCGGAGAACTCATCCCTTTTTTGGACGGATTTTATACGGCATATGATTCAGCCAAGGGTCAGCTAAGGAGTCTGCTCGAAACGGGCTCAAAATGGATTTTGGTTAGCCAAACTAATAATAAAGTGTGAGAACTCATAAATAATTATCAAAAAATACTTGTCTTATTGATTATGATATGATAATATATAAAACGAACATATGTTTTATTTCGGAGGGCGCAATGAAGATTAGTTATAAGAAATTATGGAAACTGTTGATAGACAGAGATATGATGAAAAAAGATCTTGCCGAAAAGGCAGGAATAAGCAATGCATCCATTGCTAAACTTGGACGAAATGAGAATGTCAATACGGATATTCTGCTTAAGATATGTGTCGCACTTGAATGTGATGTGGCAGATATTCTGGAAATTGTTCCTGACGAATCGGAGTGAGTGAAGTGGACAGACTGACTAAAGAACAACGTCATAAAAATATGAAGAATATTAAGTCGAAGGATACCTCCATAGAGTTGAAGCTTCGAAAGGAATTATGGAAACGTGGATACCGGTATAGAAAGAATTATGCAGGATTGCCCGGTAAGCCGGATATTGTACTTACTAAATATAAAATAGTCATTTTCTGTGACAGTGAATTCTTTCACGGAAAAGACTGGGAAGTGCTGAAACGACAATTGAAAAAAGGAAAAAACGCAGAGTTTTGGATTGACAAGCTATCAAAAAATCAACAGCGCGATGATGATATAAACAAGCAGCTTCAGTTTTTGGGATGGACCGTTATACGCTTCTGGGGAAAGGATATTATGAAGAACTCGGAAGAGTGTGTACGGGTAATAGAAGAAGCTATATTTGAACAGAAATATGATGATTACGATATTGAAACAGAGGAGATTTCGCATGTATAAATCAATAGACTTATTTGCTGGTATAGGTGGAATTAGAAAAGGTTTTGACAGAGCATTTGGAAAGAAGATTAAGACGGTGTTTGTAAGCGAATGGGATGAATTTGCACAGAAGACTTACAAAATGAATTACCGTGATAAATTTGATATTGCTGGTGACATTACTCAAATAGATGAAAAAGAAATTCCTGAATTTGATATCTGTCTTGCTGGATTCCCTTGTCAGGCATTTTCGCTTGCCGGAAAGCGTATGGGCTTTGATGATGATTACAAGGGCTTATGTAGAGGAACCTTGTTCCAGGATGTTGTAAGGATATGTGATTTTCATAAACCTAAAGTAATTTTTTGTGAAAATGTAAAGGGTCTTACCATCCATGACAGGGGAAGGACTTTTATGGTTATCAAGAAAGCTTTTGAACAAATAGGTTACACCGTGTATGACAAGGTACTGAATAGTAAGGATTTTGGTGTTCCTCAGAATAGAGAACGTATATACATTGTCGCATTCCGAAATGATATCGACAGTAGCGGGTTTAAGTTTCCTGAACCTACAAATCCGGATACCTGTATCAGGGACATTATGGAAGAAAATGAGGTTAGTGTGAAGTATTATCTTTCAACGGTGTATATAGATACTTTGAAAAAGCATAAAGCACGTCACGAAGCGAAAGGTAACGGTTTCGGATATGAGATAAGAGATCTTGACGGTAAGGCAGGCGCGATTGTATGTGGGGGAATGGGGCGTGAAAGAAATTTGATTATTGATAAGCGATTGACCGATTTTACGCCAGTTACACACATAAAAGGGGAAGTCAACAGAGAGGGAATCAGAAAGATGACACCAAGAGAGTGGGCAAGGCTGCAGGGATTCCCAGATGATTTTAAGCTTGAATTGGCAGACACTCATTTGTACAAGCAATTAGGAAACAGTGTAACGGTTAATGTTATTGAGGCAATAGCCAAAGAGATAAGGAAGGTGTTAGAGAATGGCAAATAAAGATGGAAGAATGTCAGGAAACAAGGGTGAATGGTCAGAATTATATGCATTTATGAAGCTTCTCAGTCAGGGCAGAGTATATGCGGCAAATGAGAAGGTTGAAAAAATTGATGAAGTATATTATCCGATTCTGAAGATTATGAGAGAAGAAACAAAGGGTGAAGTTATTGATTATGTGATTCAGGATAATCAGATCAGCGTTGAAATCCAGTCTAATAAAATTATTTCTGTTGACAGAACTGAAATGGAGAACCAGGCAAATAAGCTGTTAAAAGAAATAGCCAGTCATAGCGGAAGCTTTGAATTAGAGGAAATCGCTAATTTTGCAAATGGCATAAAAGTTACAAAGATAAAGGCTCCGTCTACTGATACAACGGATATTTCCATGCAAATCGAGGACATACATACAAACTTTATTCGAAATGTGGGATTTTCCATTAAGTCAGAGGTTGGCAATCCACCTACATTACTGAATGCAGGACTTACAACAAACTTTATTTACAAAGTTTCTGGAATATCAATGGAACAGGCGGATGAAATTAACGCAATCGAGACCAGAACCAAGATTAAGGACAAAATGTCAAAAATAGCTGAGTTTGGAGGCAGGATTCAGTATTGCGGGATGAATCATGACGGATTTAAAAGGAATCTGATAATGGTAGACAGCAGTATGCCGGAAATTATTGGAAATATGTTGTTATATTTCTATACAGAGGATGTAAAGGACTGTGACAAGCTTGTAGATATGCTTGGAGACAGAGATCCTCTTGGATATGGCGATCCGATGATGTATACGTATAAATTCAAAAAATTCCTGTGTTCCTGCGCATTGGGAATGAAACCAGCAAAGCCTTGGGATGGATTGGATGAAGCAAATGGCGGTTACATTATTGTGAAGGCAGACGGAGAGATACTTGCATATCACATATATAACAGAAACTTTTTCGAGCAGTATCTGTTGGATAATACATATCTTGAAAGAGCATCTACAAGCAGGCATGAATATATGAGTTTGTACGAGGAAAATGGAGAGATGTTTATTAAGCTGAATCTGCAGATACGGTTTAGGTAGGTATAAGCATTATACGCAATATATGGTACGAGGTAGAAAAATGGCATTTAGTGAAGAAATAAAAATTAAAGCAATGATTGCATGTGGAAGGTGTTGTTGCGTATGTCACAAATTTTGTGGAAATAATATGGAAGTTCACCATATTAAAGCTCGAGCAGAAGGTGGACAAGATATTTATGAAAATGCAATTCCGTTGTGCTTTGATTGTCATGCAGAAGTTAGGCAATATGATCCTAAACATCCCAAGGGAATAAAGTTTACTGAGAAAGAACTGATTATGCATAGAGATGAATGGTATAGAAAAGTAAAACAGGGAGTTAAAGAGAATGATAAACAGGAAAGAATAGAGCCATTAAAAATGCTGCATCAAAAAGATTATCAAAATATTAAGTTACATAAAATTGATGAGGGAAAACAGCTGATATCTTATATAGATGGGACTTGTGGAATTAATTATGATGAAGAAACACAGACATTAGAAGAGGTAAAGCTGGTAGGTGAATTTGTACAATATGTGAAAGAAATAATGGATTTTGATGACTTAATAGATGAACCATATGATAGAATTATGTCAGGATTTAATCTCACTCAAAGTATAAAAGAACTTGATGATGCAGGATTTTGGGTTTTTGCGGGAAAAGAAAGTCAGAAACTCGTAGGAGGAATAGGTGATTCTACATTATTTCCAGTTCTTATTATGCGGATTGTAAGAAAAGATAGCAGTGAAATTATTAAAATGGATAGGTAAATATGTAAAGATTGGCAACCTGATTCATTTGAAGTTTCTAAGAGGATTTTGATAGAGGATATAACCCTTAGATGGAGATAATGCATAAATTTATATTATAGGAGGGTGTAATTTATGAATAATCTTTTGCAAATTGATAAGCAAATATTAAATACTGATAAAGTCATATGTAGATATATAAGTAATTTGAGTAATTCGACAAGAGGAGAAATCTCTCAGGATATTTTGTCACAGTTAAGACATTTTGTTGAGCACATCATGTTGAAAATATATGCTAATGGAAAAGATATTGAGGATACACAAGATAATGTCAAACAGGCTGTAAAGTATGCTAAAAGTGAAGATTCTTTACGACATTTATCTCGATTTCATCATTTTTTACAAGTGTCCGTATCCCATAGGACTTTAGAGGAAGAAAATTCAGAGCGTTTAATGTTGAAATATTACGAATATCTCCTACGAATAAAAACATTATTGCATGATACATATTCTCTTGATGTTTTGGATAATTTGGAACAGTTTCCAATTGAAGCAGATGAGAGTTTGAATGAGTATTATCTAAAAATAGCTCAAATAATTGATGGATATAAAAAAACACCTCAGAATGGGTTTAAATACGATCGATTTTATGTTCAAAATATAAAGCCTTTTTTTTGCAATAATAAAATATATTATGAGGTGGCGTTTATTCCCGCGAATGATAAGGCAAGTAAAACAGATAGGATAATTGCATTTACTGAAAGGGAAATAACAGATTATTATGCTGTGAAGCTGGCAATAGAGGATGATCATATAGAGATATTTGGAAAATATATGCCTATAAGAATCATTTTGGATTGGGAAGTAAGCATTCGTCCATGCGAATATAAAAATTTTAGCAAGATAATTAATAATCATGCTAAAGCTATTGGAAAAACAGAGGAACGGAGGCTTACTAGATATCTGACAGAAACGGGAAGAAGTTTATCGGAAATAGTTGTTTATTCAGATGAAAAATATAATAATTTGCGTAAGCAAATTGTTCCTGATAGAGAAGGGTATCATTTTTTTGATTTATTGGATTATTGCAGAGAGTTAATTAAGGAGCAAGGAGTAGGTTGTAACGTTTTAAGATATTTGCTTCACCATATGAATAATCGAGTTATAAAAGAGCAATATCAGGAAAGTTATAAAAAGAATTATTATACTGGGAGATGGGAATATTTAGGCGGGAATAATTGGCTTTCAAACTTGTATTTGGCAAATGAGTGTTTGCCTTTTGATACAATGCCATTTTGCTCTGGATTGAGAAAACATGTTCCGAACTTATCAGATTTACTAATAGCGTTGGATCCGATTGGACGTGAACATGAATTCCTGGCGAGAATCATAAAGAATAATACTGAGCAAAAAGGAATATTATACACTCAGTTGGAACAAGCTGAAGGAAAATATAAGCTTGGTAATTTTGAAGATGTTGATACTTTAAAAAATATTTATAATAAGAAACTGGCGAGAACCAAAAAACAGCAGGCTCGTAAATTAATTATTGATAAAGGCTATGTTTTTATTGAGGAATATAGGGATGATACTATATCTATAATTAAAACAATTAAAGAGTTAACTCAAAGAGGTGTGGATAATTATTCAAATACCGTAAAACATTGGATTAATAATAACGATTATAATATATCAGAAGAAAAGAAAAAGGCATTAGAGACAATGTTTTCTAATTCACAGGTGTCGGTAATATATGGAGCAGCTGGAACGGGTAAGACTACATTTATTAATTATATTTCAAGTTTTTTTAAAGAATATTCGAAATTGTATCTGGCGCATACTAATCCAGCAGTTAATAATCTAAAGAGAAAGGTTGCAGTAACCTCAGATTGTGAATTTATGACAATTTCAAAATTTAATAATAGGTACAATGATGATATAAAAAGAAAATACGATATTATATTTATTGATGAGTGTAGTACGGTTAGTAATAAGGAAATGAAAGAATTTTTGGAACTTGCTGATTTTAAATTACTTGTATTAGTTGGAGACACTTATCAGATAGAATCAATAGAATTTGGAAATTGGTTTGATGCAATACGAGGTTTCTTGCCGGAGACTGCAATATGTGAACTAGTAAAACCTTATAGGAGCAATAGCAAACAGTTACAAGCATTATGGGATAATGTTCGTAAAATGGAGGATGATATTTTGGATCGTTTACAAGCTGGAAGTTATTCAGCTAACCTTGATCCGTCAATTTTAAATCCAGCAGCAGAAAACGAGATTATTTTGTGTCTGAATTATGGAGGATTATACGGAATAAATAATATAAATCATTTTATGCAAGAAAATAACAAAGGTAAAGAGATAAGGCGAGGAATACAGAGATATAAAGTTGGAGATCCCGTTTTGTTTAATGATTCAGCAGATGCTTTTTTTTCAAAAGATAAAGAACAAATCCCGATTATTTATAACAATATGAAAGGGAAGATTGTTGATTTTAGGCTCTTAGAAGCGGGTAAAGTAACAGAACGAATTCAATTCGACATAGAAATTGAAAAGCCTTTGATGAATTTAGATAATGAAAATATGGACTTTGAAGTTATAGGTGTATCAGAGAAAGGGAATTCTATTATTAGATTTGAAGTTTATAAAAATAAAAGCACGGATGAAGATGACGACAATGTATCAAAGAATATAGTTCCGTTTCAAATAGCATATGCTGTATCTATTCATAAAGCACAGGGATTAGAGTATGATTCTGTAAAAATAATTATAACAGATGATATTGATGAGCTAATTACACATAGTATCTTTTATACTGCTATAACAAGAGCGAGGGAAAAATTAAAAATATATTGGACTCAACCTGTTGAAAAGAAAGTATTGGACAGAATAGAACCTAGAAATAATCATCAAGATATAGCATTATTAAGACAAGAAATAATGAAATAGTAATAATGTGTATTAAGTTGATTTTAGGGAAAATAGTAGAAAGATATATTGCACGATTTTCATATAAGAGTCATAATATCAACAGGGATTTTGATACCCGAATGATACCTGAAATTTTGAAAACTGAAAATAATAAAGAGAAATAGACGAGAAGACGCTGTTTCTGAAAGCAAAAATTCACTCAAACACAGGAAATAACATAACCTGTAGGGAGTTTGAATAGGGACGCTTAGTTTGGAGGTGTCAGAAAACCCAGGAATTATGCGGGTTTGCAGGCTATGCATTTAGAAGATGTTGCCTTTTGCAACACTTTTGCAACACCTTCATTGAAAAAGAAATTTGCAACAGATGAAATAGTGTCGAACGGTTTGCAGATAAAATAATATTTTTATATTAAGGCTTTTACCCGTTGGGGTGGAAGCCTTTTTGCATGTTTGAGATGTTTTCTATTTTAATATATCATTAAAACCCAAATAAGAAAGTGTGAGGTTGATGTTATGAGAGAACAGAAATACCATGTTTACCTAACAGCCGATGAACAGAGCAGAGTCATTCAGTCACTTATCCGACTGAAAAATGAACTTATCGAACAAGGCAGATATACTGACGCAGTGGATGATGTTCTCTGCAAGGTTTTGTCAGCCAAGAAAAAGCGTCAATTTATCATCTAATTACATATCGTTTAGAATATAAGAGAACCGCCTACACAGAAGTGCAAGCGGTCTTTTTGAGAATATTATCCTTATAGACTCCGGAATCGACATGGAATATATGCAGGAACTCTCAGGAAAATCAGAAGAAACGCTGTGTCAGGATTTGAAAGGTGTTATCTCCTTTACGTGTTAATTATTTTCTCCCGTCTCATTCGTCTTTATTATATCAGTATCTGAAACACACGTAAAGTCTCTTTCTTGTACCCCTTATGCTTTCTTCCTGTTGATGATCAGACGTTCAATGATTTCTATCGTCTCTTTGATTCCGTAGTTGGCACTGTTAATGCACAGGTCATAATTCTCAGGAGTTCCCCATTTTTCACTTGTATAAAATTCGTAATATTTTTTATGCTGGCGATCCATTTTTTTCAAAACCTTCACCGCTGTCTTTTGATCCATCTCACGCACATTCATCATATACTGCAATCTCACTTCAAATGGTGCGCTGATGAACAGACTGATATGTGGAATATAATTATTGCGCAGAATAATATCCGCACATCTTCCAACTATAATACAATCTTCTGTTCGTGCCAGATTGCAGATCAGATCGCTCATATTAAAGAAGACGGCATCTTCTCTGTTAAGTCCATGATAACGATACATATTCTGCAGCTTTGATTTCAATGTTTCTCGTTTTTTTCCATATTTATCAAACTCTGTAAAGCACTCTTTCTCTTTAATATGAAATTTTTCTTCTTCCTGACGTTTTAGTACCTGCTCGAAAATCTCTGAATCATAATAATTGATATGCAGCTTATCTGCCAGCTCAAATCCAATATCATTTCCCGCACTTCCCTGTGTACGGCTGATACAGATAACGAGATGCGCATTTTCGTCCACTTCATCCCAGTGTGCAGCCGGATTCAGAGCCATTCTTTCTGCATTGACAATATCCGTTGCAGACATATCCGGAAGCTGCTCCATTGCTTTAAGAATCTCATTATATTCTGTCATCATACGGCTCTTATCTTCTTTATTCTTAATCGTACGAGCCATGTTACTGATCAGCGCCAGCTCACTTCGCAAGAGATGTCCGTCAGGCTTCGTATACATCAACATACTAAGTGCACGGATTGTATTCTCTCTGCTTCCTGTAAATGTTCTTCCAAGGGAAGAGCCTACACATTTATATACTTCACCATCCAGATCATAGATCCGATTCGCAAGTTCTATATACATATCTTTATTATTTGCCATATCCGTAACCTCCTACAAAAAGAACACAAACATATCCAGTATAAATACCGGAACTAAGAATGCAAGCGACCATAAGATATATCCAAAGAACGATGGCATATTGACACCATTTTCATCAGAAATCGCTTTTACCATAAAGTTCGGTGCATTTCCTATATATGTGTTTGCTCCCATAAATACAGCTCCACAGGAAATAGCCTCTAGAAGATTCACCGGAATCTGTCCAAGAGCCGTTGTAATACCTCCTGTTAATCCAAGTGTTCCCGCAGTTGTCAGGAATACAAGATAGGTCGGTGTATTGTCAAGGAAGCTGGACAGTGCTCCTGTTGCCCAGAACATCTGGTACGGCTCGCTAATTCCAAGGTTTGGTCCAACAGATTTTAACAGCATCAGTGCCGGCTGCATAGTAATAAAAATTCCGATAAACAAAACTGCAACCTCTTTGATCGCTCCCCACGTAAAATGGTTCTTTGTACGGATTGAACTGTCTGTTGTCTTAAATGACAGAAATGCTGCAAGTAAAATAATCACAATCTCAATCAGCGCAGGAAGCGTCAGTGTAACTTCTCCGTACAGACGAATTCCTCTTACATTACCTGCCGCGTCCTGGAATGCTGACATTCCCGGAAGTACTCCACTTAAAATTACTGCACCTACAATCATAATAAGGAAAATAATATTGTGCAGTCCTTCAATATAAAATTCGGTTCCCGGTCTGCTGATATCCGGTTTTCTTCCTTCCGCAATATCTTTACGGTATGCCTTTTTATCCAGATGATAAAATACAAATAACAGAATCACCAGATTAAAAATCAATATTGGCAATAAATGCATGCTCCAGAAAAATGGTACTCCACGCATAAATCCCATTAGAAGCGGCGGATCTCCGATTGGCGTAAGACAGCCACCCATATTGGAAATCATAAAAATGAAAAATACCATAATATGTCTTTTTCTTTTTCTCCATGAATTCATCTTAATGACCGGACGAACCATGAGCATACTGGCTCCCGTTGTTCCAATACAGCTGGAAAGCAGCGTACCCAATGCCAGCAGACATGCATTTACTCTCGGTGATCCTGCAAAATCTCCGCCAACTGTAATGTTACCAGATACACAGAATAATCCAAATAACAGAACAATAAATGTCAGATAATCATTCACGATACATTCCAATACTGTTTCAAATGTATCGCCTGCACCATAAACGATTGCAAATGGCACTACAAGTAATATGATCCACATAAACACCACAAGTGGCTGGTGTGCTTCCCACCACTCAGCACGTAACAGCGGCATGACCGCTATACATAACAAAAGCCCGGCAAATGGAATACATAGCCAGACCGGCACCTGCACTGCAGATGCATGACTTTCTGCCGCCCACACATGAGTCGGGAGCAACAGCATAACCATGAAGAATGTCCCTAATAATGTCCCTAATAATGTCAATATCTTCTTCAAAGCTTTCTTCCTCCTGTAAATCATTCTTTTTCAACTGTTCAAGTATAGCATATTTTTTTTACAATACAATAGAAAAAATATTCAAGCTGATATATTACTGATAGAATAAATCACAATTATGGCATAATAGGTGTTACTGCTAATGAAAGGAAACAGATAGTAAAATATAGAGTTTATTTCTCATGTAGCAGATTATCTCGTAGATTTAGGAAGAAATGCAGGAAATAAAGGCGGAAAGACTATAATCCAGGGAAAACCAATAGAAGTTGTTAGAAATGTAGAATCATCATGGAATAATATAATAAATTGATTGACACCATATACGATACCATATATAATATGAATAGGGTGTATGCCAATTACAATACCAAAGCACGAACCAATCAAGAAAGTATATGTAGAAATGGTAAGGCAGATTGTAGAAAGTGAGGTGAAGAATGATGAAGACGCTGAATGATTATATGGCAATGTCCTATCGTATGGAAATTGTGGAAGATAAGGATGAAGGCGGATTTGTGGTTTCTTATCCGGATTTGCCTGGTTGCATTACTTGTGGTGAGACAGTGGAGAGTGCGGTAGCAAATGCACTGGATGCAAAAAAAGCATGGATTGAAGCTGCATTAGAAGATGGTGTAGAGATTCATGAACCAGACAGTCTGGAAGACTATTCTGGACAGTTTAAATTAAGAATTCCACGAAGTCTGCACAGATCACTGGCAGAACATTCTCAGAGAGAGGGAATCAGCATGAATCAATACTGTGTGTATCTACTTTCCAGAAATGATGCGGTGTTTTCAAAATAAATGTTGTCAAGTTTATTTACAGTATTTATAATGCTCTGGCAACAAATTGGCAACAGAAAATCAGCGAGCCAAAATAATATATGCAACAGAAATAACGGCTAAAAAGATACGAAACTTAAACAAATATATTTAATGGCATCTTTGAATTTGCCGAGTTTGAGTAGCTTGAAAAATCGCGGAAAAGCCCATAAATAAAGGTTTTGCGGGGTGTCGAAAAGACCAAATGGAGTGCAAATGGAGTTTAAAAATTATTT
>ERZ825137.4447-NODE-4447-length-13974-cov-3.726633_pt1 | contig 13974 bp, 11 predicted proteins | sample MGYA00519873_ERZ825137 | MGnify/ENA primary metagenome ERZ825137 (study PRJEB31778, sample SAMEA3449190) | human gut metagenome | biome: human gut; feature: human-associated habitat; material: faeces | place: United Kingdom | collected 2010/2012 ...
CCTATTGGCAGTCCAAGTACCATAAACGGATGCCCGATTCGGAATTCTGTAACTATGCTGATAACATGTGCAAATCCACTGGCGATGACCCCCACAACACCGCCTACGAGTACTGATAATACAATCCACTTTATCAATGCTTTCAATAAATTCTGTTCTGATTTTAAGATTTCTTCCAGTTCCTCTTTCATGCTCATTTCCTCTTTTCAATGTTCTTCTTTCTATTAAAACATCATGATATTAATCTTCTTTCGCCCATCCGAAAGCATACTTCACTGCTTTATTCCAGCCTTTTATCTTCTTTTCCCGTTCTTCCTCTCCTATAGTAGGTTGAAACGTCTTGTCAATGGCCCAGTTCTGCACAACTTCTTCCCTATTCTTCCAATAGCCGACTGCAAGTCCTGCAAGATAAGCCGCTCCCATCGCTGTCGTCTCCACGCATACCGGTCTTGCCACCGGTGCACCGATAAAATCGGCCTGAGTCTGCATTAAGAAGTTATTGGCACTTGCACCTCCGTCAACCTTAAGTGCCGAGAGCACAATGCCTGAATCTGCTTTCATGGCAGAAAGCACATCATTTACCTGATATGCAATAGACTCCAGTGTTGCACGAATCACATGATATTTATTTACGCCACGGGTAAGTCCCACAATGGTTCCTCTGGCATACTGATCCCAATGCGGTGCGCCTAGTCCAGTGAATGCAGGCACTACATAACAGCCATTGGTATCCTCTACCTTTCGTGACATTTCCTCCGATTCTGCCGCCGAATCGATTAAATGCATTTCATCTCGCAGCCACTGAATCGAAGCTCCAGCCACAAAAATCGAACCTTCCAGTGCATAGCAGACCTTCCCGTCCAGTCCCCATGCAATGGTTGTTACCAGGCCATTTTCTGAGAAAACCGGTTTTTCTCCTGTATTCATTAGTAAGAAACAGCCCGTTCCATACGTATTCTTTGCCTCGCCTGCATGAAAACAAGTCTGTCCAAACAGTGCAGACTGCTGATCCCCGGCTGCTCCCCCTATCGGAATCTCCCCTCCAAAGAAAGACGCATCTGTCATTCCGTATATACAGCTGGATGGTTTCACTTCCGGTAACATCTGCTTCGGAATATCCAGCTCACTTAATATATGTTCGTCCCATTCCAACGTATTGATATTAAACATCATGGTCCGGGAAGCATTGGAGTAATCCGTTACATGCACTGCTCCTTTGGTAAGTTTCCAAATCAGCCAGGTTTCCACGGTTCCAAATAAAAGTTCTCCACGCTCGGCACGTTCTCTTGCACCTTCTACATGATCCAGAATCCACTTTACTTTCGTCGCAGAAAAATATGCGTCAATCACAAGCCCGGTCTTTTTCCGAAAAAACTCAGTCAGACCTTTCTCCTTCAATGAATCACAATATTCCGAAGTTCTTCTACACTGCCATACAATAGCATGATACACCGGTTCACCCGTATTCTTATCCCATACAATGGCTGTCTCTCTCTGATTGGTAATTCCGATGGCAGCAATATCCGCTGCGGCAGCACTTATCTTTGTCATTGCCTCTACTGCCACACCAAGCTGGCTGGCCCAAATTTCGTCCGCGTCATGCTCTACCCAGCCTGCCTTTGGAAAATACTGTTTAAATTCTCTCTGGGCAACACTGCAAGGCCTGCCTGATTTATCAAATAAGATACACCGGTTACTGGTCGTCCCCGCATCCAGTGCCATGATATATTTTGCCATACGCTTCCTCCTCGTATTTCCACACACTTTTTCTCTAGTTTACCACGAATACCCCTAATTCGTGAAGTGCCCTTGTTGCACAAATGTACAAATACTGCTTATAAAAATCATGGTCTTTGTCTCCGCACAGCACAAAAACCTGGTCAAATTCCAGTCCCTTTGCCAGATAATAGGTAGTCACTGTAATTCCCTTCTTAAATGCAGAGGTATCCCGGTCAATATAGTGGACATCCCCCCTGCGTTCTTTTAGAAATGCATATGCTTCCCGTGCTTCTTTTTCCGTCATTGTCAACACAGCCGTTGTCTCATATCCGTCTTCATATCCATCTGTTCCCAGATGAACCTTCTCAAGGACCTGCTCTAATGCCTGCCTTTTATTTGTCCGTATTTCTTTCACAGCTTTTCCATGACGTTCCAGATAATGGATGCCCTTCACACCCGAAATCTGCTGTGCATATGTTGCAATTTCCAATGTATTGCGATAGCTGTCATTCAGTTCAATCATGCGCAGTCCTTTTTTCCCAAATAAATTCGGCAAAAACTGAAGCACATCCTGTTCTTCGGAATCAATACTCTGCGCCCGGTCACCAAGTATGGTCATTTTACAAGGAAACAGTTCTTTCAAAATTACATATTGTAAATAAGAATAATCCTGCATTTCATCAATTACCAGATGACGGATATCCTTGTGCTGTCTGCTCTGATATAATCGGTATTTTAAATATAAAACAGGGTATACATCCTCATATTGTAAATAGCGTTCCGCAAGCGGAACATCCGGCAACGCAGCCAATCCCTGTTCTTCCAGAAACCAGTTATAAATCTCATAAATATCACGGCTCTCATACATAGACAGAAATTTCTCACGTACAATTTCCATTTCATCATCCCTGAGACTTTTTCCGCACAAGGTCTCATATTCATCCACGCAATATTCCATCACTGCTTCCATGCGGTTCAGCATAGGAATCTCCGTAAACTTATAAAAATATAAAGTCAGCAGTTCCTCTGCGCTCTTTTTCATATTTTTATACTCGATATCCTTAAAATCAATCAGGCGGTCTTCTAACTGCACCAAAAATCCCTCTACCGCTCCGGTAAATGCATCTGACTGTTTCCACCGATACCGTTCTTCCTCAGCTGCACTTCTTCCATCCATACAATGTTCAATATAATGATACCGGTCATCGCAATCAGCTGTGATGCCCTTCAATTCATGATATGCAAAAAGGTCAAAACTCATTTCCCTGATATTTTCTTCTCCCAGTTCCGGCAGAATATGGGAAATATAATCCGAAAATACACTGTTTGGCGAAAGCACAAGCACATTTGATGCCTTCAGATTCTTTCTGTCATGATACAGTAAATACGCGATCCGGTGCAGTGCCACGGAAGTTTTCCCACTTCCTGCCGCCCCTTGGATAACCAGAATTCTGTCCTTCGCATTACGGATAATGGCATTCTGTTCTTTCTGAATCGTCCGCACGATGTTCTTAAGCTGCACATCACTGTTCCCGCCTAATTCCTGCTTTAAGATATCATCATCAATTTTCACATCACTCTCAAACTCGTACACCATGCGGCCACTACGAATCTTATACTGCCATTTTTCCGTAATTTTCCCGTTCATCGTTCCGTCCGGTGCTTCATAAGACGCCTCGCCTTTATCATAATCATAAAACAAGCTGCTTACCGGAGCACGCCAGTCATAAATCAGTGGTACACTTCCCGACTGTTCCGCAAAATTTCCAATTCCTATATAAAATGCTTCCGCTTCTTCCTCATCCTCATAGCAGAAATCCACACTGCCGAAAAACGGAGACTCCTGCATCTTTTTCAAACGCACCAGTTCCTTATCATGCTCCTGCTTTGCATTTATCTGGCTTAAAAGTGCCTGCTGATTATCAAAATTCTCATAACCGTACTCGTCCATCTCATTGTAATTTTCCCAGTAATAGGAATTCATATTTTCAATGTCTTTCTGTACTTCCTGTACAGTCTTTCCAAGCTCTATCATACGCTTTTCTATTTTTTCTGTCACTTTAACAAGATGATCGGTTCCTCTCGACATCATTACCTCCCGGAATAGTTTTATCGTCAATGTTATGGTTTTCTATTTCTTCGTAACAGTATACCATAAAATTTTATGACATACTATGATATTTCTGCTTTGTGACATGTTTAAAATACACAAAAAAGGAACTGATTCCTCAGTTCCTCAAGCTACGGAAAAGGGACTTGAACCCCTACTAACAGAGTCAGAGTCTGCTGTGCTGCCAATTACACCATTCCGCATTATATGTTGCTTTATTCATCAGCGAACATATATCATTATACTCGTTTCCAGACAAAAGTCAACATATTTTTTTGCAAATTTATCCTTATTTATCCTGATATTACGCTTAACCTATCTTCTGGATACGCTTGATTGCCTCCAGCGTATTTTCATAGCTTCCAAAAGCAGTCAATCGGAAATAACCTTCTCCACTTGGTCCGAAGCCAACTCCAGGTGTACCTACTACATTCGCTTTTTCTAATAGGAAGTCAAAGAATTCCCAGGATGACATATGCTCCGGTGTTTCCAGCCATATATAAGGGGCGTTTACTGCTCCTGACACATTATAACCGGCGCTCCTCAGTCCATCATAAATCAATTTTGCATTTTTCTGATAGTATGCAATCTGTTCTTTCAGTTGTGCCTTTCCTTCCTCAGAATATACAGCCTCTCCTGCTCTCTGAACAATATAAGGCGCTCCATTATATTTTGTACCATGACGTCTTGCCCAAAGGGAATGTAACATCACATCTCCACATTTTAATGATTTCGGAATCACAGTAGCTCCCAGACGTAATCCAGTAAATCCGGCATTTTTCGAAAAGCTTCGAAGTTCAATGGCACAAGTTCTCGCTCCATCACACTCATAGATTGTATGCGGTACATTTTCTTCGGTAATATAGGCTTCATAAGCAGCATCGTAAATAATCACTGCCCCCACCTCATTCGCATAATCAACCCATTTCTGTAATGCATCCTTTGTAATTGCCGAACCGGTCGGATTATTTGGGAAACAAAGATAAATCAAATCCGGTGTCTCTTTTGGAAGTTCCGGTGCAAAATCAGTTTCCTTTGTACATGGCATGTAAATCACATTACTCCATGTTTCTGTCTTCTCGCAAAATTCTCCGGTTCTTCCTGCCATTACATTGGTGTCCACATACACCGGATATACCGGGTCACACACTGCAATCTTACATCCTGCACCAAAAATCTCCTGAATATTTCCCGAATCACTCTTTGCTCCATCCGAAATAAAAATCTCATCTGCTGTAATCTCACATCCGCGCGCCTGATAATCATTCTTTGCCATGGCACTTCTTAAAAATTCATATCCTAGATCCGGTGCATATCCACGGAAGGTTTCTGCATATGCCATCTCATCCACTGCTTTATGAAGCGCATCAATAATAGCCGGTACTAACGGCTGTGTCACATCTCCGATTCCAAGCCGGATAATTTTTGCTTCCGGATTTGCCTCAGAAAAAGCGCTTACCTTTTTTGCAATATTGGAAAACAAATAACTTCCACGTAATTTCAGGTAATTCTCATTGATTGTATACATACGTCTTCTCCTTTATCTTTTTTATTTATCTTTCCTTCTTTTATCTTTCTTTTATCTTTCCTTCAAATACCTGTTCCGCTTTTCCCGACAGGTATACCCGGTTTGTAGGATACTCCCATGCAACCTGAAGTTCCCCGCCCGGTAGCAATACATTGACATTCCTGTCTGTTTTATCATTCAGTACAGATGCGCAGACTGCCGCACAGGCTCCTGTTCCGCAGGAAAGTGTCTCTCCCACACCCCGTTCCCACACACGGACTCTGATATGGGTTCTATCCACAATCTGACAAAACTCAATATTCATACGTTCCGGAAATCTGGGATGGAATTCCAGTTTCTGCCCTGTTTGCGATACCGGAAATATATCCAAATCGTTAGTAAAGATAACAACATGCGGATTGCCCATGGACACCCCTGTAACAGAAAATACCTGGTCGCCAATCCATACAGGCTCCTGAATCACAATATCTTTCTCACATAAAATCGGAATACTATGTGCATTCAGTCTTGGACTTCCCATGTCAACCTTCACTGCCTCCACACGACCGAATGACGTATGCATCTTATCCCTATGAAGCTGTAACTCCAGTTTTCGGATGCCGGACAATGTTTCTACCACAAGACTGGTTTTTCGTACAAGGCCATGCTCATACACATATTTACCAAGGCAACGGATTCCATTGCCACACATCCGTGCCCGGCTTCCGTCTGCATTATAAAGCTTCATTCTGCAATCGGCCTGTTCCGATGGAATATTCCGGCTTGGTGGCAAAATCAGAAGCAGACCATCCGCTCCAATTCCAAAGTGCCTGTCACACAAGACCTTTGCCAGTTCACCCGGATGTTCTATGTGCTCTTTAAATCCATTCACACAGATAAAATCATTGCCGGTTCCATGCATTTTTGTAAAATCCATTTGCACTGCTCCATGTGTGCTTTCATAATAATATATGAAAGAATACCGGATTCCATTTCACAATGTTCTTTAGTATTATAACCATTTGTTCTTTCATTTGTCAACGCATTAAACTGTTAAAATACCATTGCATTTTTATTTAAATGTGTTATGCTCAAAGAAAAACTAGGAGGCTGTTATGAACTACATTGATTTTCACTGTGATACACTCTCACGTATTTATTATGGATGGAGTACAGAACCATCAGAGACGCTTTGGGAAAACAAAGGTCATCTGGATCTTAACCGTATGATTTCTACCGGTTATCTGGCTCAATTCTTTGCCTGTTTTTTACACACTGGCTCTGCTCCTAAAACAGAAAGCCACTTTCAGGATGCTCTGGAAATGACAAAACTTTTGAAAGCTTCTTTGTCCGATTACCCGGGTGCTGCTCTTGCACTTTCTTATTGTGATTATGAGAAGAACAAAGCCGAAAAGAAAGCTTCCTGCTTCCTCACGGTAGAAGAAGGCGGAATCCTCGAAAACGACATGAACCGGCTTCATGCCTTATATGAAAATGGAATCCGTCTTATTACATTGACATGGAACTTTGAAAACTGTCTTGGATATCCGCACAACATGTCTGCTACAGCCGGAACCGGATTAAAACCATTCGGAATAGAAGCAGTAAAAGAAATGGAACATTTGGGAATGCTGATTGATGTATCCCATCTTTCTGATGAAGGATTCTGGGATGTTGCAAACTATACTTCAATTCCATTTATCGCAAGCCACTCTTGCTGCCGCGCCCTTTGCGGACATTCCCGCAATCTGACCGATGAAATGATTCATCGGCTCGGAGAACGTCAGGGTCTTGTAGGAATTAATTTCTGCGGTTCTTTTCTCCAGGAAAATGGCTCCTCTACCGTGGATGCCATGGTGCATCACCTGCGCCATGTCATTAACAAAGGTGGTCTGGATATTGCAGCACTCGGCTCTGACTTTGACGGCATCAGCGGAGAACTGGAACTTACCGGCTGCCAGGATATAGTGAAACTAGCGAACGCTTTAAATCAGTCCGGTTTTTCTGCTTCTGAAGTAGATGCCATCTGCTATAAGAATGCAGAACGTATCTTACAGACTGTATTAAAATAATAATCTATACATAAATAAATCCGCAAAGTTTTTCTATTATAACCAAAACAGGGATGTGGTGCCGTTGGAAACTCCGGCTCCCACATCCCTGTGATTATTTTATATAAAATATTTATTTGAATCTATTATTGAAAACTATTTTATGCCTGCGCTGCGGTAATAATCGCCATAGAGTAAACTTCTTCTGCGTTACATCCACGGGACAGATCATTGATTGGAGCATTCAGTCCAAGAAGAAGTGGTCCGTATGCTTCAAATCCGCCTAACCTCTGCGCAATTTTATAGCCAATGTTTCCGGCATTAATATCCGGAAAAACAAATACATTTGCCTGACCTGCGACCTTACTGTCCGGGCACTTTGTTTTCGCTACAGTTGGTGAAACAGCAGCATCAAACTGAAGTTCTCCTTCAATCGGTAAATCAGGTCTTGCCTCTTTCGCTTTGGCTGCTGCTGCACGCATCTTATCAACACTGTCACCTTTTCCGGAACCTAATGTAGAATAGCTGAGATATGCAACCTTTGGCTCCACACCAAAAAGTTTTGCAAAATCTGCTGTTTCACTTCCGATTTCTACCAGTTCATCCTCTGAAGGTGTCAGATTAATCGCACAGTCCGCCATTGCAAGTGTCTCATTTTCTCCATCCTTATTCTGACGGGTCAGGATAAAGCACGAAGATACAATCTTGTTTCCCGGCTTGGTCTTAATGACCTGAAGTGCCGGCCGTACCGTGTCTGCCGTTGAGTAAGTTGCTCCGCCAAGCAGGGAATCCGCAATTCCCATCTTCACAAGCATAGTTCCGAAATAATTCGTATGTTTCAGAATATCTCTTGCCTGTTCCGGGGTCATTCCTTTACTCTTACGAAGTTCGCAGAACAAATCCACCATTTCTTCAAAATGTTCAAAATGATTTGGATCAATTATATCTGCCCCTTCAATCTGAAATCCGTGTTTTCCCGCAACACCCTTCACTTCTTCTGCATTTCCTACCAGAATCGGCTTCATAAGCTGTTCTTTCAGAAGTCTCGATGCTGCCTCCAGGATTCTTGGATCCGTTCCTTCGGTAAAAACAATTGTCTTCGGGCTTTCCTTTAGTTTGTTGATCATGCTGCCAAATATCTTCTTATCGCTCATCGTCAACATCCTCCTTTACATCCTATATCCGTCTCGATGTACTGAGACATGAGATAATACTAATGTACCATTTTTCCCATAGGATGTAAAACATAACTTGTATCGTTTTCAGCTTTTACTTCTTTTCCTTCGTTGTACATTGCAAATGCAGGATTAGATAAAAGTGAATACTGTTTGCATGTCTGTTCCTTATCTGTAAGACCTTTCACGATTAAACCAAGCAGAGTGCCAAATACAATAATTGCAACTACCATTTCTAACATATTAATTACTCCTTCCATATTACATACATAATCCCTATACACTGATACCATTCACTCTTGAGCTCTTTGAGATTTCTTATGGTGATTGCATCATAAACCCGTTGAAACTATTTGTCAATAATTCTAAATCTGCTCCTTTCTCATACTTTGTATGACTAAAACAGATATATAGATTCGTAATGCATGACATTTATAATCACTTTGGCAATACCTTGTGTGAATTTTATTTACTTTTTTCCTTCTGATTCGTATGATACGGTATGGATTCCATTGAATCACTACGCAATACATGAAAATGTCCCAAAAACAAACACTTTTCAAATGATGTAAAAAGAACCTGTGGAAACAAAATCCACAGGTTCTCAGGTATAGAGGGGTGTATGTAAAAAGCTCACTTAATAACCATACAATCTATCTCTCATCATATATCAAATATGTTTATCTCCAAATAAAGTAAAGAATAAGCTGAACCGTAATAAGGATGCTTCCCCCAATCCAGATAATCTTTTCTGCAAGGGTGTACTGCCTCTTTGGAAGCACCATTTCATCATATACATTCGAACTTTCCAGTGCAATATCCGGTTCATTTTCATTCTCTTTTAACTGAAATCCATCCACTACAAAATAATTATTCTGCTTGTCATAATATATATCCACCTCCGGAGAAGCAAGATATTTATGAAGCGGCTTGTAATAAGCCTCGCTCTTTACCTTTCTAACAAGCTGTCCATGTGAATTTAAGATTTCAATATGTAGGTAATAATGTATTTTATTTTCCTGCCCTTCCTTTGGCAGTTCCTTGGTAATCTTGTAAATCCGACCTCTTTCAGGCTTGTACTCTTTAACAAAATGTTCGTGTAACTGTCTGAACTTGAAAGAACGTCTTATAACTTTCAAATACTGGATTGGAAATAATAATCCCAAAATCAGCAGAAATACTAAAGTTTCCGAAAATCCGTTTGTTATCATCTGATAGATGAAGAATGCAGCATATACACTTATGAAGATAAGTGGAAATGCCCACCCATGAATTTCCTCATTCGCAGTTCTAATCTTTGTTTTCATAGGTATCCTTTCTTTGTCAATCGACTCCATTATTTCATTGTTATGATTATAGCATTTTGCTTTTCCCATGTCCATACTCATATCTGCGACCCCCTATGAAAACAGGGCTGGCGCAACCATCCTTGCGACAGCCCCTTAATATAACAATTATTATACTTTCTGTGTACTTATGTATTCTTTACACGATAACACCAAATACATTCAACAGAATGATAATCATGAATGCAGGTACTACAAATGTAGTTAAAACCTTATCAAATGGTCTCAGCTTACCATCACGTCCATCCATGAATAATTCTTTTTCGTATCCATCCCAGCCCCATACAAATTTGACAAACATACAAATAAGGAGACATCCAAGAGGAAGTAATACATAAGATGTAAAGCTGTCAAACCAGTCAAGGAAGTTATAGTAAGCAATTCCCTGGAAGCTTGGCCATGGAAGTTTGCACCATGACAATGTTCCAAATCCAAGAGATACTAAGATGTTACCAACACCGATAATCAGTGTTACAACTGCAACGGCTTTCTTACGACCCATTTTCAGTTTTACTTCAAATGTTCGGATTCCGATTTCAAAGAATGTGAACAGTGAAGAGAATACTGCAAATAATACTGCTACGAAGAAGAAACTACCAATGATTCTTCCACCCGGTAAGTTAGCAAAAATACCAGACATAACGATGAATAACAACTTCGGTCCTGCTGTAAGCTCGATTCCTGCACCATATGCAGAAGGAATTACTACGAAACCTGCTGTAATTGCTGCTACCGTATCACATACAGATACTAAAAGCGCATCGCCCTTCAGGTTGTTTTCCTTTGGAATGTTGATGCCTAAGGTTGTAAAGATACCCCAGCCAATACCAACTGAGAACAATACCTGAGTTGCAGCATCTGCAAATACTTTAATACTGAAGTTCTGTGGAGCTGGTAATAAGTAATATTTCAAACCTTCCACTGCACCTTCAACTGAGAAGCATGCGTAAAATCCGCAGATAATCAGAAGAACAAAAAGTGCCGGCATGATAACCTTTGTTACTTTTTCTACGAGTTCTGTAATACCAAATAACAGAAGTCCTGATGTAATGAATAACACGATTGCTGTATAAATAAGTGGTTCTACTGGTTTACTAATGAAGTTATTGTAGAATGCATCAACATCACTACCAAAGTTTGCACCCGTGATAAACGTAACCGCATACTTCAAAACCCATCCACCGATAACTACATAGAACATGTTAATCATAATGGTACACAGGTTTGCAATCCAACCTACAAAGCCCCATTTTGGATTAATCTTTTCAAAACAGGTTACAGTATCTCCACCACCGTAACGTCCAATTGCTGTTTCCATCTCTACCATCGGATGTGCCATCAGCATAATAATGATAATATAAGTGATAAGGAAGATTCCTCCTCCACCACGATATGCTAAATATGGGAATTTCCAAATGTTACCTAAACCAATGGCAGCTCCGGCCGCCACCATAATATAACCAAATCGAGAATTAAATTTCGCTTCGCCGCTTGCATTTGTACTCATAAGCACTCTCCTTCCTGGAGGACATCCATCCTCCGAGTCCATCCTTAACTGTGATTTTTTTAACAATTCAGAATATCTTTTTCTCAGGTGGCATGCAACCGCCACCTGAGTTCCTCATTTTTTCTAACTATTAAATATCCTTTTCAAATACTGTCTGTTCATCAACTGGCACTGTAAGAGCTTTTAATGCTCTGACACAAAGTCTTTCACGAATCTTATAAGAATCCTCCTCGCTCTGTGTTACATCGCCCAATGGATATGGAATACCAACCGCCGGAACGATTCTGTTTGCTCCGATTGTCTTAGAAATCGGAACTACAGTCGCAATATGAACTACAGGGATACCATATTTTTCAATACCTTTAACCATCGTTGCACCGCAACGTGTACAGGTACCTCAAGTACTGGTGAGAATAACGCCATCAACGCCTTCTGCCTTCAGTCTCTGTCCAATAGCATCACCAAACTTCGCTGCGGAACCAGTCGCTGTACCAGTACCGGTTGTAGTTGCAAAGTAATCTACCAGTTTACCGAACATACCTTCTTTTTCCAGCTTGCGGAGTGCATCGATTGGTACTGCAAGGTTTGGATTCTCTAATACGAACTGACGGTCATAACCACCATGTACAGTAAAGAAATCATCTTTTGTTAATCTATCCATTCCTTCGATTGAATAGTAACCAAATTTTGTAGCATTGGATGATTCAATGTGGTCTGGGTTTCCAATTGGAACAACACCACTGGATGTAACAACAGCGATTTTAGCCTTCGAAAGGTCTGCAATTGGTGCTGCCGGTGGAACTCTGTCGAATTTAGGCATTGGAAGGTCTGTTTCAAATGGTTCTCCAGCCATTTTCTTAAGAAGCATCTGTAAGCCACGTGTTGCTCCACGTTCTTCTGCGAAGTAGTTTACACGGATTCCTCTTTCCAGATAGCCTTCAATCTTTGGTCCAAGAATTTCTGCGCCTGTTGCCATCTTTTCAATCAGGTTAACGAACTTCGGAACTGCTTTTCTCATTGTTGCTGCTGAGTTTCCTGTTTCAACAAGAATAACATCCTTCTTGAACATATCAGCACCTGGGTTTTCAATATACATACCAGATAATACCGGAATGCCAAGTCTTTCTTCTACTGCTTTACAGATTGTACCACAAGCCACACCATAACGTCCTGCGTTAAATGCTGGTCCGGCTACAAATACATCTGGGTTGTATTTCTTAACCATATCGATAATTGTATCTGTTGCAAGGTCAAGGTTTTCTCCGAAATAATTGTCACCACAGATAACAGTAGCAACGATTTCGTAGTCTTCTCCAAGTCCTGCCTTAAGAGCTAATCCAGGTCCGAGAACATCTTCTCTGACTTCTGGAGCGAAATCAGCTTTATCTTCTCCACCGATACCAGCGAAGAACTGATTCAAATAATGAACGATTTTATATTTTGCCATAACTGTATCCTCCTTCTCAGTATCCTAGTATCCTCTTGCAGCAAGTTTGTTGAAACCATTTGCAATTGTTGAAGCAATGATAATCTGAATTTCAGCTTCAAATGAGCCATCTTCATTGATACATCCAGCCCATCCACCGATCTGGCTTTCAATATAATCCTGTGTACCAATAACCTTATCCATTGCTGGGAACTGAAGTGTCATATTTCCCTGTCCACAAGATGCAAGTGCTGTTGCTTCGTCACATGTATCTGCAAGTGACTGTGACTTACCATCTTTTCCTGGGAATTCGTCAGTAATCAATGTAACTTTTGTTCCTGCACGTTCTACCTTGCGGCAGTTCATCATAAGGTCTGTATCTGGATTTCCGTATCCTTCTTCTGTAATAAGAACACCATCCAGTCCAAGCCAGTTCGTAAACTTAGCAACCATGTCAGAATGTCTTTCTTTGTCTGCCAGGAATACGTTTTCATTTGTCAAAATAACACCCATGAAGTTGATATCTTTTCCATGATGTTTGTAGCACTCATCAATAACTGGGTTATGCAGATGATGATATGTTGTAACTTTATCACATGGGGCAACACAGTTACCAGAAACAATTGCTCCATCCATGATTTCTGTTGGGTACATGAATGTTGGTACAATCTGTTTTGCATCTACTCCATAATAGTATGTATCATGAAGAAGTCCCTGTGACTGAAGCATGTGAATGTATCCAACCTTTGGAAGATCCGGATACTGAGCTGCCTGTTCAAATACAGGTTTTGTCTCGTATACTTCTAATGTATCTGGTTCAAGGTTTCTTGCAAGTTCTCCAAGGTATGTTGCAACCTTAAGTCCTGCCATACGTCCTGCCTTTTCATATACGTGAGTTTCAAGTCCCTCTTGCGGTTCAATTACTACACAGAGATTTACTGTCTTAGAGAATGGGCAGTAGTCAGCAGCTACACCGCTCATATCAATAACACCTTCCTGGAATCCTACGATTCTACCAACTGTAACAACTGTACAGCCGTCCAGCGCATGTGTTCTTCCGCTTCCAACCTGTGGAGATACCTTTCCAATAACACCTGGGAACATTTCTCCACCGCTTACTTTCACACGTGGTT
>ERZ825137.4458-NODE-4458-length-13943-cov-3.601671_pt1 | contig 13943 bp, 10 predicted proteins | sample MGYA00519873_ERZ825137 | MGnify/ENA primary metagenome ERZ825137 (study PRJEB31778, sample SAMEA3449190) | human gut metagenome | biome: human gut; feature: human-associated habitat; material: faeces | place: United Kingdom | collected 2010/2012 ...
TTCCTAGAAGAATTACAGGAAACTGTGCTAAGCACCAGAGAGCTCTTACAGTAGCAATCAAGAGAGCTAGACACATTTCTCTTATGCCTTACGTTCAGGACTAATTGAGATAATTAGCTAATAGCAAGATCGAATTTTTGGAGAAATTCAGAAATTCGATCTTTTTGCTTTTTCTAATTCATTTTTGCGTGTTTTTTTGCATAATACAACCTATAGCATCTTAGGGGAAAAGATGCTATAATAGATTAGCTATATTGTAATTAGTCACAGATGATGGGGATTGATAGTAGTCCCAGGTGAGGTATTAGTTATGAAAAGGAATAAAATGCAGCTGAAGGGACAGCTCAGAATGTACATGCGATGGCCGCTGATCATGACACTTCTCTTGATTGGCATGGATGTATGGATGTACATGGTGGACAAGAAAGCCGGACTTTTGATGTCAGTGATCATAATTATATATGTAGGAATCGCTTTTTCGCTGTATTTCTATAACAGATCTTTGATCCTGGCAGATCTGATCCAGTTTTCAATACAGTATAAAGGTATTGAAAACCGGTTGCTCAAAGAACTGGCAATTCCCTATGCGATTGCGCTCGAAGATGGGAGAATTCTGTGGAAGAATGATTGCTTTTTGAATCTGACAGAGGGTCAGAGAAAAGAACGTTATCTGAATCGTATGATTCCAGAATTACATCCGGGTGTGTTTCCCAAAAATGATGTGGATCATGTAGAATTGGAAGTAACTTATCGTGAAAGAAGTTATCAGGCAGAGCTTCGAAAAGTATCATTGGAGGGATTCAGTGAGAAAGAAGAGTTGCTTCAGATTCCGGAAGAGCAGGAATATTTTGTTGCAGTTTCTTTAAGAGATGTAACAGAACTGAATGCCTACATCCGAGAGAACGAAGATCAGCGAATGATTGCCGGATTGATTTATATTGATAACTATGATGAAGTTATGGAGAGTGTTGAGGAAGTCAGACAATCCCTTCTTGTGGCATTGATCGACCGTAAGATAAATAAGTATATCGGAGATGTAGATGGTATCGTAAAGAAACTGGAGAAGGATAAATACTTTATCGTACTTCGAAAGGATGCTTATAAAAAGCTGAAAGAAGATAAGTTTTCTCTTCTGGAAGAGGTAAAACAGGTTAATATCGGTAATTCAAGATCAGCAACACTGAGTATTGGTTTGGGATTGAATACGGCAACGTATGCGTTGAGCTACCAGTATGCGCGTGTGGCAATCGATCTTGCACTTGCCAGAGGCGGAGATCAGGCAGTTATTAAGGATTGTAACGGAATAACTTATTTTGGTGGTAAGAAGGAGCAGACAGCGAAGAATACACGAGTGAAGGCGCGTGTTAAGGCTGAGGCACTTCGAGAGTTTATTGTGACCAGAGACAAAGTTATTGTTATGGGTCATAAGATTGCTGATCCGGATTCTTTTGGTGCATGTATGGGTATTTACCGTGCAGCAGTAAGTCTGGAGAAAAAGGCACATATTGTGATCAATGAAGTTACAGGATCTGTTCGTCCGTTGTATGATGAGATTTTGGAGAGCCCTGCATATGAGGATGATATTTTTATTACGTCAGAACAGGCATTGGATTATGTGGATGACAATGCAATGGTCATTGTAGTAGATACGAACAAGCCACAGATGACAGAGTGTCCGGAACTCTTGAAGAAATCAAAGATGATTGCAGTGCTGGATCATCACAGGCAGAGTAGTAATATTATTGAGAACGCGGTACTTTCTTATGTGGAGCCGTATTCTTCTTCCACTTGCGAGATGATCGCAGAAGTTCTACAGTATATGGTAGATGACATCAAATTCCCGGCACTTGAAGCAGAGTGCATGTATGCCGGAATTATGATCGATACGAGAAACTTTATGAACCGTACAGGTGTGAGAACCTTTGAAGCAGCAGCATTTTTGAGAAGATGTGGTGCAGATATTACACGAGTACGTAAGATGTTCCGTGATGATATGGCATCTTATCAGGCAAAGGCTGAGGCAGTCCGCAATGCAGAAGTTTATCGTAAGGAGTATGCGATTGCAGTATGTCCAAGCGATATTGACAGTCCTACAGTGCTTGCAGCACAAGCGGCGAATGAATTGCTGGATATTAGCGGAATAAAGGCTTCTTTTGTATTGACAGAATATGAAAATAAGATTTATATGAGTGCGCGTTCCATTGATGAAGTGAATGTTCAGATTATCGCGGAGAAGCTCGGTGGAGGTGGTCATATTAATTCTGCGGGAGCACAGTTTGACCACACGAATATGCATGAAGCAGTCAGTGCATTGAAAGAGACCATTGATAAAATGATAGAAGAAGGAGATATTTGACAATGAAAGTTATTTTATTACAGGATGTAAAATCTCTTGGAAAAAAAGGAGAGATCGTAAACGTAAATGATGGATATGCAAGAAACTTTATCCTTCCAAAGAAGCTTGGACTGGAAGCAACAGGAAAGAATCTGAATGATCTGAAGCTTCAGAAGAATAACGAGAAAAAAGTTGCGGAGGAGAACCTGGAGGCAGCGAAAGAACTTGCAGCTAAGATCGCAGAAGCTAAAATTGTAACACACATCAAAGTTGGAGAAGGCGGAAGAACTTTCGGTTCTGTATCAAGCAAAGAGATTGCAGAGGAAGTAAAAGCACAGTTGAATCTTAATGTTGATAAAAAGAAGATCCAGTTAAAAGAAGCGATCAAGACACTCGGAACACACAACGTGTCTGTAAAGCTTCATCCACAGGTTACAGCAGAACTGAAAGTAGTTGTACAGGAAGAAGCATAAGGAGACGAAATCTTTATGGATATGGAAGCAGCAATGAAACGAATTCCTCCGCATAGTGCGGAGGCAGAGCAGGCAGTGCTCGGTGCGATGCTGATGAACAAGGAGGCCATCACGGTGGCCTCCGAGATATTATCAGGGGATGATTTTTATCAGACAGCATATGGAATCTTGTTTAATTCTATGGTGGAACTGTTTCATGCGGGAAAACCGGTCGATCTGATCACCTTGCAGGAATATCTGAAAGAAAAAGATGTCCCGCCAGAGATCAGCAGCATGGAGTTTGCAAGAGATTTGCTAATGGGAACACAGACTTCTGCGAATATCAAGAGCTATGCTGAAATTGTACGTGAAAAATCAATCATGCGTCGCCTGATCAAAGTAAATGAAGAGACGGCAAATGCCTGTTATCTGCAGAATCAGCCATTAGAGGAGATTCTGGAAGATGCACAGAAGCAGGTTTTTGCACTTGCAGAGACTGGGAATTCAGAAGAGTATGTACCGATCAAGCAGGTTGTACTCAATGCATTGGATGTAATCGAGCGTGCGTCTAAGACAAAAGGAACAGTAACAGGAATTCCGACAGGATTCATTGATCTTGATTATAAGTTGTCCGGTCTGCAACGCTCAGACCTTGTACTGATCGCAGCCCGTCCTTCTATGGGTAAGACCGCGTTTGTATTGAATATCGCACAGCATGTGGCATTTCGTCAGAATAAAGCAGTAGCAATCTTCAGTCTTGAGATGTCCAAAGAGCAGTTGGTAAACCGTCTGTTCTCATTGGAGTCTCATGTGGATGCACAGATACTAAGAACCGGTAATCTGTCAGATACGGATTGGGAGAAGTTGATCGAAGGAGCCGGAACAATAGGATCATCAAGAATGATCATTGATGATACGTCAGGTATTACGATTTCAGAGATGCGCTCAAAGTGTAGAAAATACAAGCTGGAGATGGGACTTGACCTGATCATTATCGACTACTTACAGTTGATGAGCGGAAGCAATTCAAGAAAGAATGAGAGCCGTCAGCAGGAGATTTCTGAGATCTCACGTTCTTTGAAAGGTCTTGCCAGAGAATTGAATGTGCCGGTGCTTGCACTGTCACAGCTGAGCCGTGCGGTTGAGCAGAGAACAGATAAGCGTCCGATGCTTTCAGACCTCCGAGAGTCCGGAGCAATCGAGCAGGATGCCGATGTCTGTATGTTTATCTATCGTGATGATTATTATAATCCTGACACGGAAGATAAGAACATTGCAGAAATTATTATCGCAAAACAAAGAAACGGCCCGATCGGTACAGTGCGTCTTGCGTGGATGCCACAGTACACTCGTTTTGGAAACGAGCTGCGTCAGCAGGATCAGGAGATATAAAAAAGAAAAGGACAGGCACTTGTTGGAGAGCGCCTGTCTTTTTTCGATATACAAATCCAATAAATCTACCGGTATGTGCAGTGTGCAATTAGAAATCGCAGAAATGCTATGTAAATCTCTTTTTGAATCTCAGTACCGGACTATTCTTCACACTTTCTCTTCGGGTCGCCTGTTGCTGGCGAATCAGGCTGTCCAGTTTACGGAAATGTTCTTCTTCCTGCCGTTCTTTCGCCTGGAAAAGAAAATCCATCTCACGTATGACATCTGCGGTGACCTGAGTGCTGATTTCTTTTTCTAATGCTTTGTTATTTTCAGAAACGACTTCCGTAAGTACCTCTCCGATGAGTGAACGTACATGTTCCAGCTGTGTCTTTGTGATAACTTCGACCGGAGTAGTGGTAGTGGCTGGTTTGCACTCAGATGTCAGGTCAGGTGCAGGTGTTTTGGTAAGGGCATTCTTTTCCTTGTTTTCAGTGTGTCTCATTATCTGACGTGTAGATTTCAACTCTGGGATCAATGGCTTCAGATCGCGAAGCAGAACCCCTTCATTCTTAAGTTTTTTAATACAGCAAAAGAGCTGGATATCATCCTGGGTATAATATCGATGTCCCATCTCTGTGCGGCCGATCGGAATATGAAGTTCCTCTTCCCAGTATCTTAAGACATGGGATTCTACCTGAACTTTCTTGGCGGCTTCAGAGATCATAAATCTGACTTCACCCATTGATTTTCTATCCTCCTGTTAGAATCATTGCGATTACTGTTCTGATTTCGCTACATTTATTATAGCATAGAGAAATTATGAAAGAAGTGCTAATCGTTCGTCAAATTATGGCAAAAAATGGTAATTGAAGAAAGGTATGGAATACAAGGAAAAAAGTTGTAAAAAAAGAAATCCTGCCGCATCTGAATCAATCAGACGGACAGGACTTCTGCGTTTTGTGATCACTTAGCGCTTATAAATTATGCTTCAGAGATAGCGCCTGTAGGACAAGCAGCCTCACAAGCTCCGCAATCTACACAAGCATCAGCATCGATCTCATATTTGCCATCTCCTTCAGAAATAGCGCCTACTGGACATTCGCCTTCGCAAGTACCACAGCTTACACATTCATCACTAATTACGTGTGCCATTGTATGTACCCTCCTTTTTTGGATTACGATAGGTTTTTCCCTTTTCGTTATCCTCATTTTAATACAAGACGGGGAAATATACAAGAGTTCCTGATGTATTTATTTGAGTAATTCATAAGTTAGTTTTATAGAACTTGTGAACGTGGAAAATAGAAGATTTCTATACTAAATTAGTAAAAAAACGAAAATTCACGAGATTTTAAGAAATTATCTCTTCCATTTTTCAAGGATTCGTGTATCATAATGGATTGAGAGTTAAAAAGTAGAAAACATAGAGATAAAATTGTGTAAATGAAAAGAAGGAGAAAGTTATGCGGAAACGAAATGTAAGAGCAGTGATTGCGGCAGCACTTTGTATGACGGTACTTGCAGCCGGCTGCGGAAAGAAGGCAGATGATCCGGTTTTTACAGGGGATAAGACAGAAGCACCAGTATATCAGGCAAATCTGGATGCAATTAAATCTTCTGCATATGCATCGGTAGACAATCTGGATCTGGAACCTGGAACTTATATTTCTGTAATCGGAAGGGGATCTTCAACACCGTATTGGAATCAGGTAAAGGCAGGGGTAGAGCAGGCAGCAACTGACTTGAATACAGCACTTGGCTATTCCGGAAATGATAAGGTGAAAGTATTATACAGTGCACCGGATGAGAATGATAATATCGATCAGCAGGTGAATATTCTGGATGAAGAGCTTGCACGTTATCCGGATGTGATCGCAATTTCCAGTGTAGATGCAAGCGCATGCTCCGTCCAGTTTGATCTTGCGATTGAGAATGGAATTCCGATCGTAGCATTTGATTCAGGAAACAGCTATCAAAATATCCAAAGTACTTGCAAAACGAATAATATAGAAGCGGCAACAACAGGAACAAAGAATTTCTGTGAGAAGATCGGTGACAGTGGGGAGATTCTGTTGCTTGTGCATGATACAGTATCAGATACGGCGAAAGAGCGTGAGGCAGGAATCAAAAATGAACTTGCAGCAAATCATCCGAATGTGACTGTTACAGAGACAATTTATCTGGATCAGCTGGAAATGTTAAAGAAACAGATTGTAGCTGAACAGGTCGGGGTAACACCAGAAGAACTAGCAGCCGCAGAAGCAGGAGAAAAGAAGGAAGAGACAACAGGAACAGGTGATGCTTCCGAGACAATTGCAGATGCAGCATCGAATGCGGATTCTTCATCAGCAGACGAAAGTGCGAATGAGACAGCACAGGAAGTGGACAATGAATTGTCCGAGAAGATGCAGCAGGTCAACGATGGCGCGGCAAAGATGAGTGATGAAGATGCAATTCAATATTATATGGAGAAACATCCTGATTTAAAAGGATGTATTGCTACGAACGAGACAGTAACCCAGCTTGCAATTAAGACGATGGATCAGCTTGATGCAGAAAAACATATTACATTAGTGGGGTTTGATGCGGGAAAAGAGCAGGTCAATGCATTGAAAGATGGAAAGGTGGATGGACTTATTGTGCAGAATCCTTTTGGAATGGGATATGCGACAGTAGTTGCAGCGGCACGTACAGTCCTTGAGATTGGAAATGAAGCTGAGGTCAACACAGGATATGTGTGGGTGACAGCAGACAATATGAATGACGATACGATAACACCGTTCCTTTACGAATAAGTTGAAAATAAGTCGAACAATTTCATAAAAGAAAAGAGCTTGTCAGGTAAAATAAAAACATCAGGTTTTATACTTCATTCTGAAATTCAGAAATATAGAAGTAATAAAATCCTGATGTTTTCTATTTTATTCACGTTGTCCTTTAAGCTTTGCTTAAAGAAAAAATAAATTCGGTGCCAACCCCTTCTGTACTGATCACATTGATATGTTCATCGTGAGCCTGTATGATTTCTTTTACGATCGAAAGTCCAAGCCCGGTTCCTTTCTTATCCTTTCCACGGGAAAGATCTGATTTGTAGAAACGCTCCCAAATCTTATTGATTTCCTTTCTTGAGATTCCGATTCCATGATCTTTTACGGAAACAAAAATTTTATCATTTTTCGTTGTTACTTCTACTGTAATAGAAGAGTCATTCTCACTGAATTTAATCGCATTATCCAGAAGATTATAAAGAACCTGTTGGATTTTGCGTCGGTCCGCCATTACATTGATCTGTTCAGACAGTAGAAAGAGCTTAATGGATATATGCTTCTGAGTACAGACACCCTCGAAAGACTGGGCAGTATGTTTGATCATCTCCTGAATATCAAAGGAAGTCTTATTGAGCAGGAGCTCTTTTGTATCAAATTCGTTCAAAGTAAGAAGATCCGTTGTCAGGTCAGTCAGTCGTTCCGTTTCGAAGAGAATGATATTTAAGTATTTCTCATGAAGCTCTGGTGGGATTGTTCCGTCTGCCATTGCTTCTACATACCCCCTAATTGAAGTCAACGGGGAACGGAAATCGTGGGATACATTTGCTACGATCTTTTTCTGATAATCATCAGAATCCTTCAGTTGTGTAGCCATATAATTCAGTGATGCGGATAAATATCCAATCTCATCATGCCTGTTAACCGGAATCTCGTAATCCAGATTGCCCATGGCATATTGCTTCGCAGCTTCTGTGATCAGCAACAATGGTCGATGGACGAAGAAATGGAACCCGAGCAGGAAGATGAAGGACAACAGGAAAATAACTCCAAGAGAAATATAAACCGGAACCATCAGCGTGCGGCATCTTTCGTTGATCAAAGAGACCGGGCTGTGAATGATCAGATATCCCTTTGTATAAAATCCCTGTGTGACAGGAGCCATTACAGTAATCATATCTTCCTGAAAATAATTATGATAGGTTCCGATCATGTACTGGTTGCTCCCGATTTCGGCCGGATCAAAATTATTGACGGATTGTGGCGCAGTAGTATCCTTCAGGTTGGCAGAGGTGATCATTGTACCATCTTTTTCAACAAACCACAGAGAAGAATTAAGATACGTCTTCATAGCAGATAACTGAGAATGAACAGCCCAGCTGGAAGATTCGTTTGAAAAATAGGAAGGCAGATAATTATCTGCAATCATGGTTGCTTCTCTGTATAATGTCTGCGAAGTATCTTTTTCCAGACGTTCGGTGATCAGTTCTGTGGTTAATGTTGCTGTTGTGAAAACACATAAAAACCCGAAAATAATATAAAGTACAATAAATTTTAAATGCAGAACAGCTTTCATAATTTCTCCCTAAGTACTCATCGGCCACTAGATGCTGTTTACAGTATCCAGGACCGATGGTTTAAATCTATTTTGTCTCAAATTTGTAACCAATTCCCCATACAGTACTGATATTCCAGTGAGGGTGGTCTTTAATCTTTTCGCGCAGACGTTTAATATGAACATCAACGGTACGAGTATCTCCGATATATTCATAGCCCCAGATACGGTCTAAGAGCTGCTCTCTTGTGAATACCTGATTCGGTGATGCAGCAAGACAGTAAAGGAGTTCTAATTCTTTTGGTGGCATATCAACAGGATGTCCGTCACACACAACAGAGTAGTTTGTAAGATTGATCGTCAATCCGTCAAACTCTGCACATTTTGTTTTTTCAACAGAAGTATCATTCTGTTGTCCAACCTGATATCTTCTCAGGACAGCTCTTACGCGGGCAACCATTTCCTTAGGGTCAAATGGCTTCATGATATAATCATCCGCTCCGAGTTCCAGTCCGAGAACTTTGTCAAATACTTCACTTTTTGCAGAAAGCATGATGATCGGTGTGGCAGCTTTGGAACGAATCTCACGACAAACCTGATACCCGTCAATTCCCGGAAGCATCAGATCAAGAAGAATCAGATTTGGTTGATAGCTGTCAAAAGCTGCAAGCGCATCTTCTCCATCATATACTAATTTTGTATCAAAACATTCTTTTGTGAGATAAAGAGAAATCAGTTCAGCGATATTCTCATCATCATCTACGATTAGGATTTTCTGTTTTCCAAACATTCTTTTTCCCCCATTAACCATGATAAGGTAGTTGGTAACTGTTTAAAATAATTAGCCAAGTTCTACAATTGTTACACCTGCGTCACCTTCACCAAATTCGGCAAGGTGATAGGATTTTACATGTTTCTGACGACGCAGATATTCATGAATTCCCTTTCTGAGTGCTCCGGTTCCCTTTCCGTGAACTACACGGACAGTATTCAGGTGAGCGAGGATTGCGTCATCCAGGTATTTATCCAGCTCAGCAACGGCTTCATCAACAGTACGTCCGAGCAGATTGATCTCAGGCCGGACAGAAAGAGATTTTCCCATTTTGATTTTGCCTTTTGAAGTACGGTTCATTTTCTTCGGTGCATATGGAGAGACTTCCTCGATAATCTCCAGATCAGAAATGTTGACCTGGGAACTGAGGATTCCCATACGTACGGTAAGATTCCCTTTGGCATCAGGTAGAGAGCTTACGGTTCCTGTCAGGTTCATACTGAGAACTTTGACAGATTCTCCGAGCTTGAAGTCAGATGCTTTATGCTCTTTCTTTGGTTTCTGTGCTTTCATTGCAGACGCAGATGCTGTATCTTTGATCTTCTTACGCAGCTTCTCGCGTTCCTTTTCCATCTCGGCAGCAGAAATGTTTTCCTTGCCGAATTTACGGAAATCCTTGATCGTCTTGTCTGCAATTTCTTTTGCTTCACGCAGAATGGCGTTTGCTTTTTCATTTGCCTCGCGTAAAATGCGGTCGCGCTGATCATCTAATTTCTCCTGGCGCTGTTTCGCCTGGGCTTTCAGGTCTTCCGCTTCTCTCTTCAATCGTGCGATTTCTTCCTGTTCCTTTTCAATCGTCCGTTTGCTTGTCTCAAGATCAGTAAGAAGATCTTCAAAGGAAACGTCCTGTTCACTGAGCCGTTTCTTTGCATCTTCAATAATATAATCCGGCAGACCTAATTTCCCGGAGATTGCAAATGCATTACTTTTACCAGGAATACCGATCAGCAGACGGTAAGTCGGACGAAGACTTTCTACATCGAATTCACAACAGGCATTCTCCACACCCGGAGTGGAAAGTGCATAGACTTTTAACTCGCTGTAGTGTGTGGTAGCCATTGTACGGATTCCTCTCTGGTGAAGATGGGACAGAATAGAAATTGCAAGTGCGGCACCTTCCGTCGGATCTGTACCGGCTCCAAGTTCATCAAAGAGAACCAGCGAACGTTCATCTACTTTCTTAAGGAAAGAGACAATATTGGTCATATGAGAAGAGAATGTACTAAGGCTCTGCTCAATACTCTGTTCATCTCCGATATCTGCATAAATCTGATGAAATACAGCCAGTTCACTGCGGTCTCCGGCAGGAATGTGAAGTCCGGACTGTCCCATCAGACAGAACAAGCCGACCGTTTTCAAAGAAACAGTTTTACCGCCGGTGTTTGGTCCGGTGATGATCAGCAGTGTGAAGTCTTCCCCAAGTGTCACGGTGATCGGAACAACTTTTTTCGGATCGAGCAGTGGGTGACGTCCCTCACGGATACGGATGCGTCCCTCTTCATTCAGAAGCGGTCGGCTGGCGCGCATGGACATTGCCAGAGCACCTCGTGCAAAAATGAAGTCAAGATCCGTCAGAGAACGGTAATCCACACGGATTTCCTCGATATATTGTGCGGCTTCTTCACTTAGATTCGCAAGAATTACCTGAATCTCTTCCTGTTCCTTTGCATAAAGTTCTTTTAAGTCATTGTTCAGTTTTACGATTGCCATAGGTTCAATAAAAAGAGTAGAACCTGTTGAAGACTGATCGTGAATGAGTCCCTGTACCTGTCCACGATATTCCGCTTTAACAGGTACACAATAGCGGTCTCCACGCATGGTAATGATTGCATCCTGCAGATAAGTGCGAAGGGAACCGTTGACCAGTGTAGTTAAAGTGGCGTGTACTTTGTCATTGATGTTATTAATGCTTCGACGAATTTGCTTCAGTGTGGAACTGGCATCATCACTGTATTCATCTTCGCCGATAATACAGCGGTCGATTTCATTTGAAAGTGGTGTCAGTGGTTCAAGCAGGTTAAAATATTCATCCAGGCAGTCGCAAGCGTCCTCTTGTGTATCATGTCTTCCGTAGGCCTTTACCCTGGCTGCATTTACAAGCAGGCGGGAAATACGGAGAAGTTCTGTGCTGCTGAGTGAGCCACCAATCTCCAGACGCTTCATGGACTCTTCAACCGGTGCAGCGTCACCAAACGAGATACGTCCTTTTTGCACGATTCGTGTATAAGCGGCAGCAGTCTGTTCCTGATAAGCGTTGATCTTATGAAGGTCGGTCATTGGCTTCAAACGACGGCAGAGCTGTCCTCCGCGGAAAGATGTCGCTTCTTTTTCAAGAAGAGCAATGATCTTATCATATTCCAGTTTAAATAATGTTTTTTGATTCATTTATTTTCCTCTGTCATTTCAACTTAATACTAATTTTTTAATCATGTAGCTGTTCACAATACATGTGAACAATAACTATTTCCGAGTCTTATTGTACCTTATTATTTCATTAAATAAAAGGCTTTTATAGATATTGAACAATCTATATGAATCAGTTATACTAAGTAATGGAAATGTCCGTGTCGGTTGATTTTGTAGTTGACACGGAAGTGAACAGTCACGAATGAGGTTCATGTCAATGTCAGAAAAGAAAAGTAATGGTCAGGTTCCGGAAGAGGGTCCTGACGGGAAAAATTTAGAACAGTCAGAGGAAAAGGAATCTTTTGCATTTCTTGAAGAGACAATAAAACCAAAGAAGATCAGCAGACAGCAAGGAATGAAACAGCTCATCCGGATTGCAATATGCGGACTGGTTTTAGGAGGCTTTGCATGCCTGGGATTCTTTGCGTTGCGTCCGCTTGCACAGAAGTTGTTTCCAGAAAAGACACAAGTTGTGACAATTCAGGAGGACGATCAGTCAGGGGAAGATTCAGCAGAAGGTGACGACACGACAGAGCAGAATGACGCGCAGAATCAGCAGGAGATCAGTTATGTACAGATGATGTCCAAAGCATATGAGAAAGCACTGACAGCGAAGAAGAGTGTGGTATCTGTTACGAAAGGAGCAGAACAGGAGAACTGGAATGCAGAAGCGACCGGAATTGATGAGAGTGTATCGGGTGTGATCGTTGCAGATAACGGACAGGAGATACTGATTTTGTCCTATGCTTCGATCTGCGAAGATGCAAAAGAGTGGTGCGTTACATTTTCAGATAAATCAGAATATAAGGCAAGCCTGAAAAAAAAGGATAAAAATAGTGGATTTGCAATATTTGCGGTAGATAAAAAAAGCCTTTCAGATGCCACATGGAGTGCTTCAAGTGTAGCATCACTTGGCAATTCGAATCTGACAGAACAGGGTGATGTTATATTCGCACTGGGAAATATTTTCGGTTATGCCGGAGGAAGCGGTTACGGAATTGTCAGTTCGTCAAACTATAAAGAAATCGGACGCGACGGAGAGTATAGTGTGATTGCGACCGATATGAGCAGTGCATCCGAAGGAACAGGTATTTTATTCAATCTGGATGGAGAAGTGATCGGAATGATTTCTTCTGATATCTGGAAAGACCGGGGAGTACGTACCGCAAATGCTTATGCGATTTCAGATCTGAAGTTGGTTATCCAGCTGTTAGCGAACGGTGCAAGTGTACCATATATCGGTGTGTCAGGAACAGCAGTGACAAGTGGAATTCAGAAAGAAGAGGGCATGCCGTCAGGAATCTATGTGATTGACGTGGCAGCAGATTCACCTGCAATGGCAGCGGGCATACAGAGTGGAGATGTGATCTGTTCTGTGAATGGAGAGAAAATTGTAAGCATGAGTGCTTACCGTAAACTGATGCTGACATGGAAAGTAGGAGATCAGATCAAAGTGGAAGGGAAACGCCGAGGATCTGAAGGATATGTAGATATTAAATTTGATGTTACGATTGAAAGTAAAGAATAACAAGTGAAAGAGGCAGAAAATGAGATTTATAGATGGATTATGCGAGGGAGAAACAATCAGGAATGTATATCTTTGTAAAGGAAAACGTTCCGCAGAGACAAGAAATGGAAAGCCGTATGATAATCTGATCCTTCAGGATAAGACAGGAACATTAGATGGAAAAGTATGGGATCCGAACTCCCAGGGAATCGCAGATTATGATGAGAAGGACTTTATCGAAGTTTTTGGAGATGTGATTAATTATAACGGAAATCTTCAGTTGAACATCCGTCAGATCAGAAAGGCGGAAGAGGGAGAATACAATCCGGCAGACTATATGCCGACAACAGATAAGAGTGTAGACGGAATGTACGAGGAACTGACAGCTTATATTCGTCAGATCTCTAACAAATATTTAAGACAGGTGCTGGAATTCTACTATATAAAAGATGAAGCATTTATCAAAAAATTCAAGGCACATTCCGCAGCGAAGACAGTACATCACGGATTTTCCGGAGGATTGCTTGAGCATACACTCAGTGTAACTCGTATGTGTGATTATTTTGCAACAAGCTACTCTATTTTGAATAGAGATCTGCTCCTTAGCTCTGCAATCCTTCATGATATCGGAAAAGTGAAAGAACTTTCTGATTTTCCGGACAATGATTATACAGATGAGGGACAGCTGATCGGCCATATCGTGATCGGTGTCGAGAT
>ERZ825137.4465-NODE-4465-length-13936-cov-4.154888_pt1 | contig 13936 bp, 8 predicted proteins | sample MGYA00519873_ERZ825137 | MGnify/ENA primary metagenome ERZ825137 (study PRJEB31778, sample SAMEA3449190) | human gut metagenome | biome: human gut; feature: human-associated habitat; material: faeces | place: United Kingdom | collected 2010/2012 ...
TTTTCTTTTCCGCCATATATCAATCCTCATCCAGTTTGAGCACAGCCATGAATGCCTCGGGAGACACCTGAACGCTGCCAAGCTGGCGCATTTTCTTTTTTCCCTCTTTTTGCTTTTCAAGCAGCTTCTTTTTTCTGGTAATATCTCCGCCGTAGCACTTTGCAAGCACATCCTTGCGCAGCGCCTTTACGGTCTCTCTTGCAATTATCTTCGAGCCGATCGCAGCCTGTATCGGAATTTCGAAAAGCTGGCGCGGGATGTTCTCCTTCAGCTTTTCCGCTATCCGCCTTGCTCTGGCATAGGCTTTGTCGCGATGGACTATGAACGTCAGCGCATCTACCACTTCGCCGTTAAGCATGAAATCAAGCTTGACCAGATCGCTGGGCTGATACCCCTTCATTTCATAGTCGAGTGAAGCATATCCTTTAGTGCGGCTTTTGAGGGCGTCAAAGAAATCGTATATGATCTCGTTCAGAGGCAGGTTATAGTGCATTTCGACCCTGTTCTGATCGATATATTTCATATCGAGGTATTCTCCCCTGCGGTCCTGACACAAGTCCATAATTCCTCCTACATACTCCGTAGGGGTGATTATGCTTGCAGACACAATAGGCTCAGCGCTGCTTTCGATCTCATCCTGAGAGGGATAATCCGTAGGATTGTCAATGGAAACGGTTTCTCCGTTTCTTTTGGTTATCTGATATATAACGCTGGGCGCCGTGGTTATGAGATCAAGAGAGAATTCTCTTTCAAGTCGTTCCTCAATGATCTCCATATGGAGAAGTCCCAGAAATCCGCAGCGGAAGCCAAAGCCCAGAGCGGCCGACGTTTCCGGCTCAAAGGTAAGGGCGGCGTCATTCAGCCTCAGCTTTTCCAAAGCGTCTTTGGTTTCGTTGTATTTTGCTCCGTCCGCAGGGTATATGCCTGCGTACACCATGGGCTGAACGCTTTTAAAACCCGGAAGCGCACTGTCGCACGGGTTGTCGGCTCCGGTGACGGTATCGCCCACTCTGGTATCGGAAACGTTTTTGATTGACGCAGTTATATATCCCACGTCTCCGGCCATAAGGCAGTCGAGCTTTTTAAGTCCGAAGGGCTCCATTGCTCCGGTCTCAACCACCTCAAACTCTTTACCCGTACTCATAAGGCGTATTCTGTCTCCCGGACGGACGGTTCCGTTTATTACACGGATATACACCACCACACCCAGATAAGAATTGTACACGGAATCAAAGATCAGGCAGCACAGCGGCGCGTTTTCATCTCCCGAAGGCGCAGGCACGTCCCGTATTACAGCGTCAAGCACATCGCTTATATTCAGCCCGGTTTTAGCGGAAACCGCAGGACAGCCCTCAGCCGGAATGCCTATTACGTCCTCAATTTCCGTCCGGCACTGCTCCACCATGGCGCTGGGCAGGTCTATCTTGTTTATTACGGGTACTATCTCCAGGTCTGCGTCAACGGCAAGATATGCGTTTGCAAGCGTCTGCGCTTCTATGCCCTGGGTGGCGTCCACCACAAGAAGAGCGCCCTCGCAGGCGTTAAGCGAACGGGAAACCTCGTAGTTAAAGTCCACATGGCCGGGAGTGTCTATCAGATTCAGTATATACTCCTCACCGTCAGGAGCCTTGTAGTTTATACGCACGGCGCGGGCCTTTATGGTTATGCCTCTTTCCCGCTCCAGATCCATATCGTCAAGTATCTGTTCCTCCATATCCCGGGAGGCCACGGTGTCTGAAAATTCAAGAATCCTGTCGGCAAGGGTAGATTTGCCGTGATCTATATGAGCTATGATTGAAAAATTACGGATATGCTTCATTCTGTCTGACATCTGGGCACATACCTCCGGGATAATTACAGTTATTTATAGTATACCAAAGGACATACGCAAAATCAAGCGGCGAAGCAGTAATAAACCCCGGACCAACGGCATATATTCAGTAAAAAAGCCCTGACGCCGCGCAGGGCGTGAGAGGTGTGACTGATACGTTGAAAAAAATCGTCGCCGCCCTGCTGACGGCTTTCATATGCCTGCCGCTGTGTTCCTGCAAAAGCGCTGACGGCGAAGAAGGAATCCTTTCCTATCAGGACTCGGCTCTGAAAGTGACAGGCACCTTCACTGAAAACGGTGTGGAGTGCAGGGTTACGTTGACAATGAGCGCACCGGGAGAGGACGGCGTCCGGGAGCAGATCGAGCTTGAATTCGACCCGTCGGAGCACACTGGCGGTACGGCTTACGGATTTCGCAAGAACGGAAGCGATTACATCGCCTACTGCCAGGATACTGAGATTCCGCTGAGCGAAAAGGCGGCTCTGCGCGCTCTGAGAGCGTCTGAGCTGTTCTGCCTCAAACCGGAATACATAGTGTCGGTAGAGGCTGCTGAAAACGGCGGCGGTACTGTCGCAGTGCTGAAAAACAGCGACACCGGTGAAAAATGGACTGTAGTCACGGGAGAAGATGGATTGCCTACGGAAATATCCTCATCGCCGGAAGGCGGAGATATGAGCTTTATTATCGACAGTCTTGAAAAACAGTAAGGCAGATACTATTATGAAAATACGACGCCCGCAGCGCCGTCGCCTCCCGCACGGAAAAAAGCCGCAAAACACGGAAAGCACATGGTAAATGCTTCTCCGATCTGCGGCTTTTTTAATTGTTCGGCACTTTTTACGGCAAATTATATTTATAGTAAATGAAATGTAAACAATGCGCAAAGTTAACGTTCAGTTCACAAAAGGGTGATATTCTGTGTGACTGTAGGGTATCAGTTCCGCATACGTTTTCAGGAGGATATCAAATGTTAAAACTGCTAAGGCATATGCGCCTGCCGGAGTGGCTTATGGCACTGGCAAGCGTTATTCTTATAGGCGCGCAGGTACAGCTTGATCTCAAGCTACCGGATTATATGTCGGAAATTACAGTTCTGGTACAGACGGAAGGCAGTCTGATGTCCGCCGTGCTTAAGGCCGGAGGCAAAATGCTGGGCTGCGCGGCGCTGTCGCTTATATTGGCGGTTATAAGCGGTTATTTCTGCGCCAGGATCGCTGCCGGTTTTACCATGCGGCTGCGTGAGATGATATACTGCAAGGTCATGTCGTTCTCAAACGAAGAGATCGGCAACTTTTCCACCGCCAGTCTGATAACCCGTTCAACAAACGATATAACCCAGATACAGATGTTTGTTGCAATGGGACTTATGGTAATTGTGCGCGCTCCCATTATGGGAATAATGGCAATTAATAAAATCAGCACCAAAAGTCTGGAATGGTCAGTCCTTACGGGAGCCGTGATTCTTTTCATTGTAGTTATGATAGTGTTTATCATGACTTATGCAATGCCGCGTTTCAAGCGCATACAGAAGCTTACCGATAATCTTAACCGTGTCACCCGGGAGAATCTTTCCGGATTGCTTGTGGTGCGTGCCTACAACGCCGAGGATTATCAGGAAAAAAAGTTCGGCGCCGCAAACTCCGAGCTTACCAAAACAAATTTGCAGGCAAACACGGCTATGTCCGTTATGCAGCCCGGAATGAATATTGCCATGAATGCGCTGACCCTGGGCATATACTGGATAGGCGCCGTGCTTATCAACAAAGTAGCGCCCGTCTCCCCTGAGAATATGGCTCAGCGTCTCAGTCTCTTTTCCGATATGGTAGTGTTCACCTCTTACGCCATGCAGGTAGTTATGGCGTTTGTCATGCTTGTTATGATATTTATAATGCTGCCGCGTGCCTCCGTATCTGCCAGACGTCTCAACGAGGTGCTGGATACGGAGGTCAAAATGAAGGAGGGCAGCAGAACCGACGGCGCGGAAGGTCTTCACGGACAGATAGAGTTTAAGAATGTATCCTTTGCGTACTCTGGCAGCGGCGGCGAAGTCATACATGATATTTCTTTCAAAGCCGAACCGGGCGAGACTGTCGCCATCATAGGAGCCACCGGCTGCGGTAAAAGCACCGTGGTAAATCTTATACCACGAATGTACGATCCCACCAAGGGACAGGTGCTTGTGGACGGAGTAGACGTTAAGGATTACACCAGAGAAGCGCTTGGCAGTAAGATAGGCTTTGTTTCACAGAAGGCATTCCTGTTCTCCGGGACTGTAGAAGGCAATATCGGCTACGGAGTACCCGGAATATCCGACAGTGATGTACGGAAGGCTGCCGGTGTCGCACAGGCGGCAGAGTTCATTGAAACTGAAGACTGCGGTTATGACGGCGATGTGGCTCAGGGCGGAAGCAACTTCTCCGGCGGTCAGAAGCAGCGCCTTTCTATTGCCAGAGCAGTAGCAAAGAAACCGGAAATATATGTTTTTGACGATTCTTTCTCTGCGCTGGACTATAAAACGGACCGTGCCCTGAGACGCGCGCTGAGAGAGGAGAGCGCGGGAGCCACCTGCGTCATCGTAGCTCAGCGAATAGGCACTATAAGGGACGCAGATCGCATCCTTGTTATCGATGACGGACGGATAGTGGGCAGCGGAACTCACAGTCAGCTTATGGAAAGCTGTGATGTGTACAGGGAGATCGCCTATTCCCAGCTTTCAAAGGAGGAATTGTAATATGAGCGAACACCGTGACCGCAGACCGCATCGCGGTCCAATGAGAGTGGCGGAAAAGCCAAAGGACTTTAAAAGCGCTCTGAAAAAACTTGCCGCCTACTGCAAACGCTATACAGCCATGATCGTTATAGCCGTAATATGTGACATGATCGGCGTTGTTACAAGACTGATAGGTCCTAATAAAATCAGTGACATAACAAATTATATAACCGAAGGTCTTACAGGAGAAATGAATATGGACTCTATCGTGTCCATATGCGTGTTTTTGGTCATCCTGTACGTTGTGGGAGCCGTGCTGAGCTATGGAACCGGTCTGATAATGACCGTAATAACGCAGAAAGTGAACTATTCCCTCAGAGGCTCCATATCTGAAAAGATAAACAGGCTTCCGGTAGCCTATTTCCAGACCACGTCTACCGGAGACGTGCTTTCCCGGGTAACAAACGATGTGGACACTATAGGCCAGGCCATGCAGAACAGCGTGGCAACCTTGGTGTCGGCCGTTACAATGTTTGTGGGTTCGCTGATCATGATGACCGTTACAAACTGGGTGATGGCGATAGCCGCAGTGGTCTCGTCGCTGATGGGCTTTGTGCTCATGAGCATTATTATGAAACGCTCGCAGAAGTACTTCAGTCAAAGGCAAAAATATCTGGGCAGACTTAACGGATTTGTAGAAGAAATATATACTGGCCAGAGCACAGTGCGCCTGTTTAACAGTGAGGACAGGGAAAAGGAAAAATTTGACCGATTCAACCGGGATATGTACGAAAGCAACTGGAAAAGTCAGTTTTTCTCCGGCCTTATGCAGCCGCTTATGAGTTTTATAGGTAATTTCGGATATGTGGCGGTTTGCGTAACAGGAGCCGTGCTTGCCATGAACGGATATATCAGCTTCGGTGTGATCGTAGCTTTTATGATATACGTTCGACTGTTTACCAACCCGCTGTCGCAGCTTGCTCAGGCTGCTACAAATCTTCAGTCTGCTGCTGCGGCCTCTGAGAGAGTATTTGATTTTCTTGAAGCCGGAGAAATGCCTGATGAGAGCGGTCTGCCGGAGGGCTGTAATCAGGTGCGCGGAGAAGTGGTTTTCTCCCATGTGCATTTCGGGTATACTCCGGATAAAGTAATAATACACGATTTCTGCGAGCATATAAGCCCGGGGCAGAAGGTTGCCATTGTCGGTCCCACAGGCGCGGGTAAAACTACGATCGTTAATCTGCTTATGAAGTTTTATCCGCTTGACAGCGGTGAAATATTCATTGATGGGCTGCCTATATCCGGCATAAAACGCGAGGACGTGCATTCCATGTTCGGTATGGTGCTTCAGGATACGTGGCTGTTTAACGGTACTGTGCGTGAAAATCTCACCTACGGAAAGACAGATATAACAGATGAGCAGCTTGACCGGGCCTGCCGGGCGGCTGGACTGCACCATTATATTGAGACGCTTCCTCTCGGTTATGATACGGTCATAGACGAGAAGCTGAGTCTCTCAGCCGGGCAGAAGCAGCTTATGACCATTGTGCGCGCAATGATAGAAAATGCGCCCATGCTTATACTGGACGAGGCCACGTCGTCCGTAGACACACGAACAGAGGCTCTCATCCAGAAGGCCATGGACCGCCTTATGCGCGGCAGGACGTGCTTCATCATCGCCCACCGCCTGTCCACGATCGTCGACGCCGACCTCATTCTGGTCCTGCGCGACGGCCGCATCGTCGAGCAGGGCAAGCACCGCGACCTGCTGGAGAAAAAGGGCTTCTATTACGAAATCTATAAAAGTCAGTACGATATTGCGTAAAAACAACGAGGCTGCCGCAGATGAAAAAATCTGCGGCAGCCTCGTTCTGTTGAACGGCTGCCTCTCCGGGAGGCACTGACACGGGATTTTATGATGTGAAAATTGACAATCTGACTGCCATTTGGTATGATAAATTTAGAGATATTTTGGAAATGAGGCAATTACATGGAGCCACTGGGAATTCTGAGTCTGGATCGAAAAAAGTATACACAGGCGATGGCGGAAAATCTTCCGGCGCTGCGCGCACGGCTCGGCCTGTCGCAGACGCAGCTGGCGGACTGCATCGGCGTTACGCGGCAGACGATCTCCTCGATTGAAAATCAGTCGCGGGAGCTGAGCTGGACGAATTTCCTGTCTCTGCTGTTCCTGTTCCTGCAAAACGCGCAGACCGCAAAGCTTCTGCCTGTGATGGGGATCTATACGGACGAGCTGGCGCGTATTTTTTCCTTTACTGACCTGAATCAATTCAGGCAATAACGGTTGATGGGAGACGCAGATATGGAGATCATCATACGCATCTATGACCGGGAGCGGCTGCTTGAGGCGAAGCTCCAATCAGGCGAAACGTGCACGATCGGAAAAGCTGCGGGCTGCACCATCCAGCTTGCCGCTGCCTGTCTTGGAAAAAAGACGATCACGGTCAAAACGGACGCGGATAGCTGGTCCGTGTCCGGCGCCGGGTTCCGGCAGGAGAAGCTCCCGTATGAAAAATCGCTCGTTCTGGATCCGGACGCGCATCTCGCGCTTACGGCGTACCCGTGCCGCACAAAGGCCGCCGTTCCGGTGCCGCTGACCGGGACGGAACGGCTCACAATCGGCCGGAACGCGGACTGCGATATCCAGATCGCGGATCAGCAGATCTCCGGAAAGCATACTGCGCTGTTCTATCAGGATGGCCGGTGGCGCTTTCAGGATCTCAAAAGCCGGAACGGCACCTATTTGAATATGCGCCTTGCCGGAAGCAGCGTGCTTGCCGACGGGGATGTGCTCTCGATCGGCTTCTGCCAGCTCCGCGTCAGCGGGGACCGGCTCTTCGTGTGGAGCAGCAAGGCTGTGCGCGTGAAGCCGGCCGCTGCGCCCGAAAAGCGGACGGCGGTGTCGCCGGACGATCCGTATCCGTTCTGCTTTAAGCCGTCGCCGCGCCTGCTGGAGGAAACGCCCTGCAAAACGCTGGAGCTGCAGGCGCCGCCGACGATCGGCGGAAAGCCGAATGTCAGCTGGCTGAATATCCTGCTTGCGCCGCTGCTCAGCGTGATCGTGATGGTCGCGGTGTGCCTTCTGGTCACCAATGTGATGACCATGCTGTATTTCAGCGTCCCCACGACCATCATCGGCGTGGTGGTATCGATCCTCCGCTACCGGGGTGAAAAGAAAAAGTACCGTTCCCAGCAGCAGCTGCGGCTGGATACATACAGCACGTATCTGCAGGAGCAGGTCCGTGAGCTGGAGGCGCTTCGCAGCGAACAGCAGACCGTTCTTGCACATATGTCCCCGTCGACGGATGTGTGCATCCGAAGAGCGGCGGCGGTCGACCGGGAGCTGTGGGGGCGGCTCTCCCGCGACGAGGATTTTCTTTCCCTGCGCGTTGGCAGCGGAACGCTCCCGGCAAGCTTCTCGGTTCAGACGCCGAAGCAGATGCTGCGGCTGGAAAGCGACGTCCTCGCGGAGCAGCCGACGCAGATCGCGGAGCGGTTCGCCATGATTCCGGACTGCCCGATCTGCGTTCCGCTGGGTGAGCATCTGTCCTGCGGCGTTGTGGGAAAGCGCGCGCGCTGCGTCGCGCTTGGGAAAAATCTGATCGTGCAGGCCGCGGCCCATCACAGCTACTGCGATCTGCGGATCGTCGTGCTCTGCGAGCAGGAGGAGACTGCGCAGTGGGAATTCTGCCGCTGGCTGCCGCATTGCTGGGACGAGGGGCATACGGCGCGCCTGATCGCAAACACGCCCGAAACGATCCGCGCACTGCTTGAACGGCTCGAGCCGGTCTTCTCGGCGCGGGCCGCTGCCGGACAGAACGCCGGGCTCGGCGCAGCGCCGCGTGCAAAGCCGTGGTACCTGTTCGTGTGCGCAGCGCCGGAGACGGTCACGCAGCACGCGTTTATGAAATTTCTGACGGCAAACCGCCGGGAGCTTGGCATCAGCGTGCTGTACCTGTTTGACCGGATCGATCTGCTCCCGGAGGAATGCCACGATATTCTGGACTGCAGGGAAGCAGTGGGCGTGCTGTTTGAGCGCAGGCACGCGTCCCGGAAGCAGCCGTTCCAGCCGGAGCAGGTGCCGCAGGCCCGGTACGAGCAGTTCGCACGCAGCATGGCGCCGCTCCGCATGGAGGCGAAGGGCGCTCCGGCGCTGCCGCGCTCGGTGTCGTTCCTGCAGGGCTATCACGTTTCGCGGCCCTCGGAGCTGGCACTGGATAAAAACTGGGCGAACGCAGAGCCGGAGCGCAGCATGGCGGTCCCGATCGGCGTTCGCGGCGACGGCACGCCGTTCCTGTTCGATATTCATGAAAAGCGGCACGGGCCGCACGGCCTTGTCGCGGGCACGACCGGCTCCGGCAAGTCCGAAATGGTGCAGTCCTGGATCCTGTCGATGGCAGTCCGCTTCCCACCGGATGTGGTCAGCTTCGTGCTGATCGACTTTAAGGGCACCGGCCTGCTGCTCCCGTTCCAGAATCTGCCGCATCTTGCCGGACGCATATCCGATCTGGATACGAGCATCGGCCGGAACCTCATCGCGCTCGAATACGAGCTGACGCGGCGCAAGGAGCTGCTCGACCGCTGGAAGGTCAGCAATATCTCCGATTACAGACGGCTGCTGCGCGAGGGCAAGGCGGATGAGCAGCTGGGATATCTGTTTATCGTGATCGACGAGTTCGCGGAATTCAAGAACCGGTTCCCGGAATTCATGCAGGCGGTCAATCGCGTGTTCGCGGTCGGCCGGACGCTGGGTGTCCATATGATCCTTCTGACGCAGAAGCCCGCCGGTGTTGTAGACGATAAAATGAACGCGAATACGCGCTTCCGCTGGTGTTTGAAGGTGGCAAACGCCGCAGACAGCCGGGAGATGCTGCACCATACCGACGCGGCGCAGATCACAACGCCGGGCCGCGCCTACGTGCAGGTGGGCGAGGACGAGGTCTATGAGCAGATCCAGTCCTATTGGAGCGGCGCACCCTATCAGCCGTTCCGCGAGACTGCGGGGCAGACGGGCGGACAGACGGCTGTGGTGGACCTGTACGGGAACCGCCATTGCTACGAACCGGAAAAAACAACGGGATACCGCTCCGAACGAAAGGAGATCAATGCGGTCGTGGACTATCTGGACCGCTATTGCCGGGAGCGCGGCGTGGAAAAGGCGCGGCAGCTCTGGACGGCAAAGCTGCCCGAGCAGCTGCGTCTGCGCGACGTCGTCTGCGCGGCGTTCGACGGCGCGCATTGGGAAACGCAGCAGCAGGGCCTGCGGGCCGTCATCGGCCTTCTGGACGATCCTGCGGCGCAGTCGCAGCGCCCGATGTCGCTGAACTTCTCGGAATCCGGAAGCTATGCAGTCTACGGTGCGCCTGCGACCGGGAAAACGACGCTGCTGCAATCGGCGGTCATGTCCCTTTCCCTCTGCTATTCTCCGGAGCAGGTGCACCTCTATCTGATGGACTTCGGCGGCGGGAGCCTCCGGCTGTTCCGGGAGCTGCCGCACGTCGGCGGCATCGTGGACGGAGACGACGCGCAGAAGCAGAGCAAGCTGACGACCATGCTCATCGATACGCTGGACCTCCGGAAGAAGCTGCTTGCCGGACAGGGCCTCGTCAGCATAGACGCTTACCGGGAAGCCACCGGCGAGCAGCTGCCATGGATCGTGCTTCTGCTGGATCACGTTGCGCCTGCGCTGGAGCTGTACCCGGATATCGACGGCTTTTTGCAGACGCTCGTGCGGGACGGCGCGGCCTGCGGGATGTATCTGCTGGTCAGCGCTGGCGCGGTGAACGCGCTGCCGTACCGGATCAGCCAGCACATCAAGGCGGCTGTCTGCCTGCGAATGACGGACCGCGGCGATTACGCGCAGATCGTCGGCAAAACGAACGGTCTGGAGCCGGAAAATCTGGCCGGACGCGGTCTGGTCAGAAGCACTCCGCCGCTGGAATTCCAGACGGCGCTTCCCGCAGCGGGAAAACGGGAGATCGACCGCGTCAATGAGATTCGGCGGCTTGCCGGGCTGATGCGCGGGGCATGGACAGGCGCCTGCCCGCCGCCGATCCCGGTGCTGCCGGAGGTCGTGGACTGGCGGGAATATCCGTCGGAGCAGATCCTCTGCGGTCTTACGGAGCAGTCCGTGCAGCCGTGCTTCGCCGCGCTTGCGCAGGAGCAGTTTCTGCTGATCTCCTGCGCGCAGGACGGAAGCAGTACCGTTCAGGCCATTTTTGCGCAGGCCGCAGAAAAGCTTGCGCCTGCGAAGCACATTGTATTTCACGGCGCGCAGGCGCAGGCTGCGGCGGCGTTTGACGGTGAGATCGCCGCGCTGATGCCGGAGATGCAGAAAAGAAAGGACGCGAGCGCCGGGAGCACGGACTGGCCGTGGATCCTGATCTGCATTGACGATCTGAAGCGCTGCATCGATTCGATCAACGACCAGACGCTGCGGCGGCTGGCCAGCATTCTGGTCCTTGGCAAAGGGCTGCGCGTCGCGGTGATCGTAAGCGGAAACGCGGCGGACATTACAAAGCTGTCCGCTTCGGGCGAGCGCTTCACCATGGAAATGACCGGAAAAACGACCCTTCTGCTTGGCGGAAGCGCGCAGGCGCATATGTTTGCCCGGACCGATCTGGCGTACAGCGCCGCGTCACAGGATGCAGGCGCCGGCATGGGCTATCTGGTTCAGGATGGCCATGCGGTCAAGCTGAAGGCAGTACAAAAATAGAGGAGATAGAGGAGGCAGAGAAAATGGAGCGGAGCAGGCTCTCAATCAGAGCGCTGGTCGTGCTGGCGTCCGAATTGGGCGCGGAGCATCTTTTTGGCGTGCGCGATCCGTTTATGATGATGGATCACGAGGAAATCCGGGCGGCGTATGAAGTCTGCCTGGAGGAGCTGGAGCAGAGCGGCGCAATCACGCGGCAATTTGAAGGCGCGGCGATCGTGCGCGGCGATCTGCGGCGGCTCATTGAAATCTGTGCGGAATGCGACTTGTATCTGACTGTCGATGCGGTCACCTGCGGACAGGCGGAGCCGTCCGTCGTATTGTACCGGCAGGGGAGCTGCTGGGCGCAGCTGACAAAGGATGGCGAGCTGGCAAGCCTGACCGGAGCTGCGGACGGGGAAATAGAAGAGCTGGCGCTTGCAAGGCTGATGGAGTGCTGCAAAGCGCAGGAAGCCCCTGAGGCGCAGACGCACTGGAGCCTTACAAACGAGCTGCTGCAGCACTGTCTGAAGGACACAGACGCAGGCCGGGCAGAGCTGTTGGCAGCCGGAATGCCGGAGGACGCGGCGGCGCTTCTGCTTGCCGGTCTGGAACGGCGGTGCGGCTATTGCTGCGTGAACACGGTCCATTTGCAGACGCGAACGCTGGAAAGCCTTTGTCTTGTGTACGATTCCGATATGCTGCTCCGGCTGGAGCCCGGCGAGGAGGAGACGGAGGACTGGATCGTCCGCAGGAGCACGCCGGAGCAGATCCGGCGCACGCTGCGTGCGCTGGTACGGGAGGGCGCGCCGCAATGAAGGCCTGTCAGAATGTGATCGTGACCCTGACCATCGGAGACGAGCAGCTGGATGTGGAGCTTCCGGCGTTCCTGCCGGTCGCGGAGGTGAATGCGCGTGTTCTGGAAATGCTCCGCGCCCTGTATCCGCAGGTTTACGGCAGCTGTACTGCGATCCGCCTGTACGACCAGGGAGCGCCCATTGCGGAGTCCAGAACGCTTGCGTCCTGCGGGATCTGGGACGGCGCAAGCCTGCAGGGCTGCGCTATATTGGAGTAATTTGCTGTTTTTAACAAATTACAGCGCCAGTTTTTGTATATTACAACGTATTTGAATTAACATATTGACAAATTATTTTACATAGTGTAAGATAGAACCATCCTGAAACACACCCTTGGAAAGGAGCTTCAGAAATGAGCCTGATCCGCATAGATTATGAAAATGCGCGTGCGCAGGCAAGACAGCTTGAACAGAGCGAGCAGCAATGCAGTCAGATCGCGCAGAGCATTCAGGCGCTCCGGCAGCAGCTTGCCGGCGTGTGGGCCGGAGAAGCCGCCGATACATACGATCAGGCAGCCGAGCGCCGGCTGCGCGAGATCCGAAAGATCCAGGATGAGCTGTCGCGTCTTGCGCACACGATCCGCAAGGCCGCAGATGAGTTTGAAGCCGCAGAAGCACGAACAAAGGCGTCCATGTCCGCGTCAGGCGGGACGGGTTCCGGCGGAGGCGGCGAATGGTAAGGAGGTTGTGCCGGTGCAGATCAAAATTGAATCCGCAGTCGTCCAGCAGGCGCAGGCACGGCTGAGACAGCAGTCGGGTGCAATGCGCGCGGTCGCCGTGAATGTTTCCAGCGTCCTGAACGGACTGGATATGCAGATCGCGGCGACGCAGCAGATCAGACAGTCGCTGGAGGCGCTTTCCCGCAGATGCACGACAGAGCAGACCCAGCTGGAGGCAATGACGCAGATGCTGCTTGCCGCAAGCGACCGCTTCACGCAGACGGACCAGAAGCTCGGCCACAGAGCAAGAGGGCTTGGCGAAGCCGCCGACGCCATTGGCGCGGGCCTCGCGGCCACAACGCTGCCGGCTGTCGCGCTGCGGGGGATCGACAGGCAGAAATGCGCGGACGAGCTGGGAAAGACGTTTGGCCTTCGGACCTCCGAAACCCTGTGCGACGGCGTCAAGCAGGCGGTGGTCAGCAAAAAGAAGGGGTGGTTCTCCAAGCTCAAGGACGATGTTTCGGACTTTGGCAGCGCGGTCAAAACCTCTGTTTCGAACGTCGTCAGCGCGGCAAAGGAAAGCTATCAGAATCACGGAACCGTATATGATATCGTGGAATACGGCCGAAACGTGGACAAAGTACTTGATGATTACCGGGAACACGTGCTGCCCGCCGACGTGTCCATCAGCCGTATCGCCGATCAGGCAAAAGTGGTCGGGGACTCCGTTTCCTCGTTCCTGCACGAGTTGATCATTGCCATGATTATCATTATTCTCGTGATGATGATTTTATTTCCATTCCGTTCCGCACTCGTCGCCGCAATTACAATACCCTTTGCAACTTTTATTTCCATGGGAATCATGTATTTGTGCGGCATACCACTCAACACGGTGACTCTCGCCGCACTTATCGTGGTGCTGGGAATGATTGTTGACGACTCCATTGTCATCATCGACGGTTATCTGGACTACCTCAATAAAGGATATTCACGCTGGTACGCCGCTATCACAAGTGCCAACCGGTATTTCCTGCCGATGCTGTTAGCCACGGCATGTATCTGTGCTATATTCTTCCCCATATTATTCACGCTAACCGGTCAGATAGGGGACTTTGTCACCTATTTCCCTTGGACAATCACGATTAATCTTATGGTTTCACTCGTGCTT
>ERZ825137.4470-NODE-4470-length-13923-cov-6.371719_pt1 | contig 13923 bp, 8 predicted proteins | sample MGYA00519873_ERZ825137 | MGnify/ENA primary metagenome ERZ825137 (study PRJEB31778, sample SAMEA3449190) | human gut metagenome | biome: human gut; feature: human-associated habitat; material: faeces | place: United Kingdom | collected 2010/2012 ...
TCGTAAAACAATCATTGTTTATCGAATCCTTATCATCTTATCACAGAAAAATGGGCTTTTCTACATCTTAGCGAAAAGTAATTTATTTTTTGCAGCAATCAATGTGCAACACCACTTTGCAACTTTATAAATGATATCCCTGATAACAAATTTAGTTCTTTTATGCTACATATGTATTCTCTCTCATATGTACAGCAATTGCCGTCCAGCTGTTTTTGCCACAAATTCCATCAGCTAACTGATTCGTATTTTTCTGAAATGTACGAAGCGCATTTTCTGTTTCTATTCCGAAAATACCATCTGTCTGCACCTGTAAAAATACCTGCAGCATCTTTACAGCTGTACCCGTACATCCCCTGGATAATTCAGGAAGGATGACTCGCAGTTCTTCTGTCAGTGTTATTTTCTTCCCACCTGAAGGCGAATTCTCTTCTTCCTTTTCCTGAATCAGCTTTTTAAAACGGTTCCAGTCATTTTTTGCACGGATAGCGGAAGGACAGTTTTTGGCGCATACATCATAGTGCTGTACTACTCTGTCTGCCGGAATATTCAATTCCGACATAAGCTGTCTGCACACCTCTGCTGTATTTGCAAATGCCTTATCATAATCAAAACCGGCCTGCACACACATTTCAATTCCTACAGAATTACGATTATTCACTCTTCCAAATAATCTTCCTCCATAATTCACCCCTACATGCCATGCGCCTCTGCTATATGGCATTGCCTGATATGCTGATTTATCATCCACATACACATGAGCTGAATATCCATCAAAATTCCCGTGATACTGTGCCATTGCATGAGCCTTGGCATCTGCACCTGTGCTGTAATTGTCCGTATTGTGGATCACAATATATCTTGGTATTTGTCCCGAATAACTGTTTCTTTCTGATATATACTGCTGATTTATATTCATAACCTGCTCCTTTCTGCTGAAATCATATATCTTTTCTAAGTCTGTTTCTCTATCGTATTTTGTGAATGTCGTTTCAGTACATCAATTGCCTGGCAAATGCTTTCCGGAAGAGGCAGACCCATCAGTCCCGCATTCTCTATGATAGAAAGACCTTCATTTGCAATAAATCCAATGCATACCGCATCTCTCAGATATTCTGTCCCCATCAATGTATCCAGACGGGCAGCAATGAGAACATACAACAATGTCATGCCTTTTCTGCACAAACCTTTCCATCCAGCTCTGCTTTCCAGTGCACCATTTTCAGATTTCGGACTTTTTCCAAATACTGCCGGAAGAAGGATTCCTCCTGTAAACCAGTCGATTGCCATAAACAAAAGCAATGTCTGCAGGAATTTATCCCAGCCTCCAAAACACACTGCCAGAGTACTTCCGGCAAGACCAATTAATGTAATTATTCTGTATTTCATAGTTTTCACCTCTCTTTTTCTTAAAAATGGGTACAAAAAAAACGGTCGGTGGGGGAATGCCAACCGTTCTCTTCATAATCAACTTTATTCATCTTTAACTTTGTTCCTGTCAAACAATCATAATATCACTTTCGTTCCAGTCTATAGATATCTCTTCGCCATCTAAGTAAATCACATAATTTTTTGGTTTTTCTTTTCCAAGATAGCCATTATAACTTATCTGTTCTCCATTTTTATTTACAAATTCTTTTTTTGTAAAAATTGTATTTTGTGTATCTGATATCTGGAAATCTTTATTATCTTTCTTTCCACAAATAACACTGATATACAGTTCTCCGGTTATCGTACATTCTCGCACAACAATTGTATTATCTTTCTTAAAATCAGCCCTATTATAAAGACATTTTATCTCAGAATGTGATGTACATTTCCACCCTCCTTCTTTATAAATTATTTTACTATTCATTTGTCTATCTTCAAGATATAATACCTCTATGGAATCTTCACCATATATTTCATCTATTTTATTTTTTTCAATTCCATAATACTTTTCTGCCTGATCTGCTGTTGAAAAACTCACATATGCATTTTCTATTTCACAAAACGATATTACGATCAGAAATATAGTACACAATATCGCCCACGCTATAATCCACTTTGATGCAAGCCTTTTCATTTTCTTCATAATTACCAGGCCTAAACAAAAGACAATACTATAAATAAATATACGTACATTATTATATGTAATCCCTGCCTGAAATTTACTCTCTCCCGGGTGAGTTCGATGATAATTAGTTCCGGTTACCATAGCATAGAATATAAGGTTTATCAAAAACATAATTAACGTTTTTAACGATATTTTTCCTTTTTGTTTCTTTTGTCTGTATATCCTTATACAAGTACAAATCATGAAAACAAATAGTAACAGTTCAGCAATATCTAGTATTTGTATATCCATATTTCTGTTCTCCTTAATTCTAATTTGAACCGCCAGACATATTTCGCTTTCATTTTCTCAATTACTCACTGACTTTTGCCGTAACATAATACCAGCCCTTTTCTTTCTCAGACAGATTAATTTCATATTCTATTCCTCCATATTCTTTTACCATCTGAATCACATCTGTCCGACTGTCATCATTACTATAGGCAAATAAAGAAAATCCACTGTCCAAAAAGCCTTGTGTATACCAGAACCCCACTGTATAACTGCCATTATTCTGCCAGACTACAGCTTCTCCACCTGAAGAACATTTTTTATAATCTTCTGGCAGTTCAATTAACTCCAAATTTTTCCTTATTTTTATCTGGTTCTTCTGTACCATCTGAACAATTTCAGTCCTTTCTTCTTTATATACCTGAAAGTTTAATTTTTTTATTCCATCATTAAACAAAAATGCCAGATATATTCCAAATAAAAAAACTGGTATTGCCGCAAACCAAAATACACGAATCTTTCTCAAACAGCAAAAACTCCGTATGATATATATAAAAGTTAAAATAAATGATACAAAAATAACATACCAAAGTCCCCTGAAAAAAAGTTCTTCGAAATACCAGATTGTAATAAAATTTGCAGTTATCACAGCTATACATTGTAATATAATTAATTTTAATTTTTTTCTCTCATCCTTCATTCCCGGTTCTCCAGCCAAATACCAATTCTTATACTTCACCATAATCACGCTCTTTTTTATTATATTGTAACCATACTCTTATTTCCCCTTAAAAGCTGCTATAAAAAGAACGATCGGTATGGAGTTAATATACCAACCGCTCTAATATAGCCTATTTTACATCTTTACATGTATCATTCTACTTTTGCAATGATACTCAAATTTTTATAATTTCATTCACACATATTAAAACTTATAGTAAGAATTATCCATATCCGCATCCCATAATGTAGATCCAAATATCACCATCCATTGATCCTGAGGATCATCAAATAATGACCAAAAATGATTCCATTGAATGTTAGGATAGTCTGTCTTTATTTGATATGCTCCCCCACCAGCAACTAACATTCCAACTCCAAACAGCTCACGTCCAACATATCCATAATGGATATTTCCAATATCATCAAATCTTAATGTTTCATTTTTATATGTGTAAGAAAAATCCCTATTTAAGTTCCAACTCTTTTGATTTTTAAAATCCCAGTCACCTCCAGTCTTTACTTTTGAAATAAAATAACCTACAGCACTTACATACCCATTTTCTTTCCTATAATTACGTAACTCTTCAGCATTATTTCTCATAGTTTTATTTAACTTATATGTTATATTAATATTCGGTTTTCCTGCAGGTTTAGGCTGTCGTTTATAATTCCCTTTGTATTCCCAGTTATCATGTCTCCAATTTCCTTTCGCATCATACCAACATGTTCCAAACATGTCTACACGATTTATTGGATTATTCTCACAATATACCAGCATATTTGATTTATTCATACCTCTATTTGTCATAAAATACTTATCCATACAAATAAATCTTTTAATTTCCGCATCATAATATCTACTTTTCAGATAATACATGCCTGTTTCATTATCATAATAATATCCCTTATAGCGGAATGGATTCTGAACACCTACTGTGTCTGCCAGCTCACCAGTAACAGCTACCACTTTTCCCCAGCTGTCATAAGTATATTTTACTACCACTTTTCCATCTGCGTCAACAAGGGCAATGATGTCACCCTGTACATTTCGTACATAAAAATAGGTGATTCCCCTGATGGTAACAGAAATCAGATTTGCCTGGGAGTCGTAACAGTACCAGATGATTCTTCCGTCAGTTTTCTCAGAAAGGAGAAGATCTCCTGCCCACTGATATTCAGTCACTGTATTGTCTACTGTTTTTTTCACTCTGGCACCAGTATGATCGTAAAGATATTTAATGCTCTTTCCATTTTCTACACCGGAAAGCCTGCGTCCCTGTGTCCAGGTATAAGTTGTTCCTCCTCTGGTAAGCATGTTTCCAATGGCATCATAAGTCATTGCTGTGCCATCCCAGCTCAGGAGTTTATCCTTCCATGCACTGTCATAAGTTCCTGTCATTGTCTTCACAGGTGTATCAGGAAGAGTTTCCGCAGTCGTAAATGCGTACTCTTTTTCTACTGTCAGATTACCACCCAGATCATAGGCATAAGTGATGGTTTTGTTTAACTGATGATTATTTTCCCGGATCAGCTGGTTTAATTCATCATATCGAAATGTACTCTCACCTGCAGAATCTTTGATACTTATGATATTTCCGTTTGCGTCATACGTATAGTTTAAGGTTTCAGAACCATTCTTAACTGTTTTAGGAAGACTGTAACGATTCTCTCCCTTGTCAATGTAAGTATATGCTGATATATAAGGAGATGCTGTATTCCAGGTACGCCTGGACACTCTGCCGAACTTGTCATACTCTGTAGTTCTTTCAAAGGTCTTTGCACATCTGGTCTTTGTTTCTCTGCTGTCCTTGTCATAGGTATATACTGTTTTCATTGTATGTGTTCCGCAGATATGTACCATTGACTCCATACAGTTATTTGCATCATAGGCATATTCATAAGTGCTCCCCAGCTCATCTCTTACTCTCACCAGACGATCCAGGAAATCATAAAACAGATAGTATGTCTTTCCTGCTTTATATGATTTTACTGCATAAATATTTCCCTGCTTATCATAAGCATATCTGTAAAGATTCTGTTCTTTGCTGTCTGCCGCATCTTTGAAATAAACCATATGAATCCGATTCTGCTTATCATATTCATAGCGAATATATGCACCATTTCCATAGCATACTTTTAACAGATTTCCATTTCCATCCTCATATTCATATCTTACTGCCTGTTTCCCGGCTACAGACACATCACTGACATTTCCGAAAGCATCATAGTTAAAAGCATAAGCAAAACCATTATGAACAATTCCTGTCAGATTGTCATCCGTGTAAGAATAATTATTTCTGACTGTTTCTCTATTTCCATTTACAGTTACTGTCTGTGCAGCTGAAAGAAGACGTTCCATGTCATCATAGGTATAACTGATCTTATTCCCCTTTGCATCCTGGAATGCCGTCATCAGATTTCTGGTCATATCCCATGTATAATGAACCGTATTTTCTCCTGCATCTGTCACTGATTTCACATGATTCTTATCTGATGTCATAACTCTGGTAATCCAGGTACCTGTCTCCGGAACTTTCGGATCAACACATCCACTTTTCAGGACATTACCCACTGAATCATAGGTAAAACGATATACCACATTCTGTGCGGATGTCCCCTTAACTACATTACGTGTTGTTTCTTCATTGTCATACTCATACTTGAAAGAATTACCTTTCGCATCTGTGATACCTGTCATATCGGACTTACTATTATACTCAAACTTTGTTACCTGTTCCTGCAAATCCTTGACTGAAATGAGGTTATTTTCATCATCATAAGTATAACTGCATCCAAAGTTTTCTTTATATAATGCCAGCCCATCGAAATATGCCATATTTGCATTATGACAGTATGTGTAGGCAACCTCAATACTGGTATAATCTTTCTTTGCTACATAGACGTCGCTGAGGAACTGCCAGTCCATGATGTCCGGACTAAAATTTGTATAATGTATATCTGCCTTCCCATCTGTGCCGATAAATCTTACCTCAGTACCAAAACGCCTCTTTTTATCATTATCTGTCTCAGGCAGAGATGTTCCCATTCCCCAGGCATTCACCATATAGGTATCACCTTTTTTTCCGGTAATGTCCAGAATCTTCACCAGTTTTTTATCTTTGTCCGGCTCACCGACAAAATGATAAACAGATTCATCCAGACCTGCTACCGACTCTTCTATTTTGTCACGGCTCTTTCGTACAGACAACGGAGCTGTTTTTATCTCCAGATTTGACATTGGAACATAATAAAATTTACTGCCTCTTCTGATCACTCCCCATTCTTTTCCATCAGAATCAACTGAAGTTCCTCTGATTGCCATACGGGTTCCGGCTGTGAGGCTTCCCGCTGCTGCTCCTGATGTACTCCTGGAAGAATAATAGCTGCCGTCCTTTTTTACTTCTACTTTCGCGATATTCCTGCACAGACGTACAATGGCAGAAACCGGCATATAACCGAAAAAGCGATTGCCATCAATCTGCAGTCCCATATAATACCATTTATTTCCATCCGTTCCATCTACAGTTTTTACAAGAGCAGCACAAACTCCTGCATCAATTCCTTCCTGTACTCTGGCACTGGTTTTATCTGCACTTTTATATAAAATGGAGTTTCCTGCTGCTACGAATACTAAATTTGTTCCTTCATGTCCTCCCAGATATGGAATCGCCTGACCTGTTGAGACATATCCCACTTTGCCATCTGCTGTCTTTGCATAGTACCAGTTTCTTCCATTCTTCTCGACAGTAATGTATCCGGAAAGTAACTGATGTTTCGTCAGACTGGACAGAACCTCTCCTGTATCTGATGGGGTTTTCCTTAAAACTCCCTGCGAAGATGCAGTTACCAGAAGCTGACTTTTAATCGGAATATTATCTTCGATTCCAACTTCTGAAAGACCATCCGTGTTGCTTTCATTTTTCTCAAATCCTTCTGTAGTTCCAAGGTGGAAATCCCCATTATCAATCAGGTTACATCTGTTAGCGGATGTTCCTGTTTCAAGCTGTGCCATATCACCATACATTACACCTTTGGCATGCCACATAACCATATAAACCTTAACAACAGTATCACTGCTGTCTTCCGGAACAGTAAATGTATTAGTCAGGCATACAAAACCTTCTGTTGTCTTTTTGATAATTTCACTGTCTTTCAGCTGCTGTACCCCATCTTTGTCCATATAGCGGACTCTCAGAATTGCACCTCCATCTTCTGCAGTCTCACTGACAGATGCTTTTACATACATGGATGCGGTATAGGTTATTCCCTTTTTCACTTTAACATTTTGTGCCCAGTATGCATATCCACTCACGGAAGTGCATTCTGCCTTCAGTGAACGATTTCCCATCATGCATTCAGCTGCTATTGTATTGATTTCTGTATTTCCGGCACCTTCCGGAGAAATCTTTGATGTCCAAGGAGTATTTTCAGCCTGCACTACTGGATCTTTCAGCAGCTGCACTACATTGTCCTGTAACTTGGTAGCATTCTCAAGACGGTTTACATGATTTCCGTCAACATTATATTTACAGCTTACAGCATGCCCAAAACCATCATGTACATGAAGCAGATTTCCATTATTATCAAATCGGTAAATCTCTTTTCGCCCTTTGTTATCTGTAAATTTTGTACTGTTATATCCATACGTCATAGTAAGGCTTTTACCTTTTGTTCCATCTCCATACTCTGCAATAGATTTTACACGATGGGGTTCCTCTGTATAATACCCGTATTTTACCTGATATCCATTAATATTCTCTGCACTGGCAAGCATTCCATTACTGTCATATGTGTAAAATACTTTTTTGCCATCTATATCTGTTACCGTGGTAAGCCTTCCTGCGGTATAGGCAAAAGTCTTCTTATTGCCCGATGGTGATACTGCCTGAATCAGGTTTGCTTCTTCTCCATCGCTTCCCAGAGAATAATTTAGTGTAATAATTCGCCCGGCTCCATCTGTAATAGTTTTTACACGATTATTCACATATGAAACTGTTAATTTATTTCCGTTTTTATCTTTTACCGCAATCAAATATCCAGACTCATTAAACACCATACTATTTCCGTCTTTATCCTGTATTGTGTAAGGTTCTTCTGATTTTAAGTTTCGGATCAGGGTCAGATCCAGCCCTGTTTCATCTTTCCACTCTTTAACCGTATTGCCATCCTTTTCTACTTCTTTTTCCACAAAATAATGAACTGTACCATCTGCATCTGTATGAGCATAATAAACATTCCCCGCTATTGATTTTTTATGGATAATCTGATGGAAATTTAAACGAAATCCTTTTCCATATCCAATATTGGTATCCTTATCATTTGTGTTATAAACCAACGATACCTCTGCCGGCATTCTGCTTCCTGATGTTTCCATGACACGATGTTCCAGAATCAGATTTCCGTTATAATCGTTTACATGGACAGTCCCTGCACGTCCGATATTCTGACTATGATACGTCCAGTAATCTTCAAGTCCGGAATAGTTTACATAAGAAATTTCAATTTTGGGTCTGTAATCACTGAGTGAAGAATCCCAGTCTGATGACATCAGCTGTACGGAACCTGATAATTCGTCAATTTCTTTCAGCATCAGCCCATTATTACTGCCATCTCTGTACCACTCCTTTACCATTCTGGTAATATCCATCACAACATATTTGATTTTATCAGCAGTAAACTTGCATAAATCCTGAACTGTTTCTTCATAAATTGGTTTATTATCCCAGTTAATGGTTTTTGATTCCCAGCTCTGAATCACTTTATGTACAGCAATTGTTTTCTCTGCACCATTCTCTCCCAGCGATACCATTACAAGACGTGCATTTACAATCATGTCTCCTGTCTTAATCTCAGGCAACTGGAATTTCAGAAAACTTCTTCTGATTTCGTTTCCTCCTTTTAACCAGAGATTTTCATTGTTATAATAATTGTCTGTATTATTTTTAGATGAAATATAAGCATCTTCAATATCCGTCGCTGCTTTGGAAGTAGTTGTCACAGGATCAATCACTACCGGAAACTTCCTGCTCGCTTCATTTAACCAGTTTCTATCAGGAGTAAAAGTAACTCTGCACTTACCATCAGCAGTCATCTCAGCTGACACCTCAATACTTTCTGATTTTGATCCTGAAAAATCTCTCATATATGGAGCCTGAACCCTAAAAATTTCGTTTTGACCTTCATCAAAGAAGAGTACTTCTTTCTCCCTCAACTCAGGTACAAGTCCTTCTGTCTGATAAAGATATGTATATGATTTTGCAGCTTCCTTTCTAAGCAATACCATATCTTCTTTCATACGCATTCCCTTTACACGACAGCGCAGTTCCATTCCCTCCAGAATTTCAGGATAACAAACGGTATTATCTTTCTGTTTTACAGCTTCTACCATATTACAGTTTTCTACGCCCCATGAAATACTGCCATACTGATCTTTAATCCTCATCATATTATCTTCTGATGTTTTTTGGGCGAAAAATGCCTCAAAAGTTCCCTTCCTGTTTGTGAAACCTTCTTCTGAAACAAGATTTGTTTTTTGTGCATAAACACTTGTTTCATATGACTCTTCCAGCTTATTATCCATTTCCTTCCATGTTCCATTTGTATCCTTATAATGTACAGGAGCAAGATAAATCTCTGCTGTACAGGAATGGTCCTGATTTTCAAATACTTTTGTATTGATACTTCGTTTCTCTATAAGTTCTTTTCGATTCATATTTACTGTCCTCACTTTCATTTTCTTTTCCAGCCTGCAGTGCTGAAATATTTCGAGCTCGTTTACAGTTATGATTTTATCGAACATTTGTTCTATTTTCCATAGCAAATATGTAAATTTTCAGTTAAAGGTTAAATGTATTTTTTAATTACTTAAATGAAAAACTAAATTCCGGTTTTGGACCAAATGCAAGAGTAAATTCCATATAGGTCGAAGTTACTTTTGCACACATATTTGCCATATTGTCTTTGATAATCATTACTCCGTATAATGTACTTGCAGCTGATTGCCTGCCTGTGCAGATTGGAGATAATTATGAAAAATAAAGGCAATCAGAAACATTTAACATTTGAACAGCGTGTTGATATCGAGAAAGGTCTTACTGAGAATAAAAGCTTCACTGAAATTGGACGAATTATTGGTAAAAATCCATCTACCATATCAAAGGAAGTACGTCTCCACGCACATACAAAAGAACGTCCGGATTCAGGTTACACTCACCCGCCATGTATTCATCGCAAGAACTGTAAGGTGACATGCTTGTGTGATAAGATGTGTGGCATTCATTGTAAGCTTTGCAGAAAACCATCCTTTCGCTGCACTGATATATGTCCCGCATATGAGACAGCTGAATGTGAGAAACTGAATAAACCTCCCTACGTATGTAATGGCTGTGGTAAAAAGACCCATTGTCTTATGCCCAGAAAGTTTTATTCATCCAAATATGCCCATGATGAGTACCGTAGCGTGCTAGTCGATTGCAGAGTCGGCATTAACCAGACTCCGGAAAGCATTCAATCCATGAATGATTTATTGGTTCCATTGATCAAGGAGAAGCATCAGTCCATCGGTCATATTTATGCTACTCATGCAGAAGAATTGGGTTGCTCCAGAAGAACACTTTACTCCTACATCAATGATTGTGTATTCGATGTCCGCAATGGTGACTTAAGACGTTCTGTACGTTATAAGAAACGCAAGAAACCTACACAGACCAGTGCAAAAGATCGTTCTTATCGTCAAGGTCATAACTACGAAAATTTCCAGAATTATATGAAAGATCATCCAGATATAAATGTTGTGGAAATGGACTGCGTGGAAGGAATGAAAGGCGAAAGCTGCGCCCTCTTGACCTTTACATTCCGCAACTGCAATCTTATGCTTATGTTCCTGTTGGAATATCAAGACCAGGAATGCGTGTTAGAGGTCTTTGTATGGCTTGAAACAGTGTTAGGACAGGATGCATTCAAAAAGCTTTTTCCGGTGATCCTCACGGATGGAGGTTCAGAATTCTCAGCTCGTGAAGAGATGGAGGAATTCTGTGACGGAAGTAAAAGCACGACGGTCTTTTACTGTGATCCATACAGCTTTTGGCAAAAAGGTGCCTGCGAAAAGAACCACGAGTATATCCGCTACATCCGTCCGAAAGGGAGTTCATTCGCTGATTTAAATGACGAGAAAGTCAGACTTATGATGAATCACATAAACAACGAAAAAAGAGACAGTCTTAATGGACATAGCCCATATGAACTCTCTCTTTTACTCTTGGACAACAAACTGCACAAAGCATTAGGATTAAAGGCAATCGCACCTGATGATGTTATGCTTAGTCCAAAACTTATAAAATAAAATAGTAAAGCACAGGCAGATTTCACTGCACCAGAATTTAGTCTTGCACATAAGGCATGTGGAATTTAGTCCTGCACACTATTTTCAGATGCCCTGTTGGCATGTCCAAAAACGCAAAGACTGGGTGCTTATAAATCCATTATAAGGCAAATATATGAAGTTGTTAAGGAACAAAATGGAATTTAGTTCTGCAATTTACAGGGGAGATCCATGCCCGGAATTTAGTTTTTCATTTAAGTCATTTGTGATATAATTAAATCAGTCGAAATAAAAAGAAAGGCTGATAAATATGAGAGAACTTGACAATAATGCACATTCAGTATTTTTACTCTATTATCATCTGATCCTGGTCGTAAAGTACCGGAAAAAGGTCCTGAATGATCCGATCTCGGATCGCGCACGAGAAATCTTTGAATACATTGCGCCCAAATATCATATCACCCTGGAAGAGTGGAATCACGATGAGGACCATGTCCATATCATGTTCCGTGCCCATCCGAAGTCGGAACTCAGTAAATTTATCAATGCTTATAAAAGTGCCAGCAGCCGTCTGATCAAAAAAGAGTATCCGGAGATCCGTCAGAAGCTCTGGAAGGAAATGTTCTGGAGTCAGAGCTTCTGCCTCCTGAGTGCCGGCGGAGCTCCGATCGAAGTGATCCGTCAGTACATCGAGACACAGGGGGAGAAAAAACATGAACGTAGTATACCGGTTTCGGATCTATCCCAATAAAATACAGCAGGAACTGTTTGCAAAAACATTTGGATGTGTCAGGTTCGTATATAACCGGATGCTGGCAGAAAAGAAGGAATGCTATGAAAAGACCGGAAAAAACCTGAAGGTCACTCCGGCAAAATATAAGGCAGAATTTCCATGGCTAAAAGAAGTGGACAGCCTTGCTCTGTGCAATGCCCAGCTGCATCTGCAGACTGCTTATAAAAACTTTTTCCGGGATCCATCGTTTGGATTTCCAAAATTCAAGTCAAAAAAGAATCCTGTTAAAAGCTATACCACAAACAGTGTCAATGGAAATATCCTGTTAAAAGATGGGAAGCTGAAGCTCCCAAAGGCAGGCTGGATCCGGATCCGGCAGCATCGTAAGATCCGGGAAGATGCCTGCTTGAAAGGTGCATCCGTCTGTCTGGAAGCTGATGGGCGGTATTATGTTTCTCTTCTGTATTTTTGTGAAGAAAAGCCGGTGGAAATAAGGAACATAAGGCAGGCCGTCGGACTCGATTTTTCCATGAAAGAACTATATGTAGATTCCAATGGAAAACATGCAGGTTATCCGCACTATTTCAGAAACAGCGAGGAAAAACTGGCGAAAGCGCAGAGAAAACTGAGTCATTGCCGGAAGGGGAGCAATCGTTACAAAAAACAACAGAAAAAAGTGGCGCGGATCCATACACATATCGCTCACCAGAGAAAAGATTACTTGCATAAAGAATCAAGAAAGATAACCAATTTCTATGATATCGTATGTATCGAAGATCTGGATCTGAAGACGATGAGCGGGGAACATCATTTTGGAAAAAGTGTTCATGACAACGGTTGGAGAATGTTCACAGATTTTTTGCAGTATAAACTGGAACGGGAAGGAAAGAAACTTGTCCGCATCGACCGCTGGTATCCCAGTTCCAGAACATGCAGCTGTTGTGGAAAAATAAAACATGATCTGAAACTGGAAGAGCGGGTATATCTTTGCAGCTGCGGAAACCAGATGGACCGTGATGAAAATGCGGCGATTAATATCTGCCGGGAAGGTCTGAGAATATCCGGGATCATATTAGAAAAAAGCGAAAAAGCATCATAAAAAGATATCAGCCAAAAAGAACCGTGGGACACACGGGGATCGCTCGTGAATGCTTTGCCCAACGGGGCAATCGAACGAGAAGCCCCCACTTCAAGCGTGAGCTAAGTGGTGGGAGTATGTCACGTGTTACTGTATGTTACTGTACACGGTAGAAATTTTCTGAACTGAAAATTCCGTACAATACAGTGGTGGTAGTGGATTTTGCCGATTCGGAATGCGAAGCATCGGCAAAATCCTGTTACAGTGCGCGGGCATGGAGTGCCCGTGTACTGTAACAAGAATCAGGCATTGGGCTGACGATGTGAAATCTCGATTGTGTACACTGGAAACCTATGTTAAAATGAGAGTAGAAATTTAGCTGTTGGGCTTAAAATACAAAATTAAAATGACCTGAAAAGAGGGACACCGACAGGAGGAAAAACGGATGAAACAGAGATATTGTCCATACTGCGACCAGAAAATGACATCGGGTCTATACTGCAGCGGATGCAAAAGGATCGTGTGGCATCCATATGTGCAGGATGTGGATTACTATTTAAATGAGAGACATCCACAGCATGAGTCAGACTGCCTGTACCATGGTGGCGGAAGCGAATACCCTGGAAGCAGCACGTCCGGTACAGATTCGTACGCGGGCATATTTAAAGGGAATGGGACATCAACCAGAATACAGGGCGGAAAGAAAAAGCCAGCTTGGGATAAAAAAACAGCGGATCCATTCC
>ERZ825137.4473-NODE-4473-length-13911-cov-7.935191_pt1 | contig 13911 bp, 9 predicted proteins | sample MGYA00519873_ERZ825137 | MGnify/ENA primary metagenome ERZ825137 (study PRJEB31778, sample SAMEA3449190) | human gut metagenome | biome: human gut; feature: human-associated habitat; material: faeces | place: United Kingdom | collected 2010/2012 ...
TGAACACCGGGTTGCCCTCGGTCTGGCCGGGGTCGCTGACCTGCAGGTGGTTGGGGTCGGTGAACATGCCCATGACCTTGGTGCGGATGTCCTCCGGCTCGTCGGCCAGATAGATGCAGTTGCCCAGGGATTTGCTCATCTTGGCCTTGCCGTCGGTGCCCGGCAGACGCAGGCACGCCGCGTTGTCCGGCAGCAGCGCCGTGGGCTCCACCAGCGTCTCGCCGTACAGCTCGTTGAAGCGGCGGACGATCTCCCGCGCCTGCTCCAGCATGGGCAGCTGATCCTCGCCCACGGGCACGGTGTCCGCCATGAAGGCGGTGATGTCCGCCGTCTGGCTGACGGGATAGGTCAGGAAGCCCATGGGGATGCTGTGGTTGAAGCCACGCAGCTGGATCTCCGCCTTCACGGTGGGGTTGCGCTCCAGCCGCGCCAGCGTCACCAGATTCATGTAGTAGAAGGTCAGCTCCGTCAGCTCGCTGACCACGGACTGAATGAACATGTGGGACTTGGCCGGGTCGATGCCGCAGGACATGTAGTCCAGCGCCACCTGCAGGATGTTCTCCCGCACCTTCTCCGGATGGTCGAAGTTGTCGGTCAGCGCCTGTGCGTCGGCGATCATGAAGAACAGCTTGTCGAACTTGCCGCTGTTCTGCAGGAGCACGCGGTTGCGGAGAGAGCCTACATAGTGGCCCACGTGCAGGCGTCCGGTGGGACGGTCGCCGGTGAGGATGATCTTACCCATAATGATGTTTCCTTTCTTCTTTCAAAGTCTTTCAAAGTTTCTACTTGAATTTTCCAGTCGCTTTATAAGGTTTTTTCAAAGTTATTTCCAGGTTTTTTCAAGCAAAATAAAAGTCTGTCCCACGGAATTTCTTCCGTGGGACAGACTGTAAATACATATCTGCGGTACCACCCACATTGGCGCAAAGCGCCCGCTCTGCACGCACCACCATGCGCTCCGCCGGGATAACGGCCGCGGCTGCCGTCGGGTATTACTGGCCCTTTCGGGTTTTCTCCCCGCCCTCGTAAGTCCATTCACCGCACATTCCGCTGCCGCGCTCCCACCGATGCGCCGCTCTCTGAAAGTTTCCTGTACGCCTACTCCTCTTACTCAACGGTTTTTGAAGTATGACCGCACTTTAGCACGTTTTTCTCCGCTTGTCAAGCACTTTTTTCAACTTTACAGCGCCCGTAAAAATTCCGGCTTCAGATCGCGCCGCCCCGCCAGCGCCGCGGCGATCTGCCCCAAAAGGGCCTCCCGGTCGCCGTTCAGCGTGCCCTTCAGCGTCAGATAGTTGCTGGCGTGGTTGGCCCGGAACACCGTGCCCTCGCTGTCCACCTGCTGTAAAAACAGCTCCGTCTCCTTCAATACCTCCAGCGGACTGAGCAGCGTGAATTCGCCGTTTCTGACCCAGCCCTCAAGCGGTGTCCCGGGTTCTACCATCAAGGTCAGCAGCCCCAGATACTCCGGCTTCATCTCGCTCACCGCCCGCGCCGTATCCATGGCGTGCTGCCGCCACAGCTCCACGCTGCCAAGGCCCGAGATGGCCGTCACCGACAGGGCAAAGCCGCAGCGCCGGGCTTTCTGCCCTGCCGCCACGATGACCGCGGCGTCATGACCCTTCTGCATCCGCGTCAGCACCGCGTCGCACCCGGACTCCAGTCCCATGTAGACCATCTGCAATCCCCGCGCCCGCAGCATTCGCAGCTCGTCCTCGCTCTTCACCTGCAGACTGGCGGGGGAGGCGTAGCAGCTCACCCGCTCACACTCCGGGAACAGCCCGTAGATCAGCCCCAGGATCTCGATCAGGTCGGCGGTCTTCCGCATCAGCGCGTCGCCGTCGGCCAAAAATACCCGCTCCACCCGCTTATACACCCGGCGGGCCAGCTCGAAGTCCTCCCGGATCTCCGCCATAGGCCGCATGGCAAAGTGCTTGTCGTCGTACATATCGCAGAAGGCGCAGCGGTTGTGGCTGCACCCGTAGGTCACCTGCACGATGAGACTGTACGCCTCGGAGGGCGGACGGTATACCTTTCCCTTGTATCGCATGGTCATCAACTCCTTTTGCCCCATTATGCCATATCCGTGCCAGTTTGAAAAGAGCATATTCCACGATGCTGCCGCATAGGCTGTGGCAAATCAACAAACGAGGTGTGTGCGTATGGAGCTGAACTATAACCGGGTGGAGCTGTGCGGCACGGTGCTGGAGGCGCCGGTGCTGTCCCATGTGAACCACGGCTGCGCCTTCTACCGCTTCCCCCTGTCCGTCCTCCGCCTGTCCGGCCAGCCGGACAAGCTGCAGATCATCGCGCCCCAGTCCCTGCTGGCATCGCTGCCGGTGTCCCCCGGCGACACGGTGGCGGTGACGGGCCAGCTGCGTTCCTTCAATAATAAGAGCGGGCAGGGCAGCCGTCTGGTCCTCTCCGTGTTCGCCCAGTCCATGACGCCCGGCGGTACAGCGCCCCTGAACCGTATCCAGCTCTCCGGCATCCTGTGCAAGCAGCCGGTGCTGCGGCGCACGCCTCTGGGACGGGAGATCTGCGACATGATCCTGGCGGTGAACCGCCGCTATGGCCGGGCGGACTATCTGCCCTGCATCGCCTGGGGCGCGGTGGCCCAGCAAGCCGCCTGTCTCCGCACCGGCCAGCGCTTTACCGCAGAGGGACGGGTACAGAGCCGGATCTACACCAAAAACGAAAATGGCGTGCTCACCGACCGTACCGCCTACGAGGTGTCCATCATGCGCCCGGCGGAGGTGGAGGAATTTCTCACGCTGCCCACAGCAGATACGGTAAATACATAACTTCCAGCATATTCTCCCTGTTGCATTGACGGCGTTCCTTATGGTATCATTAGGAAAATGCAGTCGAAAAAGGAGAGTATACCATGCGCCATTCCGTCCACATCCACCTGCCGTTCCACACCCACCACCGCCCGGCGCGGTATGATGTGGACATGACCAAGGGCAATATCACCAGGCATCTGGTGAATTTTGCCCTGCCGCTGCTGCTGGGCAACCTGTTCCAGCAGCTCTACAACATGGTAGACACATGGGTGGTGGGGAACTACGTCAGCAACGAGGCCTTTTCCGCCGTGGGCACAGTCGGGCCGGTGATCAACACGCTGATCGGCTTTTTCCTGGGCCTTTCCAGCGGTGCGGGCGTGGTCATCAGCCAGTATTACGGCGCGGGCCGGGAGGAAAAGGTCCGGCAGGCCGTCCACACCGCCCTGATGCTGACACTGGCGCTGGGCGTGGTGTTTACCGCCGCCGGCATCGCCATGACGCCCCTGATGCTTCAGCTGATGAAAACGCCGGCGGAGGTCGCCCCGGAGCAGGCGACGTATCTGAGGATATATTTTGCCGGTGTCATAGGACTGCTGCTCTACAACATGGGCTCGGGAATTCTCCGGGCGGTGGGCGACTCCCGGCGGCCCTTCTACTTCCTGGTGGTGTCCGCTGTGCTGAACACGGTGCTGGATCTGCTGTTCGTCATCAAGTTCCACATGGGCGTGGAGGGCGTGGCCTACGCCACCATCATCGCCCAGGCCGTGTCCGCCGTGCTGACACTGTGGGTGCTGATGGGGGCGGAGGGCGGCATCCGGCTGGAGCTGCGCGCCCTGCGCTTCACCTGGAGCGTGCTGCGGCAGATCGTGGCGGTGGGCATCCCCGCCGCGCTGCAGATGGCCATCACCGCGTTCTCCAATGTGTTCGTGCAGAGCTATATCAACTACTTCGGCCCGGACTGTATGTCCGGCTGGACGGCGTACAACAAGGTGGACCAGCTGATGATCCTGCCGGTCCAGTCCATCTCCATGGCCAACACCACCTTCGTGGGGCAGAACCTGGGCGTGGGCGATACGCCCCGGGCCAAGAAGGGTGTCCGCACGTCCCTGTGGCTGTCTGTGGCCGTCACGGCGGTGCTGCTGATACCTGTGCTGCTGTTTGCCCCGGACCTGACCGCCTTTTTCAACAGCAAGGCGGAGGTGGTGTCCTACGGTGCGCTGCTGCTGCGGCTGCTGTCCCCGTTCTATTTCTTCTTCTGCATCAACCAGATCTTTGCCGGTGCGCTCCGCGGCGCGGGCAACAGCCAGATGCCCATGTGGATCATGCTGGGCTCGTTCGTGGTGTTCCGGCAGATATACCTCTATATTATGGCCAACTTCATCTCCAACGAGATCATCCCCATCGCCCTCAGCTATCCCGCCGGGTGGTTCGTGTGCAGCGTGGCCACACTGCTGTATTACCACCACTGCAAATTTGACAGCCATCGGCTGGTGGGGGACTGAGCATGGACAAGTGCGAGACCTGCGTGTGGTACGTGTACGATGAGGAGTACGACGACTACCTCTGCGATATGGATCTGGACGAGGACGAGCTGGCTCGTTTTCTGTCCTCCGATACCCGGAACTGTCCCTACTGGCGGCCCGGCGACGAGTATATCACCGCCCGGAAACAGTGAAGAGGGAAGCACCCGCAGGGTGCTTCCCCTTTTACACATCGTTTCCATATTTTTCTCCCTGGGGCTCTTGACTTTTTCCGCCGCCGGGAGTATGATGCGTCTTTGAGAGTAAAACTGCACAAAAGAAACGGGTGATTTCTGTGGAAAATACACATACAAAGAAGAGCAAACTGTTCGGACCGATGGATCTGACCCAGGGGGTCTGCTGGCGCACCATTCTGTCCTTCTCCCTGCCGGTGATCCTGTCCTACCTGCTCCAGCAGGTCTACTCCATCAGCGACGCGGCCATCGTGGGTCAGACGCTGACGGCCCAGGAGGTGGCGGGCGTCAACGACACCAACGCCCTGGTGTTCATCTTCCTGCAATTCGCCTTCGGCGTCAGCGCCGGCTTCTGCGTCATTACCTCCTATTACGTGGGGATGCGGGACGACCGGGGCGTGCGCCGCTCCCTGGCCACCCAGATCCTGCTGTCCGCCGTGCTGACCGTGGTGCTGACGGCACTGGCACTGGCGCTGCTGAACCCCATGCTGGCGTGGATCAACGTGACGCCGGACAACGCGGAGGTCTACCACGCAGCCTATACCTACTGCTTCATCATCTTCGCCGGCATCGGCGCGCAGCAGTTCTATAACTTCATCTGCTCCTTCCTGCGCAGCATGGGCGACAGCATCACACCGCTGCTGTTCCTGCTGTTTTCCACTGTGCTGAACGTGGGGCTGGACCTGCTGTTCATTCTGTCGTTCCGCTGGGGCGTGGCCGGCGCGGCCATTGCCACCGTCTCCGCCCAGCTCATCAGCACCGTGGGGTGCTTTATCTACGCCTTCACCCGCTATCCCCAGCTCCGCCTCCACCGGGCGGACTGGCGCGTCACCTGGTATGACATCCGCCGCCACCTGGCCCGGGGCGTGCCGCTGGGTCTGCAGTTCTCTGTGCTGGCCATCGGCATCATCGTCATGCAGGGCGGCGTGGTGCAGTTCGATATGCGCGGCGGCGTCATGGTGTCCAACGCCGCCCAGAACGGCTTCGGCGCGGCCAACAAGCTGTGCAACCTGGTGGCCACGCCCATGAACGCCCTGGGCACGGCCATGACCAGCTTCACCGCCCAGAATTTGGGCGCAGGCCACTACGACCGCATCAAAAAGGGCAGCCTGCAGGCGCTGGTCATGGGCTTCCTGCTGGCGGCGCTGGCCGCCGGAATAGGACTGCTCCTCAGCCGCGGCGGCCTGTTCTACCACGTCTTCCTCAGCGCCGACAAGGTGACGGCCGACACCATTCGCTACGGCAACACCCTGCTGTATGTAGACTTCGCCATGTATCTCTTCCTGGCGTTCATTTTTGTCATCCGCAACTGTGTGCAGGGTATCGGCCGCAGCGCTTTTGTGCTGGGCGCGGGCGCGGCGGAGCTGGTGGCCCGCATCGCCGTATGCCTGCTGCTGCCCGCTGCCGTGGCCGGAGGCACGGTCAGCGCCGACGCGCCGGCTCTGGCGTTTTATGCCCTGTGCGCCGCCGATCCCATGGCCTGGATCGCCGCCGACGCGGTGCTGGCCGTCCCGTTCGTCCGCAACATCCTGCGGAAAAATTACAGCTATCTCACCGATACCCGCGCCTGAGAATGACAGCCCTGCCGCAGTACGGCAGGGCTTCTTTTCTTCAAAAGAAAATAATCGTGCCAAAATACAAAAAGCGTTAAAAAAATCGCATGTGAGATGGTGTTTTTCTCACAAAGAGAAATAAATCTCTGAATTTTGTTGACTTTTGAACCCTTTTGTGCCATGATTTTTGTATCCAATACTGGTCTGTCCGCACCAGAAACCCTTTGTGCGTGCAGACGAAAGGAGGCCCTGTCCTTGAGCAGACTTGACATCAAGAATCCCAGCCGCGCTCAGACGGTGGTGGACAATCTCTACCGCGATGTGGAGCGCCGTATCGCCGCCAGTCCTCCGGGCCTGTGTCCGGTGGATATGTCCCTGTCGTTCTTACAGCTGTGCCACGCTCAGTCCTGCGGTAAGTGCGTGCCCTGCCGCATCGGCCTGGGTCAGCTCAGCAAGCTCATTGCCACCGTGCTGGACGGCACGGGGTCAATGGACACCATCGCCATCATCGAGAAGACGGCCCGCAGCATCCTGAACACCGCTGACTGCGCCATCGGCCGCGACGCGGCCCGCCTGGTGCTGGATGGCCTGGAGGGCTTCCGCGACGACTATGAAGAGCACGTGAACCACCGCCGCTGTCTTGCCGGCCTGCAGCTGCCCGTCCCCTGCGTGGCCCTCTGCCCCGCCGGGGTGGACGTGCCCGGCTACATGGCGCTGGTGGGCGAGGGGCGCTGCGCCGACGCGGTGCGCCTCATCCGAAAGGACAATCCGTTCCCCACGGCCTGCGCCTACATCTGCGAGCACCCCTGTGAGGCCCGCTGCCGCCGGAATATGATCGACGACGCCATCAACATCCGCGGGCTGAAGCGCTACGCCGTGGACCATGCGGGCGTTGTGCCCCAGCCGGAGTGCGCGCCGTCCACCGGCAAAAAGGTGGCCATTATCGGCGGCGGCCCCAGCGGCCTGAGCTGCGCCTATTATCTGGCGCTGATGGGCCACAAGGTAACGGTGTTCGAGGAACGCGACAAGCTGGGCGGCATGCTGCGCTACGGCATCCCCAGCTACCGCTTTCCCCGCCATTTGCTGGACGAGGAGATCGACTCCATCCTCTCCCTCGGCATCGAGGCCCACACCAACGTCACCGTGGGCAGGGACATCTCCGTGGAGGAGCTGCAGAAGGAATACGACTGTCTCTACATCGCCATCGGCGCGCATCAGGATAAGAAGGTGGGCATCCCCGGCGAGGACAGCCGTCACGTCCTGTCCGCCGTGGAGATGCTGCGCGCCATCGGTGACGACGTGATGCCCGATTTCACCGGCAAGCGGGTGGTGGTCATCGGCGGCGGCAACGTAGCCATGGACGTGACCCGCAGCTCTATCCGCCTGGGCGCGGAGAAGGTGACCTGCGTCTACCGCCGCCGCGTGGAGGACATGACCGCCCTGCCAGACGAGGTCACGGGCGCAATGGCCGAGGGCGCGGAGCTGCTGACGCTGATGGCACCGGTACGCATCGAGGCCGACGAGGAGGGCAACGCCGCCGCGCTGTGGGTGCAGCCCCAGCTCATCGGCGAGGCCGACAAGTCGGGCCGTCCCCGGCCCAACAAGGCGGACCTGCCGGAGCAGCGTATCCCCGCCGACATCATCGTGGTGGCCATCGGACAGGGCATCGAGATCCAGGGCTTCGAGCAGGCCGGTGTCCCCATCAAGCGCGGCACGTTCGTGGCGGGACTGTCCGGGCAGGTGGGCGACATGGGCAACCTGTTCGCCGGAGGCGACTGCGTCACCGGGCCGGCCACAGCCATCCGCGCCATCGCCGCCGGTAAGGTGGCGGCCGCCAACATCGACGAGGATCTGGGCTTCCGGCATGAGATCACGGTGGATGTGGACATCCCCGCCCCGCGGCTGAACAACCGCGCCCCCCACGGGCGCATCAACACCACAGAGCGCGAGGCCTGCGAGCGGCGCTGCGACTTTGAGGACATCGAGTGCGGTCTCACCGAGGAGGGAGCGTACACCGAGGCATCCCGCTGTCTGCGCTGCGACCACTACGGCTACGGTATTTTCAGAGGAGGGAGGAACGTCAAATGGTAACGCTGACTATCGACAGGAAAACCGTCACCGTCCCCGATGGCACGACCATTCTGGAGGCGGCACGCTCCGCCAAGATCGACATACCCACCCTCTGCTACTTAAAGGGCATCAACGAGATCGGCGCGTGCCGTCTGTGTATGGTGGAGCTGGAGGATCACGCCCGCCTCGTCCCCGCCTGCGACAGCGCCGTGGCCGAGGGCATGGTGGTCAGCACCAACTCGCCCCGTGTCCGCGAGGCGCGCCGCGTGAACCTGCGGCTGCTGCTGAGCCAGCACGACACCAAGTGTACCAAGTGCACCCGCAGCGGCAACTGCAAGCTCCAGCGGCTGACCAACGACTACAACCTGCTGGGCGACCACTACGAGGATGACCTTTCCCGCATCCCCGACGATTTCTCCAACCCGGTGGTGCGGGTGGAGAACCGCTGCGTCAAGTGTATGCGCTGCATCCAGTTCTGCGAGAAGGTCCAGACCATGGGCATCTGGGATCTGATGGGCACAGGCTCCCACACCACGGTGGGCGTGTCCCGCACCCGTACCCTGGGCGAGAGCGACTGTACGTTCTGCGGCCAGTGCATCACCCACTGTCCCGTGGGCGGCCTGCAGGAGCGGGATGACACCGGCAAGGTGTTCGACGCCCTGGCCGACCCGGACCGCATCGTGGTGGTGCAGATGGCGCCTGCCGTCCGCGCCGCCTGGGCGGAGTATTTCCACCTTGACCCCAAGTTCGCCACCGCCAAGCGCATGGTGACGGCGCTGAAGACCATGGGCTTCGACTATGTGTTCGATACCGACTTCGCCGCCGACCTGACCATCATGGAGGAGGGCAGCGAGTTCGTGGAGCGATTTACCCACCGCAACCGCTACCGCTGGCCCATGTTCACCAGCTGCTGTCCCGGCTGGGTGCGCTTCCTCAAGGGCCAGTTCCCCGCCTATACCGACAACCTGTCCACCGCCAAGAGTCCCCAGCAGATGTTCGGCGCGGTGGTGAAGAGCTACTTCGCCGAGAAGCTGGGCGTCGATCCCAGGAGGCTGTTCGTGGTGTCCATCATGCCCTGCACCGCCAAAAAGGCCGAGTGTGCTCTGCCCACCATGAAGGATGACCAGGGCGACCCGGATGTGGACGTGGTGCTGACCACCCGGGAGATCGTCCGTATGTTCCGGGGCGAGCAGATCAACCCAGCCGTTCTGCCGGAGACAGAGTTCGACAGCCCTCTGGGCAGCGGCACGGGTGCGGCCGTGGTGTTCGGCGCTACCGGCGGCGTGATGGATGCCGCCCTCCGCAGCGCCTATTACCTGGTCACAGGAAAGAACCCCGATCCGGACGCCTTCAAGGCCGTCCGCGGCATGGAGGGCTGGAAGGAGGCCACCTTTACCATCCCCGGTGCAGGCGATGTCCGCGTGGCCGTGGTCAGCGGGCTGGGCAACACCCGGAGGCTGATGAACGCCATTGATGAATGTCAGGTGGCCTACGATTTTGTGGAGGTCATGGCCTGTCCCGGCGGCTGTGCCGGCGGCGGCGGACAGCCCATCCACGACGAGGCCGAGCCTGCCGCCTACCGGGGCGATGTGCTGTGGAGCATCGATAAGAGCATGGCCGTCCGCTTCTCCCACGAGAACGAGGACGTGAAGGCCCTCTATCGCGAGTACCTGAAGGCACCTTTGGGCGAGAAGTCCCATCATCTGCTCCATACCGATCATCACGGCTGGCAGATGCCCGGACGATCCGAAAAATAACGCATAAAAAGAAACCGCCTCACGGCGGTTTCTTTTTATAGCGTTTTACTCAGCAGCCTCCGTCGGTGCATCGGCGGTCTTTTCCACGCTGCTGGCGGTGAGGATGCTGCCCTGTCCCTCACTGAACCGCACCGTCACCGTGTCGCCGGTGTTCAGGATCACCGCCTCCGGCTGCACCGCCGCAGAGATGGTGTAGTACACGTCGCTGCCCCGCAGGCGCAGGTAGAACACGGTGTTGCCGCTGACCACCGCCGAGCGCAGGTCGTCGATGACGCCGGTGACCTCGCCGCTGGCCGTCTCCGGCAGGGAGCTGTCGTCGCTGTCGATGAGATCATTGTGCAGCAGCATCTGCCGGTAGTTGCTCTCGCACTCCGCCACCGTGCCGCCGGTGGCCACGATCTGATACTGGCCCACGTTGACCATGGCGTACATCTTCACCAGCGCCGCATCGTCCTTCAGAGCCATGAAGTAGGTGGGCTGCTGGGCGATGTTCAGCAGCAGGGGGAACGTGGCCTTGTACTTCATCTGCTGCACCTGGCCTTCAGCACTGTCCATGGCGGAGTACTCCTTCGCGCCGGCGATCTGGTAGAACCGGGTCTCCTTCGTCCGCTGGTTGGACAGGATAAAGCCGATGTTGGACTCGTCGGACACCACCGACGTGACGCCGGTGTACATATACACGTCGTCATCAATGGCGATATAGTTGTAGCCCTCCGTGGTGATGGTCACGCCCCGCTGGCCGAAGATGGAGTTGATAAAGCCGTTGATATACGCGCCGTGGTAGTCGTACTGATCCATGATCAGCTCCGCCGTGAACACGTGGTCCACCCAGCTTGGCACGTCGCCGGTCTTATAATAGGCCGTCTCGCCGGTGACGGCGTTCACCAGCACCGCGCCGATGATGTCCCGCCCGCCGAACAGGCCGATGGTGTGGCTCACACGGGGGCAGACCCACCACGGATCGCCGTTCTCATCAATTTCAAAGGCGGGATCGTCGAACATGAAGGTGGGATAGCGGAACCGCAGATGGCGGTTGAGATTGCGGCTGAAGTGCTCGGCGGTGGTGTAGCGGATGCCCTCGTCCAGCCGTACCACCTCCACGTTCTGCGTGACCATGTCGATGATGAGGTAGGCGGGCAGACCCTGCGCCCGGTTGTTCAGCCACTTGATGAGGTCGCCGTACCGCAGGGGCGTCACCCGGACAGGGCGGCCCTGATAGTTGATCTGGGTGTAGTCGTCCGCCACCTCAAACTGGGACACCATGTCCGCCAACTCGCCCAGCTTGCGGTCGCCCAGCTTCATGGCGGACTGCGCGTCCAGCATGGGGATCTGGTCATAGCTGATCTCCTCCACCTCGGCGGTGAAGTCGCCGTCCTCCACGGTCAGCAGATCGCGGTAGTCCTTGGCGCGGAACAGCTGCCAGCCCAGCACCGCGCCTACCAGCGCGGTGGCCGCCAGTCCCACCGCCAGGAGCAGGGGCACGGTACACTGCTTTTTCAGAAAGCCGAAATAGCCCTTGGCGCCGCTGCCCTGAAAGCCGGAGGTCAGCACGGCGCACATGCCGTACACCGCGCAGACCAGCAGCGCGAAGGCATAGAACTCCTCGCTTTTGAGGTTGATGGGCGGCAGCACCACATAGTAGTAGATGGCGGCGAATACCAGCGTCACCGCCAGATTCAGCAGTGTGCGGCCCAGAGGCGTGCCCACGGGCTTGCGCTCCCTTTTGGGGCGGGGCTGGCGGGCAAAGCCCTGAAAGTTGGGGTCGTTCCAGTTTGTGTTCATAGGCAGTTCCTTTCTGTGTTTTGGCACTTCAAGGATATTATACCCGATGTAGGGGGTTTTGTATAGGGGGTGGGGATGTTTTACGCCTGCGGCTGCGCAAACGAAATCTCCCCCGTTTTGACAACCAGCCGTATAAAACGCCAGAAAAATCACCCTGCGTATCATTACGCAGGGTGATTTTTTTATGACAGGCAGGTACACCTGCCAACCGTACACCGTCACTCAGGCCAAGATGTCCGTCAGGTCCTTCAGTCCCATGGACCGGGCAATGACCAGCACATGGTCGCCCTCCTCAATGGTGGTCATGCCGCTGGGGATCATGGTGACGCCGCCGCGGACAATGGCTGCCAGCAGCACGCCGCTGCGCAGCTGCAGATCCTTCAGGGGCACGTGCAGCAGGCGGTTGGAGGCGCCTCTGGCCAGAAACTCCAGAGCCTCCACCTGGCCGCCCAGCAGCTTGTACAGCGACTCCACGGCCATGCCCTCGGAATTGGCCAGGGCGCGGACGTAGCGGGTGATCTGGTTGGCGATAATGTCCTTGGGGCTGATGATGCTGCCAAGGCCAGTGTCCCGCACCAGCTCGATGTAGTTGGGGCGGGTCATCTTGGCCAGCACCTTGCGGACTCCGGCGCGGCGGGCCGACATGGCCATCAGCAGGTTCTCCTCGTCGCGGCCGGTCAGAGACACGAAGCCGTCGGCGCCGAAGATATTCTCCGCCTGAATGAGGTCGTTGTCCGTGCCATCGCCCTCGATGACCATGGTCCCCGGCAGGTGCTGGGACAGGAACAGGCACTTGTCGTGATCCTGCTCTACGATGCGGACGTGGGTATTGGTGCGGGCCAACTCCCACGTCAGGTACATGCTGATGCGGCTGCCGCCCAGCAGGGCCACGTTCTTCACCCGATGGAGGGGGCGTCCCATGACCTTCAGCATCTTCTGGAGCTCACCCTTGGTGCCCACCAGATACAGCCGGTCATCGGCTTGGGGCACGAAGGAGCCGTTGGGGATGATGCACTCGTCGCCCCGCTGGGCGGCGCAGATCAGCACGTCCGCCCTGCGCTCGCCGTGGAAGCTGCTGAGGCTGTGGCCCACCAGCGTGTCCTCCGGCAGGGCCTGCAGGCCGATCATATCGATGCGGCCGCCGGCAAAGGGCTCCACGGAGATGGCGGCGGGAAAGCTGAGGATGCGGGCTATCTCCTGCGCCGCAGCCAGATCGGGGTTGATGACCATGTCCAGTCCGATCTCCCGCTTCAGGATGTCCGCATCCTGCCGGTACTCGGTGTTGCGGACGCGGGCCACGGTGTGACGTGCGCCCAGACTCTTGGCGATGAGGCAGCAGACCATGTTGGTGTCATCCACGCCGGTGACGGCGATGACCAGATCCGCCGAGCGGACGCCGGCGTCCATCAGGACGCTGATGGACGCGCCGCTGCCGTGGACGCACATAACATCCATCGTACTGTCGGCGCGGGACAGGTGGGCGATCTCGTTGTCCACCATGACGATGTCGTGCTTCTCCTGGGCCAGCTGGCCGGCGATGGCGTAGCCCACCTTGCCGCAGCCCACAATGATGATCTTCATGCATCCTCCTCCCCGCCCGATGAGGGCGCGGCATGTTTCTTTCGATGGATCAGGGACGCGGACAGCTCCGCGCCCAGTATCAGGACCTGCCCCGACATATACAGCCACAGCAGTACCACCACGATGGTGGCAATGGAGCCGTACAGCTGCGCATACCGGGCCATATTTTCCACATAATAGGAAAAGGCCATGCTCAGCAGCAGCCATGCCGCCAGAGAGCTGCCTACGCCGGGCAGTACCTCCCGCAGGGGGCGGCGCTGCCCCAGCGCCAACTGGTACAGGATGCCCAGCGAGATGGCCATGACAAGACCCAGAATGATAAAGCGCAGGTAGCCCCAGACGCTGATGAACGTCTCCGACAGCGGGAGAAAGCCGGACAGGAAGTACAGTGCGCGGCGGCCTACCACCACCAGCGCCAGCGTCAGTCCGATGACGAAGATCATCCAGATCGTGAACAGCAGTGTGCGCAGCTGACCCAGCAGGATATTCTCCGGCGCGCTGCGGCCGAATGCCTTGCGCAGCGAGTGCATCAGGCAGCCGGTGGAGCGCATGGGAAACCAGATGGAGAAAACCAGGCTGAACCACAGCAGCTGGCGGCTCTGGTTGGCGGCCACATACTCCAGATACGTGCGGATGATGTCCACCACATCCGACGGGAGAATGGGCGC
>ERZ825137.4480-NODE-4480-length-13895-cov-3.998194_pt1 | contig 13895 bp, 9 predicted proteins | sample MGYA00519873_ERZ825137 | MGnify/ENA primary metagenome ERZ825137 (study PRJEB31778, sample SAMEA3449190) | human gut metagenome | biome: human gut; feature: human-associated habitat; material: faeces | place: United Kingdom | collected 2010/2012 ...
AAAGGGGCATTCTTGCAGCTACGGAAGAATGCCTCCTTGCCGCCATGGCCCTAAACCTCAAGAGGATGGTAAATGCCATCTTTCGCTATCCCCAAATTTACTGTTCTGCTGGAACCACTGTGGGTTCCAGCAGAATTTTTGCTTTTGTCAACAGGTCCAAATCTTGACGGGACCGTCTATAGCAGACACAGTTTCCTTAGTTCTTACCGGCACCAGAGTTTCCTTTTCTGAATTCAAGGCAATCGCTGCCACTGAATCCTCCGAGCTTACAAACATATTCATTCATCGGAAAGCATAAAACAGCATATTGTGCCGAATCCGTCTGACCACGTGCCGTACCTGGACCTCTTGTCTGTATGCCGACGGTTGGAACATGATGATTTCACCATGGCCCACGCGCTGAAAAAATAGACGTAAACCGGGCCCCACAGAGGGTTTTTCCTCTGCGGGGCCCGATCAGTGAAATGGTTATTGGGCGCGTATCTTACAGAATTGTAAGGCGGCGTGCTCTTGTTTTTTGCTGATGGTGGTTGCTTTTCCGGGCAAAAATGGTATGATAGAATCGGAACGATAGAAAAAGGACCCAAGTGGAGACGAGCTATGACGGCATTTTTACAACAATACATCTCTCCGGCGCTGCCGGTGATCCTGTGGCTGGGAAGGGCGCTGGTTTCCGGGCTGGCAGTCTGGCTGCTGGTGCGGTGCTGCCTGTCCCTGTTCCGGGGAAAGGACCGGGAGAGCTGGGGCTTTGTGACCCTGTCCAATGGTGCGCGGTATGAAATTTATCACTGGGAAAACGTGATTGGCCGCGCAAAACGGTCGGATATTCGCATAAACTTTCCCTCTGTGTCCCGCAGTCACGCCATTTTGTCCCGGGACGAGGCCGGGACATGGCGGGTCAACCCGTTGAATCACAGCAGCGGCGTGCTGCTGAACGGACAGCGGACGCTGACGACCGCCGATCTGCATCCCGGCGACTCCATCGCTGTGGGCGGTGTGGAGTTGTTTTTTTTCCCGTCGGACAAGCCCCAGCCATCCGGCCAGCCCCGGCGGCGGCCCGGGCCGGTGGGCGGCCTGTGGCTGCTGACATTTATTCAGCTGCTGCTGTGGGCACAGTTTGCCCCGAACTTCGGGGCGGGGAATATCTATCCCATCAGCGCAGGCTTTTTCGGATTGTGCGGCCTGGGGTGGGTGCTGTACGCCGTCAGCCGGAAGCTGCACCGGAGACAGTTTGATCTGGAGATTCTGGCGCTGCTGCTGACCACGGTGGGCTTTGCCATTACCGCCGCCTGGGACCCGGGGGCCCTTTACAAGCAGCTGGCGGCGGTGACGCTGGGCATGGGCATTTACGGCACCCTGGTGTGGCTGCTGGGGCGGCTGCATCTGGCGGTGAAGCTGCGCTGGCCGGTGGCTGCGGCCGCGGCGGCACTGCTGGCCTTCAACGTTGTGATGGGGGAGCGCATTTTCGGAGCCAAGAACTGGATATCGGTGGGCCCCATTTCCTTCCAGCCGTCGGAGCTGGTGAAGCTGGCGTTTATCCTGGCGGGGGCCGCCACCCTGGACCGGCTCTTTGCCAAGCGGAACCTGATCTTCACGGTGCTGTTTTCCGCCTATTGCGTGGGATGTCTGGCGCTGATGAGTGACTTTGGCACAGCACTGGTGTTTTTCGTGGCCTTTCTGTGCATTGCCTTTTTGCGGACCGGGGACCTGGCCTCCATCGTGATGATGACGGCGGCTGCGGCCTTTGCCGGGGGACTGGTGCTGCACTTCAAGCCGTATGTGGCCCAGCGGTTCACCGTCTGGCGGCATGCCTGGGAATTTACCCAGACCACCGGCTATCAGCAGAGCCGCACCATGTCCGCTGCTGCCTCCGGCGGCCTGTTCGGCACGGGGCCGGAGGACGCGTGGCTGAAATATGTGGGGGCGGCCAACACGGACCTGGTATTCGGCGTGGTGTCGGAGGAATTCGGGCTGCTGCTGGCGCTGGTATGCGTGACGGCGGTGATCGCCCTGGCGGCGTTTGCCCTGCGGGCCGGCGACAGCGCCCGCTCCAGCTTTTATGCCATCGCCGCCTGCGGAGCGGCGTCTATGCTGGTGTTCCAGACCTCTCTGAACGTGCTGGGCGCGGTGGACATCCTGCCGCTGACCGGCGTGACATTTCCCTTTGTGTCCATGGGCGGGTCCAGCATGCTGTCCTGCTGGGGGCTGCTGGCCTATCTGAAGGCCGTCGATGTGCGCCGTCCGCCGGAAAAAGAAATCTCTCCGCCGCCCAAGAGTGAAAAAACGCCGGAGCGGCAGGAGGGATTCTTCGACGGGATCCCCGGGGTCCCTGTGGATGAGATATTCGGAAAGGAGGAGCGGTCTTGAAACAGGTAAAGCTGCGGTCCATGCTGGTGCTGGCACTGATCGCTGTGCTGGGTGCGGGCGTGGTGCTGTTCTGCGTGCGGTATGTGGTGCGGGGCGGACAGTGGGCCGCCTTCTCCGCCAATGACCATGCCTATCGGAATGGGCGGCTGGCCCTGGGTCAGGTGCTGGACCGCAACGGGGTGCTTTTGTATGACGGGGCCTCCGGCAGCTGGGCAGAGGACGGCGTCATTCGCCGGGCCACTCTGCACGCGGTGGGGGACCGGGACGACAACATCTCCACCTCCGCCAAGGCGGCCCTGCGGCAGCGGCTGGTGGGCTTTGACCCGCTGACGGGTACCTCCGCCGGAGGACACAAGGTATATCTGACCATTGACGCAGAGCTGAACACTGCGGCCCTGGAGGCCCTGAACGGCCGGAAGGGGGCCGTGGCGGTGTACAACTACCGCACCGGCGACGTGCTGTGCATGGTGTCCAGCCCCACCTTTGACCCGGCGGAACCGCCGGAGATCCGGGACGGGGACAGCCGGTATGACGGCGTGTATCTGAACCGGGTGCTGTCGTCCACGTTTGCCCCGGGCTCCGTGTTCAAGCTGGTGACCACCGCCGCGGCCCTGGAGCAGCTGGACGGGACCCTGGACCGGCACTTCACCTGCACCGGGCGGCTGGAGCTGGACGGCGGCGTTATCACCTGTCCCTATGCCCACGGGGAGATGGACCTGTATGACGCCCTGGCCCGGTCCTGCAACTGCGCCTATGCGCAGCTGGCGGTGGAGCTGGGGGGCGGCACCCTGGCCCAATACGCGGAAAAGGCTGGGCTGACCCAGAGCTTTTCCGTCAGCGGCATCAGCGCGGCAGCGGGACAGTTCACCGCAGGGCAGGGGGCGGACCTGGGCTGGTCCGGCGTGGGCCAGTATGACGACCTGGTGAATCCCTGCGCGTTCCTGAGGTTTTTGGGCTCCCTGGCCGGGGGCAAAACAGTGGGGCCCCGGCTGGTGTATCAGGAGACCACCATGCACGGCGTTCCCCTGCCGGGGGACGGCGCGCCGTCGCTGAAGGCCCCCTTTGACGCGGACACCTGCCGGGTGCTGCGGGACATGATGCGCAACAACGTGCAGCAGACCTATGGCCAGGGGATGTTCGGCTCCCTGGCGGTGTGCGCCAAGTCCGGCACTGCCGAGGCGGCTCCCGGACAGTCCCCCCATGCGTGGTTTGCCGGGTTCGTGGCGGATGAGGATCTGCCCCTGGCCTTTGTGGTGCTGGTGGAAAACGGCGGCGGCGGCGCGGATGCCGCCGGTCCCATTGCCGCCCGGCTGCTGGCACAGGCGGCGGAAACAGCGGAATAAGAAAACGAGGAGAGCGCCGCTCTCCTCGTTTTGTTCTTATTGTTCCGCAGGGGGATACAGGGCCGACAGCAGGCGGGTATAGACGCCCTCCGGATCCTGCCGGAACCGGTCCGCCAGGTCCCGGGCCATGGCCTCGGTGGCGGCGGTAAGCTCCAGGCGCAGGATACTGTCCACATCGTCCTGCAGGCGCAGCTCCACCAGATAGGAGCCGTTTTCCTGGGCGGCCACCCGACTCTGGACCTGGTTTTTCCGCAGCAGGAGGCGGTTGTATTCCGCCACATTCTTATCCGTCCGCAGCCGCACGGAGTAGGGGAGACTGGACTCGCAGATCTCGCTGTTTTTCAGCCCCTTGGGGGTGATGGCGTAGCAGCCGTCCTCCGTCAGGCGCAGATGCTCCGTCCGTACCAGGTCGTTCAGGCACTCGGCATAGGCAAAGTAGTCGATGCCGTCGTCGCACATGGTCAGCTCCTGCATGCCCTCCGGCGGCAGGGGCTCCGATACCCGGGCGGCAATATATAGAATCAGGAATTTGATCTCCAGCTTATCGTGAATGAATCCGGCAGCCATGCGTATCCCATCCTCTCCAACCGTTTTTCTTTATTATACCGGAAATTCCCGGATTTGTACAGGCCTTTTTCCCGCACCACCGGCGGCAGGCGGCATACACTGGAATGAAGGGCGCAGCCAGCCCCTTCATTACTTAATGGGAGGTTTATTTCATGCCTGAAAACGGAATGCCGGGCCCGGTCTGCGATCTGAGCAGTGTTCGCGAGTCCGTTTGTATCCATACACGGAAGATCTTCGACTCCTGCCGCGACAAGGACTGCGTGGAGGACCTGCGGTTCTATCCCACGGCGTCGGCCATGGAGCTGCTGTCCGGATGCCAGATGGTTCGGGGCGGCACGGCGGAGCTGCTGTACGTTTACACCGATGTGGAGCCGGTGACCTTCAACCGGGGATTCTACTCCATCGATATGCGGTTTTTCTATCGGGTGACCCTGCAGGTGGGCACCGGGACGCCCCGGTGCGCCGGGGCCGAGGGCCTGTGCGTGTTCGACAAGCGCTGCATCCTGTTCGGCAGCGAGGGCAGCGCCAAGATCTTCTCCTCCGACACCGTCATCGATGAGCTGGATATCCCCGGCCGGATGCGCACCAATCTGCCCACCGCCGTGGTGGAGGCCGTGGACCCCATCGTGCTGGACACCCGGGTGGACGACGGCTGCAAGCCCCGGTGCTGTGAGTGCGGCCTGACGGAAATTCCGGCGTTCATCGCCCGCAGCTTCGGCGAGGAGCTGGTGTTCGACGACAGCGGACGCCGCCGGTTCTATGTGACCCTGGGCCAGTTTACCCTGGTGCGGCTGGAGCGGGACACCCAGCTGCTGATCCCGGTGTATGACTACTGCATCCCCCAGTCGGAGTGCAGCTGCGGCGACCAGGAGGACCCCTGCGGCCTGTTCCGCAACGTGGCCTTCCCCATCGGGGAGTTTTTCCCGCCCAGCACCCTGGAAATGCCCAAGGACTATGCCAGCACCCGCAGCTACTGCGCCTGCCACTGACGGGCAAACATGTCACAGCCCCCGGCCGTGCGGCCGGGGGCTTTTGCTTATTTTTCCTTGACCACGACGTTTTCGCTGCCCAGCCACTCCCGGCACTCCTGCAGCAGGGCCGGGTGATTCAGGCAGTGGGTGCCCAGCAGCTTGCCGGTGTCCGCCAGGCGGATCTTCACCGGGGTGGTCCCCTCAAACATGGTCATCACCAGCTTGATGTGGCGAAAGGCGGGACTGTCGGCGCTGGGGAAGCGGAGATAGACGGTGCTCTCCTTCTGAGCCGGACGGCGGGAGGGCTGCGCCGCCGCAGGCGGCAGTCCGCTTTCCAGAGGGTACAGAGAGTCGCACATGATCTGGGGCGGCTTCTCGTCCCGGACAGACAGACGGCCCTTTACCAGCACCGGGGTGTTCACCTGCATATAGCTGCCGCACTGGTCAATGACCCGGCTGAAGCACAGCAGCTCCATGGACGCCAGCTCGTCCTCGATGGTCACATAGGCCATGAGGGTGTTGCTTTTCGTGGTGCGGGTGCGGCTGGCGGTGATGACCCCGGCCACGGTGACATTCTGTCCGTCGGCAAACCGCCGGGGACCGCCCTCAGCCTCGAAATCGGACATGATGGCATGGATGGGTACGGCCCCGGCCCGCTTGGCCAGGGGACGGTAGTCCTCCATGGGGTGACCGGACAGGTACAGGCCCGTGGTGTCCTTCTCCATATTCATCCGCTCCACGGCGGTAAACTCCGGGATATCCGGCAGGGGAACTGCGGACACGGCGGCTCCTGAGGGGGTGGACATGCCGAACAGGTCCATCTGCCCCTCCACATTCTTCCGGCGGGAGGAGGCAATGCCGTCCAGTACCCGCTCGTACACCGCCACCAGCTGGGAGCGTCTGGCCCCCAGACTGTCGAAGGCACCGCAGCGGATGAGGTTCTCCACAGCCCGCTTGTTCATGTCCGTGCAGTCGAACATCCGCTGGCAGAAGTCCTGAAACGACCGGAAGGGGCCGTCCTGTTCCCGCCGCCGCATCATGGTCTGGATAAAGCCCCGGCCGATGTTCTTGATGGCCACCAGCCCGAAGCGGATGCCTCCATCCTCCACGGTGAAGCCGTCGCTGGAGCGGTTCACGTCCGGGGGCAGCAGCTCAATGCCGCAGTCCCGGCACTCAGCGATGTACTCCGCCACCTTGTCGGAGTTATCCAGCACCGACGTCAGCAGCGCCGCCATGTACTCCCGTGTGAAGTAGTGCTTAAAATACGCCGTCTGATAGGCCACCACCGCATAGCTGACGGCGTGGGCCTTATTGAAGGCGTAGTTGGCGAAGTCGTAGATCTCGTCGTAGATGGCCTGAGCCGTTGCCTCCGGGATGCCGTTGGCCACACAGCCCCGGATGTTCCGGGCGGGGTCGCCGTGGAGGAATGCCTCCCGCTCCCGCTCCACATCCTTGGCCTTCTTCTTGGACATGGCCCGGCGCACCATGTCCGCCTGCCCCAGCGAATAGCCCGCCAGCTGCTGGAAGATCTGGATGACCTGCTCCTGATAGACGATGCACCCATAGGTGCCGGACAGGATGGGCTGGAGGGAAGGGTGCTTGTACACCACCAGCTTGGGGTCGTGCTTGCAGGCGATGAACCGGGGGATGGACTCCATGGGGCCGGGGCGGTACAGGGCGATGATGGCGGTGATGTCCTCGATGCTCTGGGGCTTCAGCCCCACGCACACCCCGGTCATGCCGGCGGACTCCATCTGAAATACGCCGCCGGTCTTGCCCTGCGACAGCATCTCGAACACCGCTGCATCGTCCATGGGGATATCCGCCAGCCGGAAGTCCGGTCGGTACTTCTGCACCATCTTCACGGCGTCGTCCAGCACCGTCAGGTTCCGCAGACCCAGAAAATCCATTTTCAGCAGCCCCAGCTCCTCCAGCGTCACCATGGTGTACTGGCAGACGATGGACTCGTCGTTCCGGGCCAGCGGTACATATTCATATACCGGCCGCTTAGTGATGACCACGCCGGCTGCGTGGGTGGAGGCGTGGCGGGGCATCCCCTCCAGCGCCTGCGCCATGTCGATGAGCCGGCGGACCCGTTCATCCGTCTCATAGAGGTCGGAGAGCTGCTTGGACAGCTTCAGCGCATCCTTCAGGGTAATGTGCAGGGCCGTTGGCACCAGCTTAGCCACCACATCCACCTCGGCATAGGTCATGTTCAGCGCCCGGCCCACATCCCGAATGGCGGCCCGTGCCGCCATGGTGCCGAAGGTGACGATCTGGGCCACATGGTCGTCGCCGTACTTGCGGCGGACGTAGTCCACCACCTCGCCCCGGCGGGTGTCTCCGAAGTCCATATCGATATCCGGCATGGATACCCGCTCCGGATTCAGGAAGCGCTCAAAATACAAATGGTACTGCATGGGGTCGATGTCCGTGATGTACAGACAGTAGGAAACCATGCTCCCCGCCGCCGAGCCTCGGCCCGGTCCCACGGGGATACCGGCATCCTTGGCGTATCGGACGAAATCCGACACGATGAGGAAATAATCCGTAAAGCCCATGCGTCCGATCATGTCCAGCTCGTAGTCCAGCTGGCGGCGGTATTCCTCGTGCTCCGTGCCGTAGCGCTCCGTGAACCCCTTTTCGCACAACTGCCGCAGATAGGTGGGAGAATCTACCCCCGGCGGCAGCCGGAACTCCGGCAGGTGATACTTGCCGAAGGTAAACTCCATCCGGCAGCGGTCAGCGATGCGCTGAGTGTTGGCTACGGCGTCGGGATAGGCCCCGAACAGCTCCTCCATCTCCTCCGTAGAGCGGAGGTAGAAGTTCCTCGGCTCATAGCGCATCCGGTTCTCGTCGTCCACGGTCTTGCCCGTCTGGATGCACAGCAGTACATCGTGGCTCTCGGCGTCCTCCGGCCGCAGGTAGTGGGCGTCGTTGGTGCAGACCAGTGGGATGCCCGTCTCCTGATGGATGCGGAGCAGATCCCGGTTCACCAGCGTCTGCTGGGGGATACCGTGGTCCTGCAGTTCCAGATAGAAGTTATCCTCCCCGAAGATCTCCTGCATGGTCAGGGCGTACTCCTTGGCCCCGTCGTAGTCGCCGTTTACCAGCCGCTTGGGGATCTCCCCGGCCAGACAGGCCGACAGGGCGATGAGGCCCTCGCTGTGCTGGCGCAGCAGGTCCAGATCGATGCGGGGCTTGATGTAAAAGCCCTCCACAAATGCCTGACTCACCATGTACGACAGGTTCCGGTAGCCCGTCTCGTTTTTACACAGCAGCACCAGATGCCGGGACTCGGCGTCATATTCATGAACTTTGTCGAACCGGGTGCGGCGGGCCACATACACCTCGCACCCGATGATCGGATGGATGCCCTCTGCCTTGCAGGCCCGGTAGAAGTCGATGGCACCATACATGACCCCGTGGTCGGTGATGGCCACCGCCGTCTGGCCCATTTCCCGGATGCGGGCCGGAAGGTCCCGGATGCGGCAGGCACCGTCCAGCAGGCTGTATTCCGTATGCACATGAAGATGCACAAATCCCATAGCTACTCTTTCCTCCGTCGCAGGTTCATCCTTGGCTGCTTGCTCTTGGCTGCTTATTTTTGGCCGTCCAGCTCCGCCAGATAGTCACACAGAAGCTCCACCGCCGAGACGATGAGTGTTCCGCAGTGGTCATCGGCCCCTACCGCCTGCGCCGTAGGCGTAGGATGCAGGCCATGCTCCGCCAGCAGTTCCCGGCAGTTCAGCAGGTGAAACTGCTGGGTGAAGCGGCGCTGGAACTCCTTCACCTGTTCCACAGAGCGCCGCCGGCCCTCCGGCCCCTCCTGTGCCGTGTAGGGATGCAGCAGGCCCAGCACCAGCACGCCGCCGGACACGGCGCCGCAGATGCCGCCGCAGCGCATCCCGCTGCCGAGACCGCTGCCAAGGCCCCAGCACTGCTCCTCCGTCAGACCCGTCAGGTCCCGGAAGGCCCCCAGCACGCTCTGGCCGCAGTTATAGTGCTGCCGGTGATAGCCAAGGGCCAGACGGCACCGCTCTTCCTTCGTCATCACAGCTTCTTCGCCTCCTCCAATAGCTTCCGCATCCGATGGTTCATGCAGGATTTCGTCACCGGCGGGTCGCATTTCTCCGCCAGCTGGGACAGGGACATCTCCGGGTATTGCAGGCGCAGCAGCGCTGTCTGCCGCAGCTTTTCCGGCAGGCGCTCCAGCCGTCCGTTCTCCTGCAGACGCTGGATGGCATTTTTCTGCTCCAGCGCAGCGTCAATGGTCTTATTTACATTGGCCATGTCGCAGTTCATGGCTCGGTTGGCCCCGTTGCGGATCTCCTTATCCACCTTGGCGGTCATGATATCCATGGCCGCCGCCGGGGCCCCGATGGTGGTCAGGATATCCTCGATATGCTCAGACTGCTTGAAGTAAATAACGGAGCTGCCACCCCGGCGGACGCTGTGGGGCAGAAAGCCCATCTCCGTCAGCAGCGTCGCTACCTCCCGGCTGGCCTGTGCATGGCCGGTATCCAGCTCCAGATGATAGCGCTTTTCCGGGTCGGTGACGCTGCCCCCCGCCAGAAAGGCCCCCCGCAGGAAGGCCGTCCGGCAGCACTCGTCCTCCAGCAGGCCGAAGTTCACATGGAGCACCAGATTCTGCCGGGGATCGTAGCCCAGCTGATTGATGATGCGGTCCAGCTTGCTCCGGTCGGTGATGCCGAAGATCAGCTTCCCCCGCTCCTCCTCCGGCAGACGGTCGAATTTCAGACCGAAGGCCCGCTGGAACAGCCGGGGCAGCCGGGCGGCAAAGTCAGCGCTCTCGGTAATGAGCCGCACCTCCGTGGGGCTGAAGGTATTGCCGTAGAGCAGCACACCGTAGGCCTCGGCCCGTGCGCAGCACAGGCGCTGCACCGGCACCCGGCACAGCTCGTTTTTTACCTTTCCCGCAAATGACTGCATACCTTCCTCATTTCTCCACTCGGTTTCTCGGCGTCCGGCGCAGGGAATCCTCCACCAGACGGATATTTCTCTGGGCATGGAGCCGCACCAGCTCCCACGCCAAATGGCCCGGATTATGGCGTACCAGCCCGTTTTCCACCGTGGACACGGGGCGAGTGATGACCTCCACCCCCAGCGCCTCGCAGGCATCCCGGTCGCACAGGATGGGCTCCGCCCCCTCACGGGTATAGCCCCGCATCACCGAAGGTGGGATGGGGGCGTCGTTGACCAGGCATAAGTCAAAGAGGCCGGGGCAGCTGTGGTTAAACAGCGCACGGATATGGTCCGAGGCAGTATACCCCTCTGTCTCCCCCTCCTGCGTCATGACATTACAGACGTAAATTTTCAAGGCACGGGACTCCCGGATGGCCTCCACGATACCATCCACCAGCAGGTTGGGGATGATACTGGTATACAGGCTCCCCGGCGCCAGCACCACCATCTCCGCCTCCCGGATGGCCTCCACCGCCTCCGGCAGGGCCTTGGGACGGCTGGGCAGCAGATTCACCCGGCGGATGCGGCAGTCCTGCTCCTGCTTGCACTGAAAGATGCGGGACTCCCCCACCACCCGTGCGCCGTTTTCAAACTCCGCCTCCAGCTGGATGTTCTCATTGGTCACCGGCAGCACCCTGCCGGTGATGGCCAGCACCTGACTCAGACTCTCTACCGCCCGGTCAAAGCTGGGCATGATGCCGTTGAGGGCCGCCAGAAAGAGATTGCCGAAGCTCTGGCCCGCCAGCTCTCCCTCCGGGAACCGGTAGTGCATCAGCTGGGCCATCAGGGGCTCGGCATTGGCCAGCGCCTCCAGACAGTTGCGGATATCTCCCGGCGGAAGCATCCCCAGATCCTGCCGCAGCCGCCCGGAGCCGCCTCCGTCATCGGCCACCGTGACAATGGCCGTGATATTCTTCGTATAACGCTTTAGGCCACGCAGCAGGGTGGAGAGCCCCGTGCCGCCGCCGATGGCGGCGATGCGGGGGCCGTGCTCCGGTGCTACCGACTGTCGGTATGGCTCCATACAGCGTCCCTCCTGTTATCGGGAGATGTCCCGATGGTTTTCCGTGACCTGATAGCCTTCCTCCGTGATGTACTCCGCCAGTTCATGGGCCACCGCCACGGAGCGATGGTGGCCGCCGGTACAGCCGATGGCGATGACCAGGGCGGACTTGCCCTCCTCGGCGTACAGGGGCAGCAGGAAAGTCAGCATCTTCTCCAGCTGCTCCATGAAATCATTGGTCTGGCGGAAGGAGAACACGAAGTCCCGCACCGCCTGATCCAGTCCCGTCTTGTTCTTCAGCTCCGGCACATAGTAGGGGTTCGGCATGAAGCGCACGTCGAACACCAGATCGGCCTCGAGCGGCACGCCGTACTTGTAGCCGAAGGAGACGACGTTGATGCTCATGCGGCTCTGCTGTCCCTTTTCCGCAAAGAGGCGGTAGAGCTCGCCGCGCAGCTTCGCCGCGGAGAGCTGCGTCGTGTCGATCACAAAGTCCGCGCGCTCGCGCAGCGGGCGCAGCAGCTCCGTTTCGCGCTTCACCGCGTCCTCGATGGTCGCGCCGCTCTCCATGAGCGGGTGGCGGCGGCGCGTTTCCTTGTAGCGCTTGATGATGCTCTGCGTGTCCGCCTCCAGATAGAGCAGGCGGCAGACCGTGCCGCCCTCGCGCAGGCGGTCGATGACCTCCAGCAGCTCGTGGAAGCTGTCCACGCCGCCGCGGATGTCGTTCACCAGCGCGACGCGGTCGTAGCGGCCGTCGCTCTCGGCGGAGAACTCCGCGAATTTCGGAATGATGGCGGCGGGCATATTGTCCACCGTGTAATAGCCGATATCCTCCAGACAGGACGCGGCGCAGGACTTACCCGCGCCGGACAGGCCCGAGATGACCAGGATCTCCATGCTCCGCTCCCCCTTTATCGAATGATCTTCACTTCCGGCTCGAGTGTCACGCCCGTCGCCGCGAAAACGGTATCCTGTACTTTTTTGATGAGCGCGAGGACGTCCGCGCAGGTCGCGCCGCCGGCGTTGACCACAAAGCCCGCGTGCTTGCGGCTGACCTCTGCCCCGCCGACGCGCGCGCCCTTGAGGCCGCACTGCTCGATGAGCGTGCCCGCGAAGTATCCCTCGGGGCGCTTGAAGGTGCTGCCGGCGCTCGGCATCTCAAGCGGCTGGCTCGCGCGGCGCTTGGCCGAAAGCTCCTCCATGCGCGCCTTGATGGCCTCCTGATCCCCGCCGTGAAGCGCGAGCTTTGCGCGCAGCACGACGGCCTCGGGGTGGTCGGTGAAGAAGCTGCGGCGGTAGCCGAGCGCCAGCTCCTCCCCGCGCAGCGTCCGCACGCCGTCCGGGAAAAGCGCCGTGACCTCGGTGAGCACATCCCTCAGCTCGCCGCCGTAGGCGCCCGCGTTCATACGCACGCCGCCGCCGACCGTGCCTGGGATGCCCGACGCAAACTCAAGCCCTGCCAGTCCGTTCTGCTGCGCGAAGGACGCGAGCTTCGCCAGCGACACTCCGGCCTCCGCGTATATGGCTCCGTCCGGCAGGAGGAACATCTTCGTGAGATTCTCGGTGCTGATTATGAACAGATCCTTCAGCCCCTCGTCCGGAAACAGGATATTCGTGCCGTTGCCGAGCAGCAGCGGGGAGATGTGATGCGTTTTCAGCAGGTGGCAGAGCTTTGAAAGCCCCGTCACGTCCTTCGGCGCTGCGAGCGCCCGCACGGGGCCGCCGATGCGGAACGAGCAGTGCGAGCTCATCGGCTCGTTTTCGAGCAGCTTCAGGCCGGGCATCTTTTCTTTTATTTCTACTATGGCGTTTTCAAGATTTTCCATATTTAAGTTCTCCGATTATTTTATATTTCGCTTCTCACAGCGTTCCGGCATCTATTGCGCGGTCATGCTCCGCGGCCAGCGCCTCAGCGGCGTTGTAGCCCATCTTCTTCTGCCTGTTGTTCATCGCCGCAAGTTCCAGAATGACAGCGAGGTTTCTGCCTGGGCGCACGGGGATGGTCACGAGCGGGAGCTTTACGCCGAGGATGCTCTCGTTCTCGTCGGTGAGGCCAAGCCGGTCATAGGCCTTGCCGTCCTCCCACGGCTCCATCTTCACGACGAGGTCGATGCCGGACTCCGGCTTCACCGCGCCCACGCCGTAGATATGCCGCACGTTTATAACGCCGATGCCGCGCAGCTCCATGTAGTATCGGATAAGCTCCGGCGCGCTGCCCACGAGCGTATCCTTGCCGATGCGTTTTATCTCGACCGCGTCGTCGGCGATGAGTCGGTGGCCGCGCTTGATAAGCTCCAGCGCCGTCTCGCTCTTACCGATGCCGCTGTCGCCCATCAGCAGCACACCCTCACCGTAGACCTCGACGAGCACACCGTGCGTCGTTATGCGCGGAGCGAGATAGTTGTGCAGGGTGCTGATGACGTCGGCCTGAAACTCCGAGGTGTCCTCCGATGTCATGAACACGTTCCTGTCGAATTTCTCCGCCATCTCAAGGCATTCCGGAAACGGCTGCATCCCGTGGCATATCACGAGGCAGGAGATCTCGTACTGCATAAAGCGCTCGAACGCGGCGAGGCGCTCCTCATGGCTCAGCGTGTCAAGATATGTACTCTCGACCCGCCCCATGATCTGCAGGCGGTGCGGATCGAAATAGTTATA
>ERZ825137.4488-NODE-4488-length-13876-cov-8.054772_pt1 | contig 13876 bp, 9 predicted proteins | sample MGYA00519873_ERZ825137 | MGnify/ENA primary metagenome ERZ825137 (study PRJEB31778, sample SAMEA3449190) | human gut metagenome | biome: human gut; feature: human-associated habitat; material: faeces | place: United Kingdom | collected 2010/2012 ...
CCTCTATCGCGATAAATCGTATTCCGAACGACGGAAACACATAATCGATATACTGTCCGACAAGAATATAATTTCTGCCGAAACGAGACAAATCTTTTACTACAATCGTATTGATTTCTCCCGCTTTCGCGTCGTCGAGTAAGCGTTTCACTCCGGGACGATCGAAATTCGTACCCGAGTAGCCGTCGTCGACGTATACGTCTTTTATCTCCCAGCCTTTTTCTTTCACATACTTCGTTACAAGGATTTTTTGATTCTCGATAGAAAGCGATTCTCCTGCGCGTTCGTCGTCGCGGCTTAATCTCAAATAAATGCCTGCTATGTAATTTTTATGCTGCTTAGGTTCCATGTTTTACCTCCCGAACCGAAGCGATTTTTTCACTTGCCTTTATTTTACCACATTTCACCGAATAACTCAAGCTGTTCATGCCCCGTACTCCCCGTTGTTTTTTCTGTTACGCCGCATTTCTTCATACGCTTCGTTTTCCGCTATGCTTATTAACGTATCGTGTATGTTTTTCCTCCCGATATAATAACTCTCCACTATATAATTTCTCCCCTTTATGCTTGTTTCCGCACTCGTTTTCGGTGCGTATAAATAGGACTTACCGTCCGTTTGCCTTTTGCTTCTCCCCATGTTTCCTCGCTGAATTCGTTATTTGTTGTCTGTTTTCGTTTCTTCTCCTTTATTTTTTAAAAACTTTTTTCCGTTTCACCTTTACGCTTTTCGATTATTACTTCTTTCACAATATCATCCCGGTCTATTTTCGCCGTATTGTCTTTTTAAGCGCAGGCTCCGGCGGCTTGGAAGCAACATCACTTCCGGCCGTCGGATTTAAAATTTACATATTTCTTATTTGAGCAATAACATTGCCGTCATTATACTCTGTGCCAGTAATAATGCAGGCGTGAGCCAGAAAAAGAATTTACGGAAACCGCGCTCGAATCGTATATCGTCTTTCGCTCGCTCTACTTCTTTTTCGAGGGCTTCCACCTTCTTTTTCATTGATTTTGCATGCTCATCGAGCGTTTCCGCCGCACTGTCCGCCGCTTCGGTAACTCTTTCCTTTAACATCTCTCCGGCTTCGTCAGTCGCCTTTGCCATAGTTGTATTTACTATTTCCTGTATCTTCGTTACCGTTTCCGTTATCCTTTGAAGAGTTATCCGCATGCTCGCAAGCATGTTCCGATTTTCTTCTTTCATCTCTTTCGTCAGCTTCTCTGCGTCGTCTTTTAAGCTCGAGGCGAGCTCTTCGTTCATCCATTTTACGCTCCTCACTTGCCGCGTCAAGTCCGTTACCCGCGCATTCAGCTGCAAAATTAAGCCGTTGCATTTCTCGTTCGATACCGCCAAGGCTTGCTCTAATAACGCTTCCCGCGTTTCCGCCGTAAGCCGCTTTACCTCTTCGCACAGTTCCACTGCCGGTACGTTTTCCGTTAAATCCGCTTCGTCCTCTGTTATAGGCTGAGGACTTAACCCTGTTATTCTGTTCTCCAATTCGTTTTATTACCTCGCTTTTCGTATAATTTGTTCCGAGCCGCTCCCCTCGGATCGGTTTTTGTTTGTTCGGGTGCAGATAGGAATAGTCCTTTCCGTCCCGCGTGATTTTTACACCGTAGCATTCGTCAAGATATTTTTTGAACGCTTCAGGCGATTTCGTTTTCTTTACCGCTTCGGCGATAACTTCGCGCAGTTCTTCTTTCCAGCTCGTTCCGCCTTTTAATATGATTTTCTTTTCCGCCGCCGTTCGGCTGTTTTTAACGCGCTTCCGAAATTCCGTTTCCGTAAGGCCGTATTTTCTGCCAATTGCGTTTACTTCGTCTTTCATTTTTACATAATCTTGCTTTGAAAATTGCAATTTTTTACCCGTAAGCGGATCGACAGCGTTTACGATAATGTGGCTGTGAACAGTCCGCGTATCCGTATGCGTGGCGATTACGCATTCGTAATTTTTGAAAAACGCTTCCGCTATCTCTTCCGCATACGCGTGGGCTTTTTCGGGCGTTACGTTATCTTTTCTCGCGCAGGAAAGTTTAAAATGATAATACTTCCGCTCGTCATATTTTTCGCCTTTACCGAACCGTCCCGCCGTTTCTTCAAATTGCTTTGCGTAATCTTCATCGTCGAATAAATTTTTCACCGACACAATCGCCGCCTTCTTCGGATCGGTTATGTACCCTATCCCGTTTTTCGGTCTTGCCTTACTCGCGCTACATTTTAGAAGAGGCATCGTTTATCCTCCCGCGGCAAAGAATATTTTCCGATACAATTCTTTTAAGTCCGCGATACAATTTTTTATTTCCCGTTCCGTGTCCATACCGTAATAATTGTTTCTCACCGCCTGATTTAAATTATTCCCCTGCCGTTTTAATTCTGCAAGTATTTCGCCGCCGCGCTCGATTACGATTATCGGCTTATCCATAATTGACCGTAGAATAAATTCGCGCATCGTAAGCCCGCTCTTTGCTATTTTTTCGTCGATTAAATTTTTCTCTTGTTCGCTTACCCGAAAGGTATACGCGAACGGTCTTGTCCTTTTTACCATATCTCTTCCTCCTTTTTTATTTATTACGCCGAAATTTCCAAGGGCGGATTCATTTCGCCCTTGAAAATTACGACCACAGTACCCTCACGGAAAATTTACGCAGTAAATTTTCGTGAACTACTTTCGGGGTATTAGGGGTATGCCCCTAACGAGGCGATTTGTAAAATCGTGTATTTGGCAAGCCAAATACGTTCCTCGCTATAACGTTAAAATTATTTTTTCCTCAAAGTATTCCGTAGTCGTTTCCCATCCCATTTAAGGCGGAAAAATTCTTTGTTTTCCATTCATTTTCGTACCTCCGTAAATTTTATTTTCGCTGTTTTCGGGCATAAAAAAGCCCGACCGATTCACTCGGTCAGGCTTTCCTCCGCGCCCTGTTTCTGCGCGTCCTATTACGTTGATTAGTGCTTTTTATTTTGTTGCATTTTTACAATAAATTTTGCCGTTAAAGCGGCAATTTTCCGTCGAAATCATGCCTTTTTAGTTGTTTTTTAATACATTAGAGACAAAGCGACGAAAAAATGTTGCATTTTCAAAAATCATAATTCTCATTTTTCAGCGATTTTTTGCAAATTTTCGTCCGTATAAAAGATACTTACCGCTCTCGTTTTCCTCGATTTTCGGAAATCTGTCATACAGTTCAAACAGCAAATCCGAAAACACGGGATGGTTGATCAAAGCGGCGTAAATTCGCCAGTCGGACGAACTGTTTTTCTCATAGTGTCTGAGTACGAGCATCAGTACGTTTTCGTTCGTCAACCACTTGTTCACAAGTTTATCCCGCTCGGTTTTTATATCCGAAATCTGCGCGTATATCACTTCCCGCTCCTGCTCATCTGCCGTGCGAAGTTCCATATACAAACGGTTTGTTTTCGCTTTTACGTCGTCTATAATCCCCACGATTTTATCTTTATGACGATATTCCGTAGCGTTTCCGAAAGCAAGATTATATGCCAATTGCTCTGATATCGGGCGATACAAACAGAACTGTTCTCTGCCTTTACGGAAATGAATCTTACTCGCTATGGCGTAAACATAGTCCATTGCCGTATCGTAAAAAATATACTGTTTTTCTTTGTTTGATTCGTCTATCTCCTGAAAAAATACAGGACTTGGTTTATCGTATTTTTTACGTAAAGCAATCAATTCTTTGCCCGCATTTACGATATCATAGGCACGTTTCGCCTTATCTATTTCCAGCCCTGAAAGCACGGCAAGTTTACAGACGTCCCCGTAAATTTCCTTTATTTTCTCTTCGCTCTCGCCTTTATGAATTTTGTCCCAGATAAGGCTGTTTAATTTCTGCGAAAGATTGACGATTTCGCCGATTTTATTATTGCTCGTATCATGATCGAGTTCGGGAAGCGTTTGATTTTCTTTTTTTACCGTTTCTATTTTACACACGGGAACTTTGAACAAATCTTTATATTTTTCAGCGGTTTCAACAAGTAATTTATCATCGGTTAAAAGCATTGTATCCGAATCGTAATCGCACCCGTTCAGGCGTTGCTGAATATTTTCTTCAATCGCATTTACGCAAACGATATTTTCACCCAAATCAAAATAGTTCCATATTTCGCCCTGCATGTTGTTCTCCGCCGAATACAGATTACCCATCGTGATATGCGGCGAACGCGCGCATAAAAGTTTCGTTTTATCCGTAAATCGCTTGCAATAAATCTGCCCGGAGTGCAATTCGCTTATTATTTCCTCACCCGCGATATATTTCAAAAGTTCCGGTCCGTTGCCGAATAATGTTGCATTCGTGCCGTTTAACAAAATATGACCGCGTTTCAGTCGTTCTTTTAGGCTCTTTACCACATCGTTACGAAAATTGGCGTATAATTCCGTTTCGTCAAAATGCGGGCATTTATGCATCAAAGTAAAAATAACGTCTGCACGGTCTGCAATCCCGTCCGGGCGAACCGTTTCTTCGTCGTCCTTTTCACGCGCAAATGCGTCTGTAAAATGATACCGCATAAAATCTACGTCTTTCCGAAGCAACGAAATATAATCTATACTCGGTTGTAACAATTCTGCGGCTTGCGTTTCCGTTAAACCCAACGTATTCAGCAATTGATAACTGCTTTGCACCATTTGTCCGTGAAAAAATCTCGTGCTTTTATCCCATTTTACCACGCCGAAAGTATCGTTTATATTTTCCATCCAATTGCGGATATTTCTTTCCGTAAAGCCGCCCGCGAATTTCAGGTATTTCAGGCTGTTCGGCGTGGTTACCATTACAATTTTGTTAATATCCGTTGCGAACGTTACGAATCCACGCGATTTCAATTCTTTCAGTGTTATATTTTTGTCCTGAAACCACTTTTGCAAATTCGTACGGAAGGCACACGATTTGAAAAATTTATTACGCAGTAAAAGCATATGCTTATCCGCATAATTTCCCTGAAAAACGCTTTCGTTCAAAAGACTTTCTCCGTCCCAGATGTCATTGGTTATTTCCGTTTGCTTATGCGCGGAGGTCAGCGTTCCGTCCTGTACTTCAACGGAAATCACCTCGTCCGTAAACGTACTTTTGTAATCCGGAACAAACAAAATACCTTCCAAAGGAATTTTTACAGTACCTTTGATGCTACTGAGCGACAGCGCTTTATATGATTCCCACGAGACAAGATCCGTTTTCGGTTTCAAACCGCATTCGCTCCATTTTGCCATTGCTTTATATAGTCTTTCGTCTATAAACAAGCATTTTCCTTCGCGCGAACTTCCCGCGCTACGCTTATATCTGACATAATGAATACCGTCTATATGAAAGCCGTTTTCATAGAAATATTCGCGCAATTGTCTGATTTTTACGGTTTTACCGTTTTCGGTCTTGTATATAAAATTGAATTTCACATTAACGACGGCAAGGGTATAATCGTTGCCGAATTTATCCCGAAACGAAAACTTTTTGCGACAAATGCGCTTATATGCTTTTTCCAGTTCGATAAGATCCAACGAATTATCCAAAAAATTTCTGAACATACGAAAACAAGCGTCGCTGTTCTTCCCGGGCATTTTTATCCCGACAGCCACGCCGTTTTCCTGTTCTTGCCTATATATATCCGCCGCTTCGATTGAAATAATTCTATAACGATTCATGCTTTAATTATAATAGTTTTCATATTTTTTGCAAGCATATTGACCGAAGTTCCTCCCAATTTTACTCAAAATATTTCAGTGCATAAAAAGCCGTCACTGTTGAAGTAATCAGTTGCAAATTTTCATATCAACTCGATTACTCAGTGACGGTTTTTCATTTAATTATTGATTGTATACAATCATTTTTTAATTATAATCGGCTGGATAATTTTGATAACTTGTATATGACTGCCCCTTGGAACCAGAACTCCCATTCGATGCCCAAGTTCCTTTTCCTCCGGATCCGGCAGCCCCTACTGTTCCGTCATACGCATCCCCACCATTTCCACCATTACCACCTGTCGCAAAAATAACATGACTACTGCTTCCATCGCCGCCTTTACCGCCATTGTAACCATATCCACCATTGCCACCGCTTAATCCGCCACCAACTGCACCAGGATCTCCGCCGTTTCCACCATTCCCGCCGTCTCCAGGGCGAACATATTTTCCCGTTGACTCGCTATATCCTCCGCGACCGCCATTACCACCGTCGCCACCACTGCTTGGCTTTGCCGATGAACTAACATCATCTAACCCGTTTCCTCCATCGCCACCGTCTCCGCCGCGTCCACCGATATAACCATCACCGCCCATTCCGCCATTGCCGCCTTTACCGCCAGGGCCTCCTTTTCCTCCGTCACCACCGGCACCACCATTACCCGTTTTTCCGTACAGAATCACCTGTTTAGTCGAAGCCGAAAAAAATAATTCACTTTGTGCAACATTTTGGTGATATGCATATCCGGAACTTCCTCCATCACCGCCATTTCCACCACGACCACCAGTGGCGAAATTGGCTGTTGCATCAACCCCGTCGGCACCTCTTCCACCATCTCCGCCATCGCCGCCTTCCATGGTAATAGTTTTGCAGGAACTCATAACTTTAAAGTTATTTGTGAGCCAAATAGCATCACCGCCACAACCTCCGGGATTTGCAGCACGACCACGAAGATCATTTGCATACTGTGTACCCGTAGCATCCGGAGCATCTCCTCCGGTCCCGCCTTTCACATACAATTCTTTAACCCAAACTGTTAAATTATTTGCGCATATCCCCGAATATCCGGTCGTACTCATATATACATCCGCAGACTCATGTTTTCCCGCTGCGACACTCAACTTTCCACTTCCGTCAATAACAAGATTCTGAGCATAAATTCCATATCTCCCAAGAGTTTGCGAATCTTTCGGCTTAATAGAACACTCTCCGGTTATATCCAAATTAAATGTACTTCTAAAATCGGTATAAATTCCATTATCTTTAAAATAATAATTAAAATCCTTGAAGTTCATTTTCAGCGACGAACTACGATTCGGAACCGTTATGTCCAAGTATTCTATAGTTTTTCCAGCTTTTCCTAAAAAATAAATATTTTTTATACTTGCCGGAACTTCTATTTTTTGCGATATTTTACCATTTACCGCACTTGCATCTATTAAATATATAGTATTATTTCCATAAGAAATATTTTTGTCGCCAATTGAGCAATTAGCAACATTGTAAAACGCTTCATTTTCTACACTAAACTCGTTTTCTTCATACTCATATGTGTAGATAAACGTTACCTTCAAGTTTTTATGCCATATATAACTATTTGCATTAAAGTTTATTGTTGAAGACGAATACGTTGTCTGATATACTTTCGTTCCGCCACCAGTCACAGTAACTGTTACTTTACTTAATTGGTATTCTGTCCCTATGTCAGCAATACCTGATGACTTAAAATATAAATCACCGGTTGCATCGGTTACCGCAATATTAATTTCCGGAGTCTCTACTATATACGACACTTGTGCCGTTATACCCCAATAATGAATTGAAACGGTTATTGTATCAGATTCCGTAAATCTATACGTCCCATTCACAGGATAAACTTTTTTCTGAGATTTGTTACGTACTTCGATGTCTGAATCTGAGATATTATTAACAATTGTTTTTTTATTACCTATACAACGATATAATGCAAATCGATAATCTAAATTAGTATATATATGTTGATTGTCCTGAGAATACCCTTCAATCAATACCTTATATACACCATCTTGAGAATAAAAAAGCATAAAATCTATAGTCGGTCTTTCCGATATGATTAAATATAATTTTTCTTCGGTCAGCGATAAATTATATTTTAATGCCGAATCCTGGTTGATTGTGACTATTTCATTAACAAGTTCTAATGTGCTGGCATCTTTAATTTCATATAAATGAACCGATTCTCGAATTGCCTTTGTAACAAATAATGAATACTCCCCAGCGGGGATTTTCATAAAATGTTTATTGGCGACAGTCCAAGAATAGATCTGTTCCGGTTTTATACTTTGAACAGTCGATTCCTCTCTTAAATCCGCTTTTGTTAAGAAAAATACACCTGCTTGTCCGCCAACGTTACTCATTGTTAATTTCACATAAACAACAGCCGTTTTTGCCGTAAACGAGTATACTTCATTTGTTTTTGATACATCACATATTCTTCCGTCTGAATCAAAAACCGTAACATTGGTAACAAACGTATTGTTACTGCTTTTTCCTATACGGACTTCGTATTCTTCTCCTACTGTTAAATCGTATTTAAATACACCTGAATGATTAACAACGATAGTATCACCCACGCTCATTTGCATTCCACTTCTTGAAACAGTTAAAAGTGAACTTCCTTCCAAAACTGTTTGCAAATAATACGTTCCTTCCGTCAATAAAGAATCCGGTCCGACTTTATCCAAAGAAGAATCATAAAGAGAATAATCGTCCAACCCCTCAAAAGAATAATAATTGTTCTCAGTAATTTTAATTTCTACTACTGAAATGCCTGTTCCGGTTACAGTTTTTTCAACTTTTCCATCAGGATTTGCCGTAATTGTATCAGCCAGCACAGGAGCTATTGCGATATTCATTTTAGCCGGCAGCATACTATTTCCTTTAAGCAGAAAATAATAAATCTTTCCCTTTTCAAGTCTTAAATTAGTTGCATCACCAACATTTATAACATTGCCGTCACAAACTATTTCATTTAAAGAAGCCGTAGCGGGCAGGGATATTGCATAATTTAAAGTCTGTGGTGCTTTAAATCTTAATATTTTGTATACAGTACCTCCCGATACAGATAAAGACTCTCCGCCGTGAACATAAATTTCTGTCGAATCGAAAACTATTTTGCAAGTACCGCCTGAAATACGACCTGAGAAAATAATATAGTTCCGTCCTTGCGATAATAAATATCCATTACCATCTTTTGGGGCGTCAAATTCTGCAGTTATACCATATGGAAGATCTGTAATTTTATATATTCCAGAAACAGGCGCATTAAATAAATACGCACGTTTTTCATCTACCGTAATTTCTACAGTTTTATCAAATTCAAGATTTTTAACATCTCCAATATAAAAACTATCTGACTCGATATCCGACAAGGTATCGTTTGATATTTTGATATAATAGGTATGACCTGAAAAAGTTTGGAATTCTGTATGATTTGTAACGCTGTTAAGCTCCACAGGATTATCCATTCTTTCATCAAAAACAAAAACCCCATATTTTCCCGTATCTACATCTACAGCAACATATGCGTTTTCCGACGAAGTGTATTTATACCATAAACTTCCGCCTTTTGAAAATTGACTGATATCTTGTTTTCCGAAGGAAACAACATCTTTTACCTTTTTCCCGAATGTAAAATTATAAATGCCTTCCGCGGTATCTGAAAAAATTATCGTATAATTTTTACCCTGTTGCAAAGATATTTCATATGTTTTTTCATCGATATTTTTCCCTTCGATATTTCCATTATCGGAAATAACGGTAATTTTCGGCAATCTTCTTTCCGACGCAATTTGATATGTCGTAGAATCTTCACATTGATAAGTAAATCTGTGGTTCCCGCCGTTCAATATGTATGCAAAATTTTCTTGAATAATTTCATCTTGCAAGTCGGTTATACTTTTATTATCATATAACACTCTTTCTTTGGAAAAAGTACAATCTTCCGCAACCGGATCAGACATTGAACTAAACTCAGAATCTCTGTAAACAATATCAAAATCGCAACACTGATATAATCTGCTACGGCTGTTTGCATCGTTTAAAACAGTTATAAATTCGGCGTATGAATTATTAGCATCCGATAGAATCAATTCTTCCTTAGACTCAAAACCCGCAACTCTCGAATATCCCTTCATCTCAGAGTTATTTCGCTGAAAATCTCTTGACATTTCAGTTTTTATGTTACTTTCATTATCCGCCAGAACAGTTTCCTCTTTTCCTGTATTATAGATATCTTTACCCAGTTTTAAATAATCTTTAAATATTTTTGCAACTTTTCCTCCAACCTGAAATGTTGCAGCATCCAAAGCCGTACAAAATGAATCAAAAGCGGTATCCAATAGTTTTTCGCCCGTAAATTTTGCGACTGTTACAGCCAAATCTTTCTCCGTCGCGTATGAAACTTTTCCATAATTAGTACGGAACTGACTAATAATAACCCCGTCATCTGTTAATTTAGTATATCCGTTGTCTCCATAATTAAGAGCATTTTCATTTTTGACAACAGAAATAAACCTCGGATTTGCCACATAATATCTATTTGTTGTTGTCGTTTTTGCCCAAGTATAAGCACCCGTTTTATCCGTCGAACGAGAAAAACTTTGTTGAAGTAACGGTTTGATACGAATACGAAATTCTATATCTGAATTATGAATTGAATCGTTTTCATCAAATTCATAAACAAAATCAACCAAAAGAACATCGAACTTTTCTTCGTTTTTTACAACATAAAATCCGTATTCTTTCCCATTATACGCAAATGTGGCATTCTTCTCCTGACTTTCAAGATATTGACGCGGAATAACCTCAGCAAGCTCCGGATAGTATGTACTTTTTCCAGCCTTCACTTCAGCTGAAAACATTTGTATATCTTTAGCCGACGATGTTCCATCGCTCCGTAATAATTCGTCATTATCCGTATATTCTTCAGCCGTAAAATAATTTCCATTTCCATCGGCATATACTCGTGATGTTTCTCCAAGTGAAAAAAATCCTACTGAAAAACAAAGCGTAACACTAACACATAAAGAAATGATTAAAGATTTGAAATTTTTCATTTTTTCTCTCCTATATTAAATAACTGTGATGTACAAAAATACTGTTCTCGAATTCCATAAATCAGATGTGGAATCAGCGTAAATCCGATAATAATATTCTCCTCTTTCACAAATAAATTTAGGTTTTTCCTCATAATGCATTTGTCCAATTTTTCCATAAGAAGCCTGAAATACGTTTGCCCCGCTGGTATTCGGCTCAAACCATTCATTACTCCAACGCGGATGGTCAGGAAGATTCCATGAATCAATCCAAAATCTCATCTCTTCTCCGGTATATTCAAATTCGTATTTCAATTCGTCCACGTCCGGAGTAAAAATCCATGTAGAGCCTTCGCTATTTCTTATTTTGATGCTTACGTCGTATTTTTTTTCTTTATCACCACACCCGACAAGACTGAAACACATACAAAACATAAGAATTAGGCTTCCTACTAAACTACAAATTCGTCTGATTGTCTTTCTCATATAACCTCTCTTTGATTTATTTTTGAGACATAATAAATGACATTATGTCATTAAGTATATTCAGTATATCATCTATGAAATATAATGTCAACAAGTTTTACGGTTGTTTCAATAAAAAATACGGAACACCTTATTCAGCATTCCGTATTTTTTTAATGAATCTTTGACACTAATTCCAACTGCATTTCAAATTTTGAAATACAACTTTCATTGTTGTTGAAATCGGAGAACAAATGTCCCGTACTATGTTTTAATAAAATTAGTACTATTTCCACGATATTTCTGTCGTAAGTCTGAAAATTTTTATATATATAATCAATTGCCCCTTCAAAAAATTGATAGCCTTCAACAGGTGATATTTTCAATCCGTCTGCTACATTTTCTATAATTTTACAATAATCGAACTCAATAATTGTTTCTTGAAATGCTTTTAGACAATTTTTCGCATTAAAAAATAAATCGTTAGATTCCTCATGAATTCGTTTCAATTTTTCCGTTATTGAATTGGAAAAGTCACTAAAAACATAATTACAAAGATCTTTTTTATCCTTAAAATACACGTATAAACTGGCTCTTGCAAAACCGGCTTCATGCGCCAAGTTATTATATGTAATTTTATCAATAGACTTCTTCTCCAGCAAAGATAAAAATGAAGTTTTTATCAACTGCTGTTTTTCAATTGGTAAATCATCAAAAACTTTCGTTGGCATAGTTACCTCAAATATTATAAGATTTCCTATTTTCTATTATCGACAAGTAATTTAGAATTGCTTTGTGCTAACACTCGAAGTTGAGACTTAGCCATATTATTGAGCTGTTGCAGACGTTCTCCTTGCGAAACATTTTGCTCAATCAAAATGGCATTGTAACTTTCCATATTCGCTATCACAAGTAATTGTTCTATTGTTGCATAATCACGGATGTTGCCTTTTATCATGGGGTTTTGTTTTCTCCACTCAGCAGCAGTTTTCCCAAACAATGCCACATTTAATAAATCCGCTTCGTCCGCATATACATATTTCAACTGTGCCTCCGTAAGAGTCGGCACTATATTTTCTTTTATAGCATCGGTATGAATTTTATAGTTCACTTTAGCAAGTTCGCGTTTTGCCGACCATTCAATTGTTTTCTGTTCCTGCGCTTTTAAGCGTTGAAACTCAGTTACAAGATATAATTTGAACTCAGGACTTAACCAACTCGCAAACTCAAAAGCTATATCTTTATGGGCGTACGTTCCACCATTATTTCCCGATCTTGAAACAATTCCTATTGCGTTTGTATTTTCTATCCATTTTTGCGGAGACAAATAAAAACTGTGTTTTCCGGCAGCATTTTCAAAGGCCTCGAATTCGTGCCCTTTGAAGTCTGGATTATGTAACTTTTCCCATAGACCAAGATACGAAATGACATCTTTGTTACGCATCCAAGTTGCAATGGGAACTTTCGGCTCTGACAGGTTTGCATATCTTGCTAAATCGGTTAAAGAAATATAATCGTCTTTGTTTATTTTTTTGTACTTAACATCTATTCCATTTACATACAATTCGCTTTTTGTCATAATAGCCCCTTGTCCTCTTTTGTTTCTCTCTCATATTGTTTGCAATATACGGTTAAATAACTTGGCAACAGTATAGCATATTTATAGAAAATTTTCAATTATTTTTAGGTTACAAACATAAAACTCGATTTTAATTTCAGTGAAAAAATTGCTTCGATTTCTCAAATTTTTAATTTTTGTTCCCCATAAATTATTCCTTCATCGGCGTAAATATCCACAAGCACCATTTTATCGTTGCCACGAACGTAATCCCTGTAATAACGCATTTGCGCGAAAAACGAATTGAGTTGATCGTCTTTATCGGTACTGACTCTGCAATATGCCGCCACTCTGATTTTTTCTGCTTTTTCGCCTGTTATGGTTGCTTTTATAACTTGAACTTCTTTGACGGCAGTATTCATAGCCACACCTCCTTAATTATAGTTTATAAACTCCGTTGGAACACACCCCATCGCTTCGGCATTCTTTCTATTCAATCTTTCAAGTATTTTTACGTCAACGCCTTTCAGATACAGTCGCCTTAAAACGGCAACCGACGCCAAATAGATGATTTCGTTTTTATTTTTTTCTTCTACGCTAACCGTATTTCCCTCCTTTCCGGTAAAGCGCAGATAGATTATTTAGTTTTTGAAAGGCATAGCCACCGACGCTTCACCAATATCAATTGATCGTTGTTCGTGTCTATGCCTTTCGCATACACAATTAAGTTTTAGATTCCGTTTGCTTTTCGTACTCGGCTTTCAAAGATTCGTATCCTCTGAAAATCAACTGCACTTTCGTGATATGGTGCTTCGCCAAAAAAACATTGATTTCATCGAACAAATCGCGGGGAATCATCGTTCCGAAATTACCGCTTGCCTGCTTACGCTTATCCTTGTTGCGTTCCTCGTAGCTTCTTCTTGCCACTCTGCGCGGCGTCGTTTCTTTCTTTTCCATAATAGACCTCCGTTTTAGCCTTGCGACGTGATTGCGCAAATCAACGTGCCGATGATGTTCATTACGAAATGCCCTATAATAAGCGCACCCGCTAATGCAAATCTGCCGACTGTTCCTACGATTTTTAATG
>ERZ825137.4503-NODE-4503-length-13834-cov-2.634807_pt1 | contig 13834 bp, 11 predicted proteins | sample MGYA00519873_ERZ825137 | MGnify/ENA primary metagenome ERZ825137 (study PRJEB31778, sample SAMEA3449190) | human gut metagenome | biome: human gut; feature: human-associated habitat; material: faeces | place: United Kingdom | collected 2010/2012 ...
GTACGCTGCTTGCCATGGCAAGAAACATAAACAAACTGCATAATAAGATTCAAAACGGAAGAACCGGAACGCATTTATTTTCGATAAAAAGTGCCTAAATTTTGGCTTATCAAAACAATTTTCCAAGCCATCAAAAATGGCTTATTAAAGTGCGTTTTTATTAACAGCCAGTAGCAAAGAACAGAGTTTTTTGATAGATTTTATCCTTAAAACAGCAAAAAGGAAGCTGCCGCTTCACGATTTATTAATCGTTAAAGCGACAGCCCTTTCGGCCACTAGACTAACACTAGTATACTGGTTTTGTCAAGTGTTATTTTTCTGGACGCAAATATTTGAAATTTTCATTGAATTTACGATCATCTGTATATTCTGGATTTATAAGAAATATTGTGTTATACTTGTATTAAAGGCTTAGGTTAGAGCTAATAGATATGTTAAGAAAAAGAGGGGGATAGGCGAAATGTCTTGGATTATAATGATCATTTTGGTGATTATAGCAATTGAAGTTATTAAAGCTGTAAAAGGACAGCAATATAAAAAACTAGAAAAAGCAGTTTTAAAAGATCTGGGGTTTTCGGGTTGGAATAGTGTTCCTTATTTTGATAAGTATATAACTGTGAAAAGCCGTCAGAGATTGGAAAAATACGATGCTATAAAATTTTTCAAGGAAAACAAAGATATGCTTGAAAAGGCAGAAAAAGTTATAGAACAAAAAAACGTATGGCAATAACTTTGAAAGAATTTCTTGAAAGTAACGAATATGAGACTTGTTCCCAGTACAATAAGGTTAAGAAGCAAATAGATTCAGTTTTGAAGAATTCAAATGCTTTTAGAGTTAAGGTTAGTTACATATCGTCAGCTGGAAATAATTTAGGATCGAAAACAATTACTGTAAATCAGCATACTATAGATATGTTTAAGGATGATCCTTCTCTGTTTATGGGTAAAGGAGAATATAATAAATATCTCAGAGAACAGCAGAAAGAGGCGCTGAGTCAGAAACAACATGAATACTATGAGCGTGTAAATAGCATCATTGAAATTTCAAATGAAAGCAGAGATTCCTTAATTATTAAAGATAATCAGGAGCAACTAGATAGCTTGATCATCCAGTTGTTTGATAAAACAGTTAACAGTATTAAGAAGATCAAGGAACTTGATAGTGAAGAATGGAATCTTATTGGAGATTTTATAGACCATATTAATAAAGATGTAGAGAAGATCATAAATATGAATCAACAGATTCTTGAGTATTATGAATCTCCAGACTTTTTGAAGATTAAAGAGACATGCAAAGTATTAATGAACTCTCAAAGAGAGTTTAACGAATATATTAATGATAAAGTGCAATCTATTTCCCGGCTTTTTGGTACTAGAGTGGTACGAAATGAAACGATTAATGAGGATGAATATAATTATATTCGCCCATATAAAAAGACAATTACCCCCTTTACTGCTGAGGTTTCCGCAACAGTATTTGCAAGTGCAGAAAATAATCCTATGGAATATATCGCAAAGTATTTTTACCCTAATAAGAAATCGTACCCTGAGCAAATCCAGAATCTGTATCGACTGGTAGAAGAACTTGAAACTTTAAGGGATGCAAAACAAATTATTGAAAATTATAAAGCAGAGTATCAACAGTATCTGGGGGGTGTTCCTGATTTTATTATGGAAAATGATAAGGCAGGATTTTATTCATGCCTTGGATTTGCAACCGTTGATGAGAGTGTACTTACGGTAGAGTACAAATTTTCCTATACTTCAGGAGGAATGGCGCGGAGATCGTTTACGGTTCCAATGACAGAAGAGAATATTTCAGAACTTATCAAAGTCCTAGAAAGTAAACTTACTGCAAGTGCTTTTGCAAAGGAGCAAAGAATTCTTATGACAAAGAAATTGCGCGATCTTATTAAGAGGCGTGATAACTTCACTTGTTGTAACTGCGGCAATTCCACCTATGTAGAACCAAATCTTCTGTTGGAGATTGATCATATCATTCCTGTCGCAAAAGGTGGCCGGACGGTGGAAGAGAACCTCCAGACATTATGCTGGAAGTGCAACAGGGCAAAGGGAGCTAAAATAACGGATTAATAGTGAAATTAATAGATATTTACTGCTAGTGTCCACTCAAAGAGCAATTGAAAAACCGCCGGTATGGTTACCCTTCCCCATACCGGCGGTCTTATATTTCTTCTTATTCTTTACGCCAAATGCAGCAGATTAATCAGAATGACCCAGGACAGTCCGTAATAGGTGATCACGGCGACCAGATCGTTTACGGTTGTGATCAGTGGACCGGATGCCACAGCCGGATCCACTCCGATCTTCTGGAAGAAGATCGGAATAACTGTGCCGGATAAAGAAGAGATCAGCATGGCCAATATCATGGCCGTGCCGAGGCATCCGGAAACTGCAAAAGCAAAGGACAGCCCGTTCCCTTTTAAAACCAGATATCCGCCGATCACAAGGAAGGAGGATATGCCGAGAATAAAGCCGTTGGTCAGGCCGACGCGGGATTCCTTCAGGATCAGTGTCAGCTTCTGCTTTCCGGAGGTCTGTTTGTCCATGAGTACACGGATGGCAACAGCCAGGGACTGGGTACCCACGTTGCCTGCCATATCCAGGATCAGCGACTGAAAGCTCATGATGACTGGGAGCTGGGCCACGATGGATTCAAAGAGCCCGACGGTTGCGGATACGCCGAGGCCCATGACAAGCAGGACGAAAAGCCATGGAAGCCGCTTTTTTACACTGCGGAAGATCGGTTCCTCCAGATCCTCCTCAGCGGAAAGACCTGCCAGCTTTGCGTAGTCTTCATTGAGCTCATCCCCTACAACCTCGACCAGATCGCGGGCCGTGATGACGCCGATGAGCCGGTTTTCGTTGTCCAGCACGGGGATGGAGTCTTCGGAATAATCTCTTAACTGCGGGATACAGTCCTCGATGGGCGACCGCGCGTAAACGTATGGATAGGAGCAGGTCATGACCTCCTTCAGATCGGTCCCCTCCCGGGCAATGATCAGGTCCTTCAGGTCAATGGCGCCATAAAAGGTCTCCCTCTGGTCCACCACATAAATGGTGCTGATGTTGTCGTTTTCGGCAGCCTGGCGGACGAGCTCCGACATGGCCTCTTTGACCGATGCATGGTCCGGGACGGAGATGTAGTTGGTGGACATGACGCTGCCGATTTCGTCCTCGTCGAAGGAACTCAGCAATTTCACATCGGAGCGGACCTGGGGGTCCAGCAGATCCACCAGGGTCTCCCGCTCGCCCTTTTCCAACTGGCGCAGCACCTCCACCACGTCGGATGGCTCCATTTGGGAAAATACATCGACCTTTTTCCGGACGCTCAGCTCCTGTACATATTCTGTAAGATGATCGGAGTATTCCAGGATCCCTGCCAGGGTTTCTGAGTCCAGGATCTGGTATAATTTTGCCCGTTCCGTCTGGGTCAGAAGCTCCAGAGCGGATGCGACATCGTTTTCATGATAAGAAGACAGCTTTTCCTGCATTCTCCGGGGAGTCAGGCTGCTGCGGATCAGTTCTGCGATCTCAGCGCTGTATCCTGCAGGCGCTGTGCTTACGGTTGTGTTTCCTGCCATTTTATTGTCCTCCTTTACAAGTCAGTTGAAAACAAAGGCGGACACAGGAGCCCTGTCTGCAAGGAAAAAAGGGCATAAAAAATCCACTGCCGGTTACAGACAGGATCCCTGCATTCGCATCTGCTTATGTAGTGCTGTACTGGAACGGACAATGGTATCCACTTGTATATATGCAGATAAAGCCAGATCAGACCACAGACAGCCAGGTCGCGTCTGCATTCTGTAACTGCTGGATTACCATATCCGTACTTCGACTACCACTACTGTCCATGATCTCACCTCTCTTTAAATGGTTTTTCTGCCAGATCTCAATGGCCTGTTCATTATAGCGCATTTTTCTGGGAATCACAACCTTTTTCTGATACCGGGAGATGAAAGGAAGAGGAATGGAGGCCCATGAACTCGAAAATAAAAAATTTTGATGGATTTTTTCTCTGGAACAGGTATAATGTAGATAACGCTTAATCTAACATAATTAAAAGGAGAATCAGCATGAAGCAGGATATGATAGTAATTCTGGATCTTGGAAGCACAGAGAATACAGTGATTGCCCGTCAGATCAGGGACCTGGGCGTATACAGCGAGATCCATCCCCATGATATTACGGTGGAGGAGCTTCAGGCTCTGGATAATGTAAAGGGTATTATTTTAAACGGCGGTGAGAACCGCGTGGTGGACGGACAGGAGGTACAGGTCCGGGACGAATTATATGGACTGGGCTATCCGATGATCTCCATTGATTATCCCCAGTCAAAATGTGAGGCACAGTACCAGGAGCTTCCGGACGATGCGGCCATGAAGGCCTTCCTTTTTGAGACATGTAAGGCAGAGGCCAACTGGAACATGAAGAATTTCATTGAGGACCAGGTGGAACTGATCCGTAAGCAGGTGGGAGATAAAAAGGTTCTTCTGGCGCTTTCCGGCGGCGTGGATTCCTCTGTGGTTGCAGCCATGCTGATCAAGGCCATCGGGCAGCAGCTGGTGTGCGTCCATGTAAACCATGGCTTAATGCGTAAGAACGAATCTGAGGGCGTGGTAAAGGTATTCCGCGACGAGCTGCACGCAAATCTGATCTATGTGGACGCGACAGAGCGGTTCCTTGGAAAGCTGGACGGCGTTGCAGATCCGGAGGAAAAGCGTAAGATCATCGGCGGAGAATTCATCCGTGTGTTTGAGGAAGAGGCAAGAAAGCTGGAGGGGATCGATTTCCTGGGCCAGGGCACCATTTACCCGGATATCATCGAGTCCGGCACAAAAACTGCCAAATGTGTGAAATCCCACCACAATGTGGGCGGTCTTCCGGAGGATCTGCAGTTTGAGCTGGTAGAGCCGTTAAAGCAGCTGTTTAAGGATGAGGTACGCGCCTGCGGTATCGAGCTGGGCCTTCCGGCAGAAATGGTATACCGTCAGCCGTTCCCGGGTCCGGGACTTGGCGTCCGCTGCCTTGGAGCGATCACCCGTGACCGTCTGGAGGCGCTCCGTGAGGCTGACGCGATCCTCCGCGACGAATTTGCCAAGTCTGGTCTGGATAAGACTGTGTGGCAGTACTTTGTAGCGATCCCGGATTTCAAGGCGGTCGGTGTGAGGGATAACGCCAGAAGCATGGGCTATATGGCCGTGATCCGTGCGGTCAACACCATCGACGCCATGACGGCGACCATCGAGCGGATCGACTACGATCTGTTAGAGCGGATCGCAGACCGGATCACTGCTGAGGTGACCAGCATCAACCGGGTGGTATACGAGATCACGAAGAAGCCGGTGGCGACGATAGAGTTTGAATAAAAAAATAAAGCTCGGAAATTCAGCATTTATGCTGGTTTCCGGGCTTTTTGTATGTGGATTGAGTATAAAATATTTTTGAACAAAAAAATAGAACGCCGTCGCAACGCCGTTCTTACAAAAACGTAATACGTTTTTATGATTCTGGTATCATTATATGTAGATAGGGTCAAAAAGTCAACAGATTTTGAAAAAAGTATTGACAAATGATTCCAAATGCGATTGGGAATTTTTAACAGAGAAAGTCAATGACCTTGCAGGCAAATTCATAATTGCTTTTAATTAATTCATTCTTCATAAAATATCCTCTTTTATGGAGCATTCGGTTGAAGAATAAATCTTTTAATTCCAGCGTTCTATAATGCTTTACTTTATCCGATACTATTAAATTATAGGTATAAAGCAGAGCTGCGAATTCAAGCATTGGACGACAAGAGAGTTTCTTTTTCCGTTGAGAGGGATTGATGGAAGTTATTTTTGCAATAGTCTGGCTGATTTCTGCGGGTGGATGAGAAGTCCCATGTGCCAGGTACTCGTTGAACTGTAAAATACTTGTGGATCAAATCGCTTGTAAAAGGAGAGGCACTGGTAGCTTCCAGTTTGCCAATGATATAGTTGTTGTGACTTAGAAATACATTTACAATATCATAGCCATCCGTTGTGGGGGCTGTTTCTATATCTTTTAACATCCGCACTTTAAGGTCATGTTCAATATCTAAACACATTTTTGATACTAAAAAACGAAAGTGCATATCGATGGTGGATAGCTCTTGCAAATAGGAAAAGTCAAGATCTATGTATTTTCCAATATTTGAACCGTTATTGTACTTTTGATAATTTTTACGATACGCGGCGGTGCGTAAGTAATTGTTTTTATCGGTAAGATATTCGGCAGCCTTTTCTTCAGTGCTATATTTAAAAGTAACGCCCTTACTTTTCATTTTTTCAATGAGCTGCGGAGCAGCTTGTTTTGGCTTATCTATTTTATTTGACATGTGTGCTCCTTTTAATAAGTTTTCATTTTGAAGAACGGCCAGACTCTTGCTTTAATATTCTCTTATCCTCCTCATGTCAGTCACGGATCGAGCAGGATGCTGGAATTACAAAGTATCGTAAGCACACCCATGAGATCACGGGCTGTTTATAGATGAAGCCCAGTAGTGCCGCTGCCGTTTATAGCATTATGTCTAATATCGGGAGAAGCTGCAGCTTTCTATAATGGAGGCGGTTGTGGCTGCATTTTTCATGTAAAAGCTCCCTGTACGAACTTATTCCGTATAAAACTGCGGCTCATACCAGTGGGACAGGTGATACGGATGGTCCGGCTCCAGGTACATCCCGGAATACAGGAACTGGAGGAGGTCAGAATCCCCGAACAGGTCGAAGATCCAGTCCCCGGAGGTTTCGTCTCCGATCTCATAGAATTTTCCGCTGAGCTCGATCAAGGCCGATGCCTCCTGCTCGCAGAAAGTGACCAGCAGCTCTTCGGCCACACTGTGTGCTCTCAGAGGAAGGCCGCTTTGGGCGCGGGTCCGCATGCTGTATAAGCTGCATTTCATGCGGTAAAGGAACTCATAGGTATAATGCATAAGAAACTGCCGGGGCAGGAATCCGTCTATAAAAGAGATCTCCAGCTGTCCGATATGGGACCCGGCCGGCATAGCTGCAAGCTCATCCATATCCTCCTGGAGATGGTCAAGGAGCAGATCGCTGCCTATGGCAAAGGAAAGGGCAGCCCGGGTCCCGAATTCATCCTCCAGAAACCTGGACCACGCTTCATGGTCCTTATATTCTTCAAGGGAGAACTCTGTGGGCGTTCCGGCTTCCTGGCCTGGGAGGCTGAGCCAATTCAGTGCTTTACAGACGCCTTTGCATTTATCGCTGCGGATGGATTCTCCTGCCTCATACCGGCACCAGGTCTTTGTCCCTACTCCCGCTCGGGAGGCGGCTTCCTCAATGGTCAGTCCCAGCTCGCTGCGCCTGAGCCGGATCTGTTTAGCCAGATCTGCATTTCCCTGGATCGTTTTCTGTGTCATGATCATTCCTCCTTACTCAATGACTGGTCATTATATAGTCATTATGTCATAATGAAAGAACCCTGTCAACCGCTTTTTTGCCTGATGAAGAGATCGCAGTGGATTTCAGAGGAACAGTTTCATGGCTGTTATGGAGCAAATGTAAAAGGAGAATTTATACTGCGAAGGAATCAGTCAGCGGAAGGTGGAAAGAGACGGATGGTACATGTGTAAAAAGCCCACAGAACAGTTTGAAGATTATGTGTAAAGGGAAAGGAAAAACAAAATATGTATAAATATACAATGGGGGTTTTACTCAGAGCACGTTCATACCCGTTTGGAACCGGAATCGGAGGGAAAGAGCAGTGAGGATTTTTGCGTGGGAAAACAGTATGTGGAGGCAGAGGGTGAAAACTGGTTGACCCAATGGGAGAAAATGATAGGATGGTTTATTTCTTTTTAATATAGAAAGAGGGGCATAGAACGATTATGGAGGCTGTACGGGCTGCAGCCTTTTTTATTTTGGGAAAGTGGCGGAGCTGGATAACTGCAGCTCTGGTAAAATATATATGCCGGAGAGTTTTCAAAGATTGTTGGAAAATGTGAAAATAGGAGACGGGAACGAACATTTGTGGAAGAGAAGAGTGAAATGATTTTAAATGTCTGATCTGCTCCAGGGGTTAGGGCAGGGGCTTTTGTATGGAACATCGGATGTGTAATGGGTATGCGGTAAAATATGGTTATACCTAAAAATGAAGACGAATCCGGGCGGAATGATCAAGCTGGGGAAGAATAATTATCTGCTTTAAACGGAAAAAGTAAAACTGAAAAGACAGAAAAACGACTAAAAAGTATTATTTGAGAATAAAAATTGAAAATTATGAAAAATTAACAAATAAAATCTAAATATTTTATAAAATATTCATAATTTACAAAAAATATAAATGCATGTAAGATACCACTATAAGAAAAAACGGAAAAATAACATCGCGGGACGCTAAAAACAGAAGGGGGTGGAATAGAACAGCCGTGAGTGACTCCCGCAAGAACCAGTAGTCTCCTAGAGGGGAAGCTTCACGTATCAGAAAGTGATACGGGAAAGGAGTGCAGGCTATGGATCTGAGAGAGCAGATCGATGCGTATATCGAAAAATACAAGTTTGAGATCGTGTCAAGAACGTGTGATTTTGTTAAGATCCCCAGCGTGAGCACCAGTGATGATTCGGGAAGGCCCTACGGCCTGGAATGTGCCAGAGCCCTGGATTTCTGTGATGCGCTGTGCAGGGAAAAGGGTCTGTTTACGAAGAATTACGACTATTATTGCCTGGAGGCCTCCTGTGAGAAAGAGCAGAAGGGAAAACGTCTCGTTCTTGTGACCCACGCGGATGTGGTTCCGGTGGGAGAGGATACGATCTATGAACCGTTTGCCGGGACTGTATATGGAGATTATATCCTGGGAAGGGGATGCGTAGATGATAAGGGGCCGTTGATCGCTACCTTGTACGCGCTCGCTTTTTTTAAGGAGAATCATATTCCGCTGAAAAATGATATCCGTCTCGTTTTTGGCAGCAATGAAGAACACACCATGGATGATATTGAGTATTATCTGGAGAGAGCCGGACAGCCGGACTGGGCCCTGGCGGCAGACGGGGATTTTCCGGCGGAGAATGGCGAGATGGGAAGGATCGATTTTACGGTCTCCGCGCCAAAGGCCAGCCGGGTGGAATACATACGATCCCGCGGAACAGGCCAGAGCCTGGTACAGGAGGCCTGTGAGTCCTTGATCGAGAACCGGAGCATAACCATCCGGAAAACGCCGTCCAGAGAGGGAGGACCGGAGGGGGTGGAAAACCCTGTCGCCTATATGATCCTGAACCAGGAGGGGGCGGTCTTTAAAAATGATGCAGATGAAAAACACATGCGGGAGCTTTTGGCAGACGGCAATGGGGCGTCCATGGGAGTTTCATGCTCAGACGAGATCTTTGATGAATCGATCCTGCGGGTCTATAAAGCTGAGACAGAGGGGGAAAATATTAAGCTGAGCTTTGATCTGAGGATCCCGCATTGCGTGGATCTGGAGAAAACGGCGGAAAAGATCCGAAGGTATGGGGAAGAAAAAGCGATCGCAATAGAGATCGGGAAGATCAGCAAGGGATATTACGAGAGCCCGGATGAGGGGATCGTAAAGCTGCTGACGGACCTTTATAATCATGAGATGCATATGGACGAAAAGCCCTGTGTACTGCATACGGCGGCAACGTATACACGGCTGTTTGAGCATGGATGTGATTTCGGCGCAGGGAACTGCCAGGAGGTAAAGCCGTTCCCGCCGGGACATGGCTCTGTCCATGGCTTAGATGAGGCGCAGAATATAGGCGTTCTCCTGGACGCGGTGAAAATGTATATTCTTGGAATAAAAGCCATCGACGATCTCTGGTCCTGATGACCGTAGGTGATTAAAGTGAAAAAGGAGGAGTACTATGTCAGAACAGGCAGCTCTGGATAAAAAAGCCATAAGAAAAGAAATACTGGCCCTTATCATTCCCATTATTCTTGAGAGTATTTTTGTATACCTGGCGGGAATCGTTTCTGCCTCTCTTGTAGGCCATTTGTCGGGTCTGGCCGTTGCTACCCAGGGTCTTGCAAACCGTATTACAGGTCTCTTGAACGTGGTATGGGGCGCAGTCCGTATCGGTTCCATGGTTTACTATGTAAATCTTATTGGCGAAGGCAAATATGGAGAATTGAAACAGGGCTTTAAAAATATCTGTACAGTAACCCTGGGGATTGCCATTGGGTTTGTACTGATCCTGTTCCTGTTCCCATCCCAGATCCTGTCATTCTTTACAGAGGATGTGGAGCTGATCGCGTCGGCAAAAAGCTATCTGCATATTACGCTGCTGGCTCTGCCGCTGTGGGTTATGACCAAGATGAACTCCGCGATGTTTAACGCCATGGGCGATACAAAGACACCGATGTACCTCCAGGTGCTGATCAATGTGGTGAACATTGCCTTAGGATATCTGCTTATTTTCATCCTGAAATGGGATTTCTACGGTGCTGCCATAGCCACGGCAGTTTCCCAGATCGCCGGCGGAGGCGTTGGAATTGTTCTTTTAAACCGCAAGGAATATTTCAGACAGGCAGGAAAGACGGGATGGGGGATTTCCGATAAGGAATCCATTAAAGAAACTCTTTTGAAATCCATTCCTGTTGGTCTGGAAGATGGAATGTGGCAGATCTACGCGATCATCATGACCAAGTTCCTCCTTACTTATGGTACCAACGCATATGCAGGCTTCCAGCTTGCCACGGCTGCCGAGGAGATCACAGAGCTTCCAGTCATTGGATTCACCGTTGCAGCAACAACACTGGCAGGCCGGGCCAAGAGCCAGAAAAGCGGCCCGCTGTTCAGGGAATATTTTAAGCAGCAGCTCTGGATGAACGGAACCATAAGTGCGCTCTGCACGCTTGCAATGATCTGTCTGCCATACGGGTTCATGTCTATCGTGACCAATGACCCGGCTCTCAAAGAGGTCGGCGCAGTATATCTGATGATCATGGGAGCGATCCTGATCCCCCAGAACCTACAGCGTACTCTGACTGGAACTATTTACGGCGGTATTGGCAATACAAAGGCTACCATGATCATTACAGTGATCGGTACCTGGTGTATCCGTATCCCCATGGCGGCTCTTGCGACATATGTATTTAAGTGGCCGTTATGGACCCTGTGGATGTTCGTGGGTGCTGACCAGGTTGCCCGTTTCCTGATGATGGCATTCTATGTGAAACGCAACAAGGTCCTCTACTGTATCGAAAACGGAACGGGAGAGAAGAAGGAAGATAACAATTAAACGGACAATAAAATAGAAGGAAAGCCCCCCAGTCATGGAAACATGACCAGGGGGCCCTTTTATAACTTGGGACTCGTTTATGACTGACTGGAAGTGGGAGCCTTATAATGCACGTGCAGCAGCTCCTTGGCCCGGTCCTTTAATACGCCGTCTTCGTACAGCTTGGTCACCACCGGGTTTTCGTCAGAACGCTTGACCAGGGCGCTCTTGTCGGCGGTGTAGAGTCCGGAGGAGCGTTTTTTCTTGTCCTCCAGGAAGCTTTCCGGCTGTCCCGCGCCGCCGATGCAGCCGGTGGGACAGGCCATGACCTCCACAAAGTCAAAGTGCTCTTCTCCGCTTTCAATCAGCCCGATGAGCGTTTCTGCGTTGCCCAGTCCGCTGACCACGGCCGTGTGGACGGTCCTGCCGCCGATCTCAATGGTGAATTTCTTGATCCCCTCCAGGCCGCGGACGCCGGAGTAGCGGATCTCCTGGAGCGCCGGATTGGTGCGCTCTGCCAGACGGCGGAGGGCTGCTTCTGTGACGCCGCCGCTGGTGCCGAAGATCACGCCGCCGCCGGAGCGGATGGAGAACGGGGTGTCGGGGGCCGTGGGCTCCAGATCTGCAAACTGGATCCCCAGCTCCCGGATCATGGAGGCCAGCTCCTTGGTGGTGAGGACGGCGTCGATGTCCGGCTTCCCGTTCCGGATGAATTCCTCCCGCTCGGCCTCCATCTTCTTTGCCGTACACGGCATGATGGCCACGTTGAAGGTCTCCAGGCCGCATTCCTCGTCGGAGGGCTTATAGTATTCCTTTAAGACTGCGCCGAACATCTCCATGGGAGATTTACTGGTGGAGAGGTACGGCAGCAGTTCGGGATGCTTGTTTTCCACATATCTGACCCAGGCCGGGCAGCAGGAGGTGAATAACGGATATCTGCGCTCCTCATTCCGGCTCAGGATCTCCGCCAGCTCGTTGGTCTCCTCGATGATGGTCATGTCGGCGCTGACGCTGGTATCAAAGCAAAGGTCAAAGCCGATCATATGGAGGGCGGTGTAGATCTTATAAATGCTGTTTTCACCGGGAGCCATGCCGAACTCTTCACCGAGGGCCACCCGGACGGCCGGAGCCACCTGGGCGATGACCCGTTTGGTGGGATCGAACAGGGCGTTCCAGACCTTTCCCTTGGACTTTTTGATGGTGATGGCGCCTGTGGGACAGACAGCCGCACACTGGCCGCAGTTGACGCATTCCGTTTCCGCCAGCATCCGGTTAAAGGCCGGGGATACGATCATATTGGAGCCCCGGTTGACGAAGTCGATGGCTCCCACATGCTGGATCTCGTTGCACATGCGGACGCAGTCGCCGCAGAGGATGCATTTGTTCATATCCCGGACAATGGCGGGAGAGGAGTCGTCGATCTCGTAATTGGGCCGGTTGTTCTTAAATCGGATATCGTAAAGGCCGAACCGGCGGGCCAGGGCCTGGAGCTGGCATTTCTGGTTCTTTTCACAGATGGTGCAGTCCCGGCAGTGGGAGGCCAGCAGAAGCTCCAGGATCATTTTCCTGTGGTGGTGCAGCTTGGGAGTATTGGTGCGGATCACCATTTTATCCTTGGGCGGGGTGGAGCAGGAGGCGATGATATTTCCCTTGTCGTCCTCCACCACGCACATACGGCAGGCACCGTAAATGGAAAGATCCGTATAGTAGCAGAAGGTGGGGATGTGGATCCCGACGTTCCGGATCACCTGAAGGATATTTTTTTCGTCTGTGAACTCTGCGCGGAGTCCGTCTACGATCATATATTTAGCCATGCGTCTCCCCTCCTTATACTTCTTTTACTGCGCTGAAGCTGCAGCCGTCCAGGCATGCGCGGCACTTGATGCACTTATCGGTGTCGATGTGCGCCTGACCGTTTTGCCGCGTGATGGCCTGCCGCGGGCAGACCGCCATGCACGGGTGCTCCAGGCAGCCCTGGCACACGTTCGTGATCTTCACAACGTTGTCCGGGCACCGGTTGCACGCGAACTTGATGACGTTGATGAGCGGCTTTTCGTAATAGATCTCCGGATCGAGCGCCTTTTCCACGCCGTCCGAGAGCAGCGAAAACTCCGAAAACTTGCGCAGCGGCAGTCCCATGGCCAGCCGCAGCCGCTCGCCGACCACGGCGCGCTCGAGAAAGAGACTGTCCCGGTATGTACCGATCTCGCCGGGGATGATCTTGAACGGCAGCTCTTCGAGCCGCTTGGCATAATCGCCGCCCTCGTAGGCGAGACGTGCGATCTCCGTGAACACTTCGTGACGGATACGGACTTTTCCGGTTTCAATGCCGCGCATATTGCACTCCTTTTGTTAGAAAAACAAGTTCTGATTCGTGAATTTTGCAACAAGCACTTGACGGGAGCTTGTGTAAAACATTATACTAATACGTGATAAATTTCGCAATTCTTTTTTTGAATTCCAGACAGAAAAAGAACGCGCAGCCCAAGCTTTGTCGAAAATTATACAAAAGCGGCGCAATTGTCTCCGGCGCCAGCCCGCCGGCCGCGGCGGACTGTGACGTGGACACAGAAAAACCGGCCGGCCTGTGGTAGGAT
>ERZ825137.4510-NODE-4510-length-13822-cov-2.967604_pt1 | contig 13822 bp, 7 predicted proteins | sample MGYA00519873_ERZ825137 | MGnify/ENA primary metagenome ERZ825137 (study PRJEB31778, sample SAMEA3449190) | human gut metagenome | biome: human gut; feature: human-associated habitat; material: faeces | place: United Kingdom | collected 2010/2012 ...
ATGTTGCAAGTTATCCTGCTGCCCCTGCTGGCCGTGGCCGGCTGTATGGTGGGGCGCTACGGCGTCAAGGATCTGGCCGCCGACCTGCCCGAGGTGGACCTGTGGCTGCCCACCGGCGAGCTGGAAAACTGGCCCGCCATGGTGCGCGAGGCCCTGGGCCTGCCCGCGGCTCCCGCCGCGCCGGGCCGCCTGCTCTCCACGGGCCCGTCCTATGCCTGGCTCAAGGTGGGCGAAGGCTGCCGCCACAAGTGCGCCTTCTGCACCATCCCGTCCATCCGGGGCCCGCTGCGCTCCGTGCCTGCGGCCGACCTGCGCGAGGAGGCCCGCGGCCTGCTGGCCGGCGGGGTGCGCGAACTGGTCCTGGTGGCCCAGGACCTGACCTCGTGGGGCAGCGACTTCGACACGCCCCAAAGCCTGCCCCACCTGCTGGACGAGCTGCTGCCCCTGGACCGCCTGACCTGGCTGCGTCTGCTCTACCTTTATCCCAGCGGCGTCACGCCCGAACTGCTGCGCTACATGCGCGAGGCCGGGCCGCGGCTGCTGCCGTACTTCGACATCCCCCTGCAGCACGCCCATCCCGAGGTGCTGACCCGCATGGGCCGCCCCTTCGCCAATGATCCCCGCCGCGTGGTGGACCGCGTGCGCGAGGCCCTGCCCGAGGCCGCCCTGCGCACCACCTTCATCGTGGGCTATCCCGGCGAGACCGAGGAGCATTTCCAGGCCCTGTGCCGCTTTGTGGAAGAGACGCGCTTCCGCCATCTGGGCGTCTTCGCCTATCAGGCCGAGGAAGGCACGCCCGCGGCGGCCATGCCCGACCAGGTGCCCATGGAAGTGCGCGAGGAACGCCGCGCCACGCTCATGGAGATCCAGGCCGAGATCAGCGAGCGGCAGTTGCAGGAAGCGGTGGGCCAGACCATGCCGGTGCTGGTGGATGCGCCGCATGACGAATGGCCGGGCCTGCATGTGGGCCGCGTCTGGTTCCAGGCGCCCGAGGTGGACGGTATCACCTATGTGAGCGGCCTGGGCGTGGCCCCCGGCGCGCTGGTGCAGGGCGACATCGTGGAGAGCAGCACCTACGACCTGACCGCCCTGGCCTGATCCTTTTCTCGATAGTGTTCGACAGGGGCGCTTCGGCGCCCCTCCTGATGACGGCCCCCGGTCTCCGGGCCGGGGGATGACAACGCGTGTGCCGTGAGGCCGCGCCCAACCCTTGCAGCATGCATCTGGAGCAGCGCATGACTACCCCTTCGCAGACGGAAACGGCCCGCCCCCTGGACGGCGCCATGGAAAATATCCTGGACGACGGTCAACGCCCCGGCTGGTGGCGGCATTTTGCGGGTCACGAGGACACGGAATGCGTCATCCGGCCCATGCATCTGGCCTCGTTGCTGGACAGGGCCGCCAGGACGCACGGCAACCGTCTGGCCATCCGTTTCCAGAATTTCCAGATGACCTACAGCCGTCTGCACGAAGCGGCGGAACGCTTTGCCGAGGCCCTGCGCCTGCGCGGCGTCAAGCCCGGCCAGCGGGTGGCCGTCATGCTGCCCAACATCCCGCAGACCGTTATCGCCTTCTGGGGCATCATGAAGGCCGGGGCCGTGGCCGTGATGACCAACCCGCTCTATATGGAAAAGGAGCTGCTGCATCATTTCAATGATGCCGGGGCCGAGGTGCTGGTGACCCTGGACCTGCTCTGGGCCAAGCTGGAGCCCCTGCGCGACCGTCTGCCCCTGCGCCTGACCGTGGTCACGAACATCTCGGACGGTCTGGCCTTCCCGCTCAACTGGCTGTATCGCATCAAGGCCCGCCGTCAGGGCCAGGTGCCGCAGGTGCCCTACGGGCAGGAAGTGCTGCGCTGGAAAGATTTCATCAAGGTCCGCGGCCGCTTCAGCGTGCCCACCGACGAGGACCCCGGTGACGCCCTGGCCCTGCTCCAGTACACGGGCGGCACCTCCGGCCAGCCCAAGGGCGCCATGCTGGGCCATGCCTGCATCTCGGCCCAGATGCAGCAGCTGCTGGCCATCCTCCATATGGACTGGGAAAACTGCAAGCCCATGTCCTTCCTGAGCATCATGCCTTTCTTCCACGTCTTCGGCCTGGTGGGCAACATCATCCTGCCCACGGCCCTGGCGGCCACCACCATCCCGGTGCCGCGCTACACGCCCGCCGACCTGCTGCGGACCATCGCCCGCTTCCGTCCCACCTTCTTCGTGGGCGCGCCTTCGGTCTACATGTCGCTCATGCAGCAGAAGGACATCAAGAAATACGACCTCACTTGTATCGAGATCTGCGTCTCCGGTTCGGCGCCGTTCCCCACCGAGGCCCTGCGCCGCTGGGTGAGCATGACCCACGCCAGCATCACCGAAGGTTTCGGCCTGACCGAGGCCTCGCCCTGCGTCACGGCCAACCCGCTGGACGGCCCGCAGAAGGAAGGCTCCATCGGCGTGGCCTTCCCGCATACCGAGATCCGCATCGTGGACATCAACGACAGCAACCATGTCCTGGGCCCCAATGAGGAGGGCGAGATGCTGGTGCGCGGTCCGCAGGTCATGCAGGGCTACTGGAACCGTCCCGAAGAGACGGCCGCCACCCTGACCGACGGCTGGCTGCATACCGGCGACATCGCCTACTACGACGAAGAAGGCTACTACTACATCGTGGACCGCAAGAAGGATCTGGTCATCGTGGGCGGTTACAACGTCTACCCCCGCGAAGTGGACGAGGTCCTGTACGAGCATCCCAAAGTGGCCGAGGCCGTGGCCGTGGGCGTCAAGCATCCCACCCGCGGTGAAGTGCTCAAGGCCTATGTGGTGCCCCGTCCCGGCGAGACCCTGACCACGGCCGAGCTGACGGCCCATTGCCGGGCGCGTCTGGCCAACTACAAGGTGCCCAAGTTCTTCGAGTTCCGCGAGGAACTGCCCAAGAGCCTCATCGGCAAGGTGCTGCGCCGCATCCTGCGTGACGAGGAGGCCGCGCGCGTGGCCCAGGGACAGGGGGACGAGGACCGTCTGCTGCCCACGCCGGACCAGCCCGCGGCCGCGCCCACCCGTGCCCAGGCCCTGGGCCAGCAGGCGGGCGAGCTGCTCATAAAAGCGGTACAGAGCTTCAAACGCGGAATCCTGGCTGGAAAACGAGGCATACAGCGTTTCCAGATTACGATAATGCCGGACAAAGTCCATTCCGGCTGTGTCGGCGGTAAACAGGGGCAGCAGGGGATCCTCATACAGCAGGAATTTTGCGGCGTTCACGGGGTCTTCGGTTTTGGGCAGGACGCCGGGTGGGTTGTTAAAGGCCGACAGCTGGAAAAAGGCATCGGCAATCTCCCCGGTGCAGGCGTTGAAACGGGCGGCCAGCACGGGTTCGTCGGTGCAGCCGGTGTAAGCGTATTCAGCGTAAAACTGCATTCCGTAAAGCGCGGTCAAAAGGTTTGCCTCGCCGCCGTTGTCGCCCCAGGCGGTGGCGAAGACCGAGCGCACGCCCCGGGCCTGGCATTCCTGCAGCGCGGGAAGGCTGCTGCTGCGCATCTTGTCCATTGCGGGCGCGGGGCCGGCCCAGGTCCAGAGGCCGCCCGCAAAGATGGTGGGGCAGGCAAACTGCGCATGCACCTCAAGCAGCCGGCGGTACACGGCGGGGTCCTGGTGATAGTAGTCCCAGTAGACCAGGGCCACGCCGGGGTCGGCGGCGTTCAGCACCTCTTGCGGCAGGCGGTCGGGCACGTGGTAATCCTCGCCCGTGGGGGAAGCGGCCCGCAGGTACATGTCGCTCCACATCATGGGCTGCAGCCCGTATTTCTGTGTGATGGCCCACACCTGTGCAAGATGCTCTTTCATCAGCCGCGCAGAGGGGACAAAACCGTTTTTAAAGCGGTAATTGCCCAGCCCCAGGGACCAGGCTTCGTCCATGCCGATGTGGATGCGCTTTGTGCGGAACGCGCCGCTCACCGCCCGGATCATCTGCTCAATGAGGGCGTAGGCCTTTTCTTCGCCCACCATTAAGATATCCTCGGTGTCGCGCAGGGCGGGGTCGTTCTGAGGCCAGTGCAGCGCCCGCTCAAGGTGGGCAAGGGTCTGGATGCAGGGGATGAGCTCGATGCCAAGGCAGGCGGCGTAAGCGTCCAGCGCGCGGAGCTCCTGTGCGGTGTACGCGCCGCGCAGATATCCAAAATAAGGCTGCCCGGGAATCTCGTATGTATCCTCGGTATAGAGCATGGCGGTATTGAGCCCCATCAATGCCATTTTGCGCAGCAGCAGGCAGACCGAGTGCGGGGCAAGAACGGCGTTGCGGGAACAGTCCAGCATGACGCCGTTTTCGCTGAAAACCGGCTGGCGGACGACGGAAAAAGGGGCGGACCCATTTTCCTTTAAATAAGACAGGGCGCGAAAAAACTGAACGATATTCTGGTAACCCACCGTGAGGCAACGGTCCTGGCACCGGGCGGAAAACTGCAGGGCCCGGTGCGCGGTAATGCGAATGCCGTTTTCTGCGCAGACAAAGCCCTCGTGAGCGGCCATTTCCGCGAAGCCGGCCTGCAGCTCCTGCGGCAGGCCGCAGGGCCAAACCCGAACGATCTTCATTGATAAAATCCTTTCAGCTGTTCTTTGAGCAGGCCGCTGTAAAGGCCGGCGGCGATTTCGGCAACGGTCCAGCCGCTCTCGATGGCCCAGGGGCCCCAGCCCACGTCGTTGGGCAGGCCGTACACTTCCATCAGATTTACATCAAAGCCCCGTGCCCAGGCGCCGTCGATGCGGGGGTCGGCGCTGTGAATTTGGGAATGGATCAAAAAGTCCGCGTGCGCGCGGAACAGGGTGAAGAAGGTTTCGTCGCCTGTTACAAAATAGGCCTGCATCAGCCCCAGCGGCACCCAGTTGTTGCTGTAAAGGAGATCGGCCACGGGATCGCCGTTCCGGCTTAAAAGGGAACACTCGCCGCCCTCCTGCTTGCTGCATGCGGCGGAGTAGTCGCTGTCCCACTCAAGGTAAGCGCCGGAGGAATGGCGCAGCTTTTCCAGATCGTTCACAACGGTGTACAAAAGCTGTTTGTCGCCCTCGCGGCCGGTGGCATGGTAAAGCCAGGAAAGCGGCAGCAGCAGGCGGCACAGCTCCTGCGTTTCGCTTTGTTCGCGCACCGTGCCGGGGTAAGCCTTCATGAGTGAGCGCATCCCCCGTTCGCCCACCGCCAGGCAGCGGGCGTCGTTTTCCATTTTGCCGTACAATAACAGGCAGGCAAGGTAAAACGCGTTGTAGTGGGCGCAGGGGAACGCCCCGTCCTTTGCTGAAAGGGCGGCAAAGTCCTGTTCGGTCATGTTCAGGTTGTCGGTCCGCGCGGGGCGCAGGCCGTCGGGACCGGTGGTGTTCATTAAAAATTCCAGAGCTGCACGGCACTGGGGCAGATATTCCCGGCCCTTGCCGTAGAACGCTTTGAACAATGTGATGAACATGGCGCGGGCCATGTCGTCCTGGTAGCACACCTCCCAGGCGATGTTGGTCCAGCGCAGCATGCCGGCAAAGCGGCCCGTTTTGATCTGCATCTTGTCATAGACAAAGGCTTCCAGGGCAGCGGCGCGCCGAAGGCTTGTTTCGCTGCCGGTGGCGAGGTGATGGAAGAAATAGGCGAGGGCGGTTTCACCAGCGCAGTCGGTCCGAATGGGGGCGGCGCTTTTTTGCACGCCGTTTGGCAAAATCTCGGTGGCAAGCCCCTCCAGCACGCCTTCGCGGCCCTCGTTCAGCAGGACGCCGGAGCGCTCGAACCAGCCAATGGCCGCGGCCGCCGCGTCGTTTATACTGCCCGGCCGATCCGTGCTATAATAGGAGCAGCCGGCTGTGGGCAGGGCGATCTCGGCGCCGCACAGCCAGGTGAGCAGGGCCGCGATCACGCGGCGCCATGCACCGACCGGGGCAAAACGCGCGCGGACAAAATTGCACAGGCAGAACGAACAGACAGCCACGGTGGGGGTTTCGAGCCACAGGCCGTACTGCTGGTGATCCGCGAGGTCCTGGGCGGAAAGCAGCTGCCGGGAGTGCTCAGACAAGCCTTTTTTGTACACCAAGAGGGGCTTTGCCAGGTTGCAGGAATAATAGGGGGCGGCGTGCAGGTTGCACTGATCGTCCAGCAGGGTGCCCTCTGGCAGCCCGGCCAGCGTGCTGTCTGCGCAGACCAGGCGCAGAAAACGCGTGGACTGGGGAGGCATGCAGTAGTTCTGGCAAAAGCTGAGGGTGTATTCAAAAAACACTCTCTTTCCGGAGGCTGAAAAATCCTCCACGATTTCACGGCAGCCCACAGAAAGAACCAAGGGTTCGGTTTGGGTGCCGCCCAACACGCAGGCGCAATCAAACTTATCCAGGCAATGAGGGGTAAGCGCGTCGGGCGCAAACACTGTAACGTTTACCGCACTGCAAGTTTGCAGCAGGGACAACAGATCGTTTTGATCCCGTGTGAGCACAGCAATAGAAATGGGCATATGTTTTCCTCTCCGGCATGAAGCCACTCAGTGTTAGCTTCATTATAGGCAGGGGGGAGCGGAAGTCAATAAAATGGAAAAAATGCTTGAAATGGAAATTTTGCGCGCCGTAAAACACAATTTTTTCGCGTTGTTTGGGGCCGGACAAAAAAAGATACAGGCTCAAAAGAATGCGGGCGAAGGGAAGAATTAAAGGAGGACGCTATGAAAAAAACGAAGCTTGCAGCGCTCGTTCTTGCGGGCTGCATTGCGGCCATGCCGCTTGCAGGATGCGGCAGGGAGGCCGCGGAGGAGGCGCCGGAGGGGCAGCGGATGAGCCACCTTAAGATACTGGGAACAGAGGGGTGGGTGCCCTGCAACAACTGGAATGAGGTGGGGGAATACAGCGCTTTTCAAAAATTGCAGGGGCTTCTGGCCCAGGCAGACCTGGAAATTGAGTGGGAGGTGATCCCCACAGAAAAGTATCCCATGATGCTGCAGACGCGCCTTGCCTCGGACAAAAACCTGCCGGATATTGCAAAGGCCCACACCATGGACGATGCGGCCCTTTTGGAGCTGGCAAAGCAGGGGGTTATTCTGCCCATCAACAAGATCGTGGAAGAATATTCGGCAGGCCCCGCGCGGGAAGCGTTTGATAAAGTGTTTCCCACTGTGCGCCCGCTCACCACGGCGGAGGATGGGAATATCTATTGGTTCTGCAACATGCAGAATAAATTTTACAATGGAAACCCAAATGCGAACGGCAGCTTTTCCATTCAGTACCGGCGCGATTGGGCGGATCAATTGGGCATTCCCGAACCGGAAACGCTGGAAGAGTTTACGGAAATGCTGCGGGCCTTCCGGGAAAAAGATGCCAACGGGAACCAGGAAAAAGATGAGATATTGTTTATTGACCCGGGCTCGTTCCGAACAGCCATCGCCCAGTGGTTCGATCTGCCCACCGGGACCATTGGGCTGGATCCGCAAAACCAGAGAATCACGAGCCCATGGAAGAGCCCTTATGTGAAGGATTATTTTGCATATCTGAACGGTCTTGTGAACGAGGGCATCCTCGATCCCGATGTGGCGGGGAACTATGATCTGCTGGAACAAAAGCGGGCACAGAACAAGATATCGGCTATCTGGGATTACCCCGACGCAATGTGGAACGACGCCGCGGTACAGCCGGCAGCGCCCGAGGCGCGGTATGTGCCCTTAATGCCGCTGCCGGCCGTGCCGGGCGTTCAGCCTGCGGCAATGAGCGAGCCGGGCGATATGGTATGGGAACGGTATGTGGTTACGCGGGCCTGCACAGACCTGAAAGCGGTTGCGCGCCTTTTGGACCTTATCTGTTCTGAAGAATACAGCATTCTCACAACGTATGGGCAGGAAGGGATCAACTTTGTTTACGAAAAGGGCGAGATAAAGCCCCTGCCCAACCTCACTTTCGATGTGCTGAAAAAACAGCGCATTGCCGAGGGGGCGATTTTGTGGAATGGCGTTTTGCCACGTGTGCAATATGTGAACATGGGGACCGGCAGCGATAGCTGCGATGCGGAAAAGCGCAGCGTCGCCCTGGCCCTGGTCGGTTACGAAAAGACCTACCCGGATCAGATCAACAATTTCCTTGCGCTGCCAACCAGCGAAGAATCGGCGCGGATCAACGAGCTGCAGGAAAACCTGGACATTGCTTCCCAAGAGCTTGCATGGAAGCTTACCCTGGGGCAGATCCCACTGTCTGAGCTGGAAAAAGAGGTGGAGAAGCTGGATCAACTGGGGCTGACAGAGCTGATGGGGATCGCGCAGGCCCGTTACGACCGGTATCTGGAAAAAATGCCGTGACAAGGCCGTGGGCGCAGGGTAAAAACAATCACGGTCAACGGAAAGGGGAGTTACAATGCGTCGGTCCTTTTGGCAATCCAAGGATTTTCAACGCTATTTTTTAACGTATATTCTGCTGTTTACAGGGATGCTGATGGCGGGCGTTATTCTGGTGGCGCATATCTCGCAAAAAGAGCGCAACAGCGCGGCGGAGCAGCAGCGAAGAGCGCAGACGGAAAAGATTACGGAGGTGCTGGACAGCACCTGGGAGTCGGCCGCCTCGATCGGGGATATTTTAAACAATGCGGTTTGGGTGGAGAAATACAAATCCGATACGAGTGTGTTCGACGCGGAATTTGATGTGCTGCAAAAACGTGAGATATCGCAGTTTTTAGGGGAGGTGTGCACCTTCAACACCACCATCCGGGATATTGCGGTCCTGTACAACCGAAAGGATGTTGCCGTTACACCCAAGGGGTGGTTTTCCCTGAGCGATTATCAAGCCTATGCCGCGCAGCGCTTGCAGGTGGCAGACGGGTTTATTCAAAACAATGTGCTTGGCCTGCAAGGCGGCTTTGGGCAGCAGCGCCCCGGTGGGTTTGCCGGCGTGAACGAGGGGCATTTGGTCTATGTGTGCCAGTTGGACATCATGGATCCGCCCCGGGTGGCCGCTGTGATGTATCTGGATAAATCGAGCCTGGCAAAAAAGGTGGGCCAGGTTTGCAGCGAGCAGGTTGCGGGCGTGCGCGTGCTGGACGAGAACGGGAACGAATGCTGGACCGGCCAGTTTGCGGAACCGGGCACAGAGGTTGTGCGGCAAACGGCCCCCAGCCAGAACATGCTGCTTACTTATGAAATCACGTTTCAAAACCAGCCGCTGCCTTTTATGCAGGGGGCAGGCGGGTATCTGCTGCTTTTGCTGCTTGCCATGCTGGGCGCATTCCTTGCATATATTCTGGCGATCGTTCAATATTCGCCGGTGAACCAGCTTTTGTGCAAGGTCAAGGAAAGAACAAACGGCGAGAATGTAAAGCAGGATATGGATGCAATTGCAACCTGTATCGACGAGCTGTTCAACGACAAAGAAAGACTGGAGCAGACTGTTTCTTCCTACCGCTACACCCTGCGCGAACAAAGAAATGTTCAGCTTTTAAAAGGCTTTTTCGGCGACGATGTATCCGATCTGCTGGATGTTCAGGAGATTCCGTTCGTCTGCGATTATGCCTATGCAGTGCTCGTTTTGCACCGCAGGCACGATGGTATGGAGAGCGTGACCGAAGAGACGCAGGCAAATCTGCGGTTTGTACTGATCGTTGAGCAGATCATCGAAAACCTGCATCTGGGCCAGAGCCATTGCGAGCTGGTGGAAAATGTGGAGGGGAATACCGCTGTTATTGCAGAGTTTCCAACCCTGCCGGACAAAGACGCGGTGATGGATCTGGCGGGAACGATGTACGATGCACTTGCAGAGCAGGATATTGAATGCTGCATTTATGTGGGGCGGCCCTGCAAAGGGCTGGCGGGCATCAGCACCTCGTATCAGGCGGCCATGGAAACTATCCGCAGGGAGGAACATGTGCGCGGTGTTGTTTATGCACACCCGCAGATGGAATATTACTATCCTCTGGACTGGGAAGGGCAGCTGGCGCGCGCGGTCCGCGAGGGCAATGTGACACAGGCAAAGGTGATCCTGCACCAGCTGTATGAAGAAAACAAGCGGCTGGATCTGGGACGTGACCTGGTCAAGCGGGTGGCGACGCTTTTGTATGAAACCATGCGCCGCATCGTGATTGAGGCAAAGCTGCCGGACCGGATGTTCCAGGAGCTCACCGAGCCGCAGTATGCGGTGAGCCTGGAACAGATGTTCCGCAGCGCCGAGAGCCTGGTGAAAAAGCTGTGCGAGGAGATGATCCGCAAAAAGGAAGAGGCGGCCACAAATGTGAACCGGTCGCTGGTGGGTTATGTGAATGAGAATGTGTTTGACCCCAATCTTTCGCTGAACCAGCTGAGCGATCTTTTTGGCGTTTCCAACGCGAGCGTTTCCCGTATTTTTAAAAAGACCGCCGGCAGCAACTTTTACCGCTACATTACTGAAAAGCGCATAGAGCGCGCAAAAGAGCTGCTGCGCCTGCGGGGCTACTGCCCGGCGGAAATCGCGGCGGAAGTTGGATACGACAGCGAGTATTCTTTTAAGCGGGCGTTTCAGCGCACCTTTGGCATGAACCCAAGAGAATATGTGGAACAGCAAAACGGCGCCAAATCGTTCGAAAACAGCCAGGAAAGCGGATTGCCGCAGGATTCATAAAAAGCGCGGCCGCCCTTTTGGTAAAACGATCCGCGCCCATGCCCCGCGCTGAAACGTGAAAAAGCCCCGCGTACAGGCTTGCAAATCAAGCTGTACGCGGGGCTTTTTGTTTTGGTGGGCGGTAAGGAACTCGAATCCCTGACCCTCTGCACGTCAAGCAGATGCTCTACCAGCTGAGCTAACCGCCCATAAAAACGCCTATGGAAACTACGGCGCTAAAATAGTATAACGAATCCGCCGCCAAAAAGCAAGGGGTTTTGCAAAAATCTTTTAAAACGGAGCGCTGTGCCGCAGGGGATCAGGGCCGGGCGGGCAAATGGTTTTGCGGGGCGGGGCGCAGGTTGGACTGCGGGCGGGCTGGAAGGATCTGCCGGGCCAAAGCGCCGGGAAGCGGACTGTTTTTTGTTGCCCCAAGGCGGGTTTTGTGGTATACTAAATCGGTTAATATGGAGAGGTGCAGCTATGCGAGTTTTGGGCATTGACCCCGGGTATGCCATTGTGGGCTGGGGGGTAACGGATTACACGGGAAACCGCTTTTCGCCGGTGGCGTTCGGCGCGGTGACCACCGAGGCGGGGGTGGCGTTTGAGCGGCGCCTGGCCCAGGTGTACGACGGCGTTCTGGAGGTCATGCGCACCCACCAGCCGGAGGCGCTGAGCATTGAGCAGCTGTTTTACCAGCACAACCAGACTACGGTGATCGGCGTGGCCGAGGCCCGCGGGGTCATTCTGCTGGCCGCCGCCCAGTGCGGGCTGCCGGTGTTCGAGTACACCCCCATGCAGGTGAAGCAGGCGGTGACCGGCTACGGCAAGGCTGTGAAAAAGCAGGTGCAGGAGATGACCCGCATCCTGCTGCACCTGGAAAAGGTGCCGAAACCCGACGACACCGCCGACGCGCTGGCCATGGCCATTGCCCACTGCCATTGCAGCCGCAGCCGGTTGATGGGGACACCGGTGAGATAATCCCTTGCCTTCCCCCAAGTGGTGGAAGGCTTTCCACCATACAAAAGAAGGATACACCATGATCTACTGCCTTACCGGAAAAATCATCAAGAAAACGCTGGATTCCGTCGTCATCAGCTGCAGCGGGGTCGGCTATTTTGTCCAGATCCCCGCCACCACCGGCGAGGCCCTGCCCCCCGCCGGGCAGGAGGGGACCGTTTATACGATTATGAACGTCACCGAGAACGACGTCTCGCTCTACGGCTTTGCTGCCGAGGAGCAGCGCGACTGCTTTAAGATGCTGACCGGCGTCACCGGCGTCGGCCCCAAGGCCGCGCTGTCCATCCTGTCGTCCACGACGCCGCAGCAGCTGTCCATGGCGGTGGTGATGGGTGACGAGAAGGCTCTGACCGCCGCGCCCGGAATCGGTAAGAAAATCGCCCAGCGCATCATTCTGGAGCTGAAGGACAAGCTGATCAAGGAGCAGGGCGGCTTTGAGGCCGGCAGCGGTGCGGCTGTTGCCATGCCCGCTCAGAACAACAAAGCCGGCGAGGCCGCGGCGGCGCTGGCGGTGCTGGGCTACGGCTCTCAGGAGATCGCCGCCGCCCTGAAGGGCATCGACATGGACGCGCTGCCGTTGGAGGAGATCATCCGGCAGTCGCTGAAGAAAATGGTAAAGTAGGGGAGGGCACAGCATGAGCATCGACTTCGGCACAGACATCTACGAGGAGTCTATTGTCGCCAAGACGTTCCTCGCTGAGGACACCGGCGAGACATCCCTGCGTCCCCACACACTGGCGGAGTACATCGGGCAGGAGAAGGCCAAACAGAACCTGTCTATCTTCATTGAAGCCGCCCGCCGCCGCACGGAATCGTTGGATCACGTACTGCTCCACGGGCCCCCGGGCCTGGGAAAAACCACGCTGGCCGGCATCATTGCCCAGGAAATGGGCGTCAATATCCGCATCACCTCCGGCCCTGCCATTGAAAAGCCCGGGGATCTGGCAGCGCTGCTGACGAACCTCAATGAGAACGACATCCTGTTTGTAGACGAGATCCATCGGCTGAATCGGTCGGTGGAGGAGATCCTGTACCCCGCCATGGAGGACTACGCCATCGGCAAGGGGCCCTCCGCCAACTCCATTCGGCTGGACCTGCCGCGCTTTACCCTGATCGGCGCCACCACCCGAGCGGGCTCCCTGTCCGCACCGCTGCGGGACCGCTTCGGCGTCACACTGCGGCTGGAGCTCTATACGCCGGAGGAGCTGGCCACCATCGTGACCCGCAGCGCCGGTATCCTCAATGTGGAGATTGAGCCGGAGGGCGCCATGGAGATTGCCCGCCGCTCCCGCGGCACACCCCGTATCGCCAACCGCATGCTCCGCCGCGTCCGTGACTTCGCCCAGGTGGTAGCTGACGGCGTCATTACACGCAAGGTGGCCGATCAGGCGCTGCTGGCGCTGGAGGTAGACTTCCTGGGTCTGGATCAGGTGGACCGGCGTATGCTCCGCGCCATCATTGAAAACTACGGCGGAGGACCGGTGGGTCTGGAGACGCTGGCCGCCACCATCGGAGAGGAATCCGTCACGTTGGAGGATGTCTACGAGCCGTATCTGATGCAGATCGGCTTCCTGACCCGCACGCCTCGGGGGCGCTGCGTGACGCGGAAAGCCTACGAGCACCTGCATATCGACCGTCCGGAGCCCGAGCAGCTGTCCCTGTAAACGCCGCGCCGTATGCATCGCATCGCCAAATTGAACAAATCGATAGGGCATAATCACCACGAAGCCCAACGAATTTGAGCTATTTTTGACAAACTTTCCGCAATTACTTGACAAATTATTTTGTGAAAAGGTATAATACACTATGGTAAATGATACATGGGCAGACTACGAACATCTGGCAGCGCTGAGCGACGAGGAATTGTGCGCCTGCGTCAGAGCGGGGAACCGCCTGGCGGAGGAGGTGCTGGCCGCCCGCTATCACCGTCTGGTGCGTAGCTGCGCCCGTCCGTACTTTCTGGCGGGGGGCGACAGCGAAGATCTGCTGCAGGAGGGCATGTTCGGTCTCATCAAGGCCATCCGCGAGTACGAGACGGGGCACGGCGCTTCCTTTTATACTTTTGCCGAAACATGTATCCGCCGCCGGCTCTACTCGGTGTTGAAGTCGGCTGCGTCAGGCAAGCATGCGCCCCTGAACCAAGCGGTCCCCCTTGATCCCTCATTCTTTGACGCGAATCTCTCCTTTGCCAATGCCGATCCGGAGGTGCTCCTGATCGACAGAGAAAAAGCTGCCAGTCTGTTGGAAAACGCCCGCAAGCT
>ERZ825137.4513-NODE-4513-length-13818-cov-10.913972_pt1 | contig 13818 bp, 15 predicted proteins | sample MGYA00519873_ERZ825137 | MGnify/ENA primary metagenome ERZ825137 (study PRJEB31778, sample SAMEA3449190) | human gut metagenome | biome: human gut; feature: human-associated habitat; material: faeces | place: United Kingdom | collected 2010/2012 ...
GAAAGGAGCTGTCCCTAGTACGAGAGGACCGGGATGGACGCACCTCTGGTGCACCAGTTGTTCTGCCAAGGGCATAGCTGGGCAGCTACGTGCGGATTGGATAAACGCTGAAAGCATCTAAGCGTGAAGCCAACCTCAAGATTAGATTTCCCATAGCATAAGCTAGTAAGGTCCCCGGAAGACTACCGGGTTGATAGGCCGCAGGTGTAAGCACAGTGATGTGTGTGCCAGGCGGTACTAATAGACCGAGGGCTTGACCTATTACTTTTCGTTCCTCACCTTGCTTTTCCTTTGTTCGGTTTTCTCGGTGCGAGCAAGCACTAATTTTAAGCGATCGGTTTTCGATCGCTTTTTTTGTTTTTTAATATTTTGAATTTGTGGACTTTATTGCTTTTGGGCTTTATATGTGATATGGTTGAGGTATAATGTTGAAAAATCCACTATATCAATTTTCAACTCTTGGTTGAAAAATATCGTTTTACAAGTTATTGTCAGCAATAAAGTCATATGGTATACTCTGTTTGAGCTCAAAAGCAAGTGCACTTTACTTGATTTAGGAGGTAAATATGAATATCGGAAATAAAATCAGAGAACTACGCAAACAACGAGGCATAACACAAGAACAGTTGGCAGAGAGTATAGGAATTTCTTTTCAGGCTGTTAGCAAATGGGAAAATAATATTGCTCTTCCCGATATTACGCTTGCTCCTGCCCTGGCGAGTTATTTCGGTGTGTCTATGGATGAATTATTCGATTTCAACCTAAAGGAAATTGAACATGCAGTTAGGATCATAACTGAAAAAGCATATCAATACAGAGAGAGCAATCCTGCCGAGAGTAAGCGAATACTTGAGGAAGGTTTAAAGATGTATCCCGAAAATGACATTTTATTAAACAATCTGCTATATGTATTAGATTATTCAGTAAAGCCGGATGAAACAATTGCAATTGCCAGCAAACTGATTGAAAAAACCAATCAGAACGACGTGAAATATGATGCGCTCCGATTTCTCGCTTATGCTTATAAAGCAAAAGGGGACTTAGAGAGTGCTGAAGCTGCTATTGAGCAAATTCCTGAAATATATTTTACTAAACTGACAGAGAAGGCTTATCTTTTATCAGGAAAAGCAAAGTTTGAAGCCGCTGAAAAGCAAAAATGGATTTCTTTTGAAAACTTGCTTCAAATGATGTGGAAGTTAGCTGAATATTACGAGGAAAGCGGAAAGATAGACAAAGCTATGGCGGAAACTAAAAAGGCTTTGAATCTCATACCAATCATTGAAAATATGCAATTTGATACCTATGTAAAATTTTTCAGCAAGCAAATAGAACGATTAAAAAATAGGCTTTAACTATTAATTAATGGGTAAGGGAGGAATGACCGTCATACTTTCTGTTTATTTACTGCTTAAAAACAAAGTTTTAATTGCATTTTCTTTTGTATGATTTTTTGTCATATCATCAAAAATAGAGTTATCCCGTAAAGTAGGGCTAACTCTATTTGAATATATTACTTGAAAATGTTTATTAAAAATGATATATTAAGTTATAGAAAATGCTTGTTGTTATGCGGAATTTTTAACTTGTGAAAATGACTTTCACAAGTTACGAGGTTTGCTGATAATCAAGCCTCTCTCTGACGAGGGAGCCAAGTGTTGATTTGCCCCCGATTTGACACAAGTATACTATATTTGCAGATAAAGCTAAATTTTAACACGGTCGGTTTTGCTTATTATATCCGTGGTTATATTTGCGCCGTGCTATATTTTAATCTCTTATAAAAATACTGTAAAACAATGCGGGAGGGCGTTTTATGCCGTCAAGTAGGGACTATCTGCAATTTATAGCAGAGCAGCTGTTCGATTTGGAAGAAATTACCTATCGCGCAATGATGGGCGAGTATATAATTTATTACCGCGGGAAAATTATCGGCGGTATTTATGATAACAGACTGCTTGTAAAGCCTGTAAAGGCGGCGGCCGATTATATGCCGAAGACTGTTTACGAGCGGCCTTATGACGGCGCAAAGGAAATGCTGTTGGTAGAAGAAATTGAAAACAAAGAGTTTTTAACCGGACTTTTTAGGGCAATGTATGACGAGCTGCCGGCGTTAAAGCCGAAAAGAAAATGATATGGCGGTTAACAGCCGAATGCTCTGCCAATCGTTTGTAAACCTTAAAATATAAGGGGAAATCAATATGAGTACAATGAAAGAAAAAATGCACACCGGAGAGCTTTATCTGCCGGGGGACGAGGAAATTACCGCAAGGCAGCTAAAATGCCTTGATAAGCTTTACGATTTTAATATGACGCGCCCCACCGAGCTTGAAAAGCGTGAGGAAATGCTTAAGGAAATGTTCGCCGAAATAGGCGAGGGGTGTTATATTGAACCGCCGTTTTATGCGAATTTCGGCGGCGCGCATATCCATTTCGGGAAAAACATTTACTGCAATTTCGGTGTTACTATGGTGGACGACACGCATATATATGTGGGCGATTATACAATGTTCGGGCCTAAGGTTACGGTTGCAACGGCGGGTCACCCTATTTTGCCGGAGCTTAGAGAGCAGGCATACCAGTATAATGCGGCAGTGCATATAGGAAAAAACTGTTGGATAGGCGCTAATGCCGTTATTTTGCCGGGTATTACAATAGGCGATAACGTAGTGGTGGGCGCAGGCAGCGTTGTTACAAAGGATCTGCCCGATAATGTTGTGGCGGCGGGCAACCCGTGCAGTGTTCTGCGTCAAGTTAACGAGCACGACAGAGAATATTATTTTAAAGACCGAAAAATCCCGAATGAATTAAAATAGCGGGCTCGATTCAGGTATAAAATGAAATGACAGCATTGGATAACAAATTTTTTGAAGAATACAAAAAACTTGAGAGCGCCTGTAACGGTATATACTCGTCTAAGCGCGGCGTAAGTGAATACATAAACGATATGGAAAGGTATTCCGCCGCCGGAATAGCGGGTGTTTCCGGTTGGGAAAGGGACTGTAAATCGTTAAAGCATTTACGGTGGGTAAGAAATCAAATAGCGCACAGTCCGAGTAGCGGCTCGGTTTGTAAAAAAGAGGATTTAGAGGTGCTTAACGGCTTTTACAGCCGATTGCTTAAACGCGACGATCCGCTTTCAAGGCTTAAAAGGGCGGGACGCCGAAATACAAAGCGTCGGCGGCAAAAAGAAAACGCCGTTTATTTTTTAACGGCGTTTATTATAACGGCAATATTTATTATAGCCGCTATTGTGCTGATAGCGCGCTGAGCGTTATTTATTAATCTCGGACTTATCGGTTCGGCACATAATATAGTCCATACTTACATTATAAAAATCGGCTAAATTCATAAGCGTTTCGGTTGGCGGGGTGCGCTCGTCGTTTTCAAATTTAGAGAGGAGCGCCTGCTCAATACCGGTTTTCATTTGCACCGCAATTTGAGTATAGCCGTGTTCCTTACGCAGCTGCTTTAAGTTATTTTTCACATAATCACCCAATGACATTATGTCATACGGGCGCTTGACAAATATGACGATTTGTCATACAATGGATAAAAAGACAGCTCTTAATATACATAATAACGACGGTGTAAGATTATTAAAAAATACGGTACTATTCGTTCGAGGGATATATTTGAGGATATATGCGCCGGTCTTGGGTGCGATGTTACTTCAAGCATAAAATACGGGAGTAATCTTGCCAAAGCGGAGGAACTGTTAAAAACAATGAATATAAAACAGTATCCGCTAAGGCAGATATCGGATATATACAACTATATTTTCGGCGAAAAGAAAGTGTTTGAAAGCTACGAGGAAGCAAAAAAAGCAATTGATGAAAAATAATAACCGCGCCTGTTTTACGGGCGCGGTTATTTTATATAAGACTTAATAATATGTAGAATATGCGGAGAGATAAAGCTCGGCTTCGTTTGCAAGCCTTTTACTGTTGCCGGCTATTGAGCCGAGCGTGTTTTCAATGCTCATACAGTGCGCATACAGCATATCCCGCTGCAAAGCGCGCTCGCGCGAGGCCTGCGCCGCTTATTTTAGATTTTCAAGCTGGGAAGCGATATATTTAGGCGCGTCTTTGCTTTTTTTGGCAGCCGCCTTTAGGGCAAAAGCGCAGGCAAGGCACAAAACCGACGAGACAACGGGTATAATCACGGAATAGCCTATGCCGTGTTTAATAAAGGTTGCAGTATAAATAATGATAAACAGCGCGGCAAAAACCGAAAGCACGCCGATAAAAAGCTTTTTCATCAGTCAGGTTCCCTTCCCGGCAATGCGCCACGGAGCATAAATCAAAAGAAATGCAAGCGCCGCCGACAGTATAATATTTATAACCGTATCAAGGGGCGAGGTTACAAAAACGCTTAATACCTCGCTGTTTATAATAAGACCGGTTTTAAAGCAATAATCCGATATAATAAGCGTTATAACCGATACGATAACGGTATTGATTATAAGAGGTACGCGCCATAGCCTTCCGCCGTTTTTATGGGCGTTTTCCCATTCTTTGTTATACACGGCTTTCAGCTTTTGTTCGGAATTTTCGGGTTTTCTTGCAAAGGCAAACGGTTCGGGCGATTTTATTTTGCCTGACAGCTCCTCGCATTCGTCGCTTAATTTTTTGCATTGCTCGCTCAGGTTGTAAATTTCAACAATTTCTTCTTTCATGTTCTTTAATGCCTGAAGATCGCTTTCGCGGCTCATATGTATTCCCACTTTACATTCATTATTACATATAATGGAATATTTTGTAAGAAAAAACATTTTATCTGAAACAAAAACCGCTTGAATTAAGAGGAACTATATGGTAAAATTGCAAAAGTGAGATTTGCTTGGGAGTGATGATATTGGAATTAAGGCAATGTAAAATTAACTTTTTGGGCGACAGTATTACAGCAGGAGCGGGCACGTCCGCACCCGATAAAACCTTTTGCGGCGTTATTGAAAGAAAATACGGCGCGGTATGCCGAAATTACGGCATAGGCGGCACAAGAATTGCAAGGCAGCAGCACAAAACGGATATCTGTTGCGACAGTGAAGATTTTTGTTCGCGCTTTTGCAAAATGGAGCAGGACGCAGACGCGGTTGTGGTTTTCGGCGGCACTAACGATTTCGGCCACGGCGACGCGCCGCTCGGTACTATGGCGGACCGCACGCCCGATACCTTTTACGGCGCGCTGCATACGCTTTATTCCGGCTTGACGGAAAAATACCCGCGTTCGGCGATTGCGGTTGTTACGCCGCTGCACCGCGTGGGGGAGGATAACCCGCGTGGAGACGGCAGCAAGCCCGAAGACGGAGCCTTGCTTAAAACATATGTTGAAATAATAAGAGAGGTTGCGGAATATTATTCGCTGCCTATACTTGATTTATACAAGGAAAGCGGTTTACAGCCGAATGTGCCGATAATTAGGAAAATGTATATTCCCGACGGACTTCACCCAAACGACGAGGGGCATATAATATTAGCCGATAAAATTGCGCGGTTTATTGAAAGACTTTAAAAGCCGCGGCAATAGACGGCGAACATAAATAAAGAGGTAAGAATTATGTATCCGTTATTGTTAAAGCCGCCTGTTAAGGATTACCTTTGGGGCGGAACAAGATTGAAAACCGAGTATAATTATGAAACCGACAGGGAAAAGGCAGCCGAGGCTTGGGTGCTTTCCTGCCATAAGGACGGGGAAGACGTTGTGATAAACGGCGAGCTTGCCGGCAAAACGCTTTCTTATGCCCTAAAGCAGTGGGGCGATAAGGCAATAGGCAAAAACGCGGCAAGGTTTCCTTATTTTCCGCTTCTTATAAAGCTTATAGACGCAAAGGACAGACTTTCGGTTCAGGTTCACCCCGACGATACATATGCCCTTAAAAACGAGGGCGAATACGGCAAAACCGAGATGTGGTATGTGGTTGACTGCGAGGAGGGCGCCGAGCTTATTTACGGCTTTAACCGTGAGGTATCAAAGGAAGAATTTGAGCGCCGTATAAGGGATAACACGCTGCCCGAAATATGCAATTCCGTACCTGTTCATAAGGGCGATGTATTCTTTATAGCGGCTGGAACGCTGCACGCCATCGGGGCGGGAATACTTATAGCCGAGGTTCAGCAAAATTCAAATACAACATACCGTGTTTCGGATTACGGCAGGCTCGGAGCGGACGGAAAACCGAGACAGCTTCATATTGAAAAGGCGCTTGACGTGACCAAAAGGGAAAAGCCGCAAATTCCGTACGGCGGCATAGGCAAAACGGAAAAGACCCCGTACGGTACCGTAAGAGAGCTTGCAAAATGCGACCTTTTTACCGCCGCGCTTACAGAACTTGACGGCAAAACCGAAATACACTGCGAAGAAAGCTTTACTTCTTTAGTGGTGCTTGATGGCAAAATAACCGTAAAATGGGAGGGCGGCGAGCTTGAGGCCATAAAGGGAGGCAGCGTTTTTGTTCCGGCGGGCTGTACGGCGGAGCTTTCGGGAAAAGCAAGGCTGCTTGTAAGCCGAGTTTGATTAAAGTTAAAAATACCTTATAAACGCTTTCGGGGGTAATTTATGATATTATTTAATGAAAAAAACAAGGTCTTTTATTTAAACACCGAAAAAACAAGCTACATAATCGGTCTTTTAAACGGCGAGCTGCCCGTTCATATCTATTGGGGCAAAAAAATTGACAGAATACCCGACGACTGGAGCAAGACATACATAAGAAGGGTACTGTCTGCTTATGATAACGGGGAATTTTCTTCAAACTCACTGCCGCAGGAATACCCGACCTTCGGCAATGCGGATAATCGCATTCCGGCGATGCAGGTGGCCTCAGGCGTTAACGGGCGGCAGGTTAAGCTTAAATTTTTAAAATACGAAATTGAAAGCGGTAAGCCCGCTCTTGAAGGGCTGCCGGCAACCTACGCAGAAGACGCTTCCGAAGCGGACACCCTTAAAATCACCCTTACAGACGAGGTACAGCAGTTAGAGGTTACGCTGTGCTATACCGTTTTTAATAATATTGACGCGATAACAAGAAATACCGTTATTAAAAATCTCGGCGAAAAAACCGCGCTTTGCGGCGCGATGAGCGCCAACGTTGATTTTTACGGTATGGCGGACAGCGATATAATAACCCTTGACGGCACATGGACCAGGGAGCGGCATATTACAAGGAAAAGAATCACAAGCGGAAACCAAAGCGTTGAAAGCCGCTGCGGCGCAAGCAGCGCTTACCATAACCCGTTTATGGCGGTATGCTCTAAGGACGCAACCGAAACGCAGGGCGACGTTTACGGTTTCAGCTTAGTTTACAGCGGCGATTTTGTTGCGGGCGTTGAGCAGGACGCATATAATACCGCGCGTGCATATATAGGTATAAATCCGTTTGAGTTTTCCTATACGCTTGAAAAGAACGATATGTTCTGTACGCCTGAGGCGGTCCTTGTTTATTCCGCAAACGGGCTCGGCGAAATGTCGAGAATTTATCATAAGCTTTACCGCACGCGGCTTTGCAGGGGCAAATACCGCGATACCGAGCGTTTTGTTCTTATAAATAACTGGGAAGCCACTTATTTTGATTTTAATGAGGAAAAGCTTGTTAAAATAGCAGAAAAGGCGGCTCAGATAGGAATTGACACAATGGTGCTGGACGACGGCTGGTTCGGCAAAAGAATAACCGATAACGCGGGACTGGGCGATTGGGTGGAAAACCCCGACCGTCTGCCGAACGGACTTCGCGGTCTTGCCGATAAAATAAATGCCCTCGGTATGCGCTTCGGGCTTTGGTTTGAGCCTGAAATGGTAAATCCGGACAGCGATCTTTACCGCGCGCACCCAGATTGGATACTGCACTCAAACGGCAGGCAGTCAAGCCTTGTAAGAAATCAGTACACATTGGATCTGTCAAGAAAAGATGTGTGCGATTATATAACCGAAGCGGTTTCCGCTGTTCTTAATAAAGCAAATATCGAGTATGTCAAGTGGGATATGAACCGCTATATGTCCGAGGTAGGCTCGGCAGAGATTCCCGCCGACAGACAGGGAGAGATAAAGCACCGCTATATGCTCGGTCTATACAGCGTGCTTGAAACCCTTACGCAGCGTTTCCCGAACGTCTTGTTTGAAAGCTGCGCCAGCGGCGGCGGAAGATTCGATCCCGGAATGCTTTACTATATGCCGCAGACCTGGACGAGCGACGACAGCGACGCCGTAGAGCGGCTGCGTATTCAGTACGGAACAAGTATGGTTTACCCCTATTCGTCTATGGGGGCGCACGTTTCGGCGGTGCCCAATCATCAGGTAGGAAGAATAACCTCGTTTGAAATGCGATGCAACGTTGCGCTTCCCGGTCAGTTCGGATTTGAGCTTGATTTGAATAAATGCACCGAGAACGAGCTTGAAATCGCAAAGAAAAAGGTATGCGAATACCGCGAGCTGCAGGAGCTCTTCCATAAGGGAGACTGCTACCGCTTAAAATCGCCGTTTGAAACCGATTTATCGGTTATAGAATTTGTATCTGACGATAAAAGAAAAGCGGTTGTTTGCATAAACAGCTATAAGGCTGCGGCTAATGCGGCGGACGAATTTATAAAGCTTCAGGGACTTTGTGAAGACGCGACCTACCGAATCGGTGAAAATTTATACGACGGCAAATATCTTATGAATTACGGAATTATTTTCAGAAACAACAGGGAGAATAAATCCGAGATCATTGTTATTTCCGCGTAATAACCACCGTATTATATTTGAATATATTAAGGAAAGAACGGATTCTTTCGCGCTTTGCGCTCAGAATGACAAGTTGTTTAGTCATTGCGGTGCAGGTGTCCGGTGGACACCTCTGCGAAGCAGAAGCACCGACCGAGCCGGCAGGCGAGACCGCCGCAAGGTGCGTGGCAATCTGTCTCTTTTTCAAGGGGAATGCGGATTCTTTCATGCTTCGCGCTCAGAAGGACAAAGAGCAGGCGTAGCTGCCGCAAAAAATTAAATATTCGGTTTATCGAAAAACCGAGAGACCGGCGAAGGCCGGTCTATTCTGAAAAATATAAATTACGTAGAGAACAAAATGGCTAAAATAATCGGAAAACCGCTTAAAAATATCCCATGGCAAAATAAGCCCTAAGGCACTGACGCGCCTGTGTGGAGATATAACGAAAACCCAATTATAGAAAGAGACGCACTGCCTAAAGCAAACAGCATATTCAACTCGGCGGTGGTTCCGTACTTAAACGGCTTTGCAGGCATTTTCCGTGTTGATCTGACAACCAGAGAGCAAAAGCTTGTAACCGGCTTTTCCGACGACGGAATACACTGGGAGCTTAACAATAACTATATTTTTAACGGTTATGACCCAAGACTTTGCTGTATGGACGGGGTTTATTATCTTTCATGGGTTAAAAGCCTTGACTGGGTCGCTCGGCACGGTTATAGGCGGCGATTATTCAACCGAATATTCTCTTGATATAAAGGGCGAATGTAAGGAAAGTAAATTCAGCGTTTATTTTGATAAGCTTTGGCACAATAAGGGCGCTCTTACATTCACGGTTGAAAGCCCGCTGCTGTGGTGGGCGCGCGACATGGGCGAGCAAAATTTATACAGGGTGACCGCAACCCTGTATCACGGAAAGGAAATTGTTGATACAACCGAATTCAATTTCGGTATCCGTACCGTAAGGCTTGTAAAAAGCGATACGACAGACAACAGCGGAAACGGAGAATTTTGCTTTTATGTTAACGGCGTAAGGACGTATATCAGGGGCACTAATTGGGTGCCGCTGGACGCTTTCCATTCAAGAGACGGCGAGAGACTTAAAAAAGCGCTTGATATGCTGCTTGATATAAACTGTAATGCGGTGCGGTGTTGGGGCGGCAGCGTATATGAGGACCGCGAATTTTTTGATTTTTGCGATAAAAACGGAATTTTGGTATGGCAGGATTTTGCAATGGGATGCGCTACGTACCCGCAAAACAGAGAGTTTCTTGAAAAAATGCGCGTGGAAACGGAATTTATTGTTAAAAAGCTTCGCAAGCATACGTCACTGGCGCTTTGGGCAGGGGACAACGAATGCGATGAAGCGGCGGCTTACTGGCTTGATAAAAGCTTAAGCAGAGACCCGAATAAAAACCGCATTACCAGAGAGGTCATACCTGAGGTGCTCAAACGGCTTGACCCGTACAGAGAATATTTGCCAAGCTCGCCGTATGTGAGCGAAAGGGCGTGGCTTAACGATAACCGTAACGGTCTGCCCGAAAACCATCTCTGGGGTCCGAGAGACTATTTTAAGGGCGAGTTTTATACCGGAGCTTCGCCGCATTTCGCAAGTGAAATAGGGTATCACGGCTGTCCGTCGGCAGAATCGCTTAAGAGGTTTATATCCCCTGAAAAGCTGTGGCCGTGGCAGGACAATGATGAATGGAGGGTTCATTCGTCAAGTATGGAAACAGATACCTGCGGGCCTTACGATTACCGAATTCCTTTAATGGCAGGTCAGGTAAAAACGCTTTTCGACAGGGATTTTGACGACCTTGAGACATTTTCGCTTGCAAGTCAGCTTTCTCAGGCAGAGGCGGATAAGTTTTTTATCGAACGCTTCAGGTCGCAGAAATGGCGCAGGACGGGACTTATCTGGTGGAATTTGATTGACGGCTGGCCGCAGATATCCGACGCGGTGGTAGACTATTATTATAATAAAAAAATTGCTTACAGCTTTATAAAGCGTTCACAAGAGCCGGTTGCGCTTATGATGAAAGAGCCGAAGGACGGTTTTCTCACTCTTATAGCGGCGAATGAATTTTTAAAAAATATAATTCTTAAATACAAAGTCACCGAATTGACAAAGCAGGCTGTTATAACCGAATCCGAAACCAGTATAGGTTCTAACGGAATATCGGAATTATATAAAATACAGTTTGATGAAAGGAATAACCGATTTTATGTTTTAGAGTGGGAATATGATGGAAAAAAATATATAAATCACTACATAAGCGGAGCTGTGCCATATGATTTTAACAAATATGTTGCATGGCTTAAAGAAGCAGAGCTTATTTAAACGGAGATTTAAAAAATGATTTTAGGCTTTGATATAGGCGGCACAAAGTGCGCGGTAATAAAAGCGAAAGCAGACGGTGAAAACATAGAACTGCTTGATAAAAAGAAAATACCCACACGGATGGATATCACACCCGAAGAAATGATTGAAAGCCTTATTTCGCTTGCCGACGAAATGTTGGACGGTGAAACGGCTGAAAAAATAGGTGTATCCTGCGGCGGACCGCTTAATTCCGTTACGGGAACAATTGAGGGTCCGCCGAACCTCCCCGGTTGGGACAATGTAAGGATTACGGATATTTTGGAAAAGCATTATAAAGCGCCCGCAAAACTTATGAACGACGCAGACGCCTGCGCCGCCGCGGAATGGAAATTCGGCGCAGGTAAGGGAACACAAAATATGATCTTTCTTACCTTCGGCACGGGGCTTGGCGCAGGGCTGATATTAAACGGTAAGCTGTATTCGGGAACAAACGGCAACGCAGGGGAAACAGGGCATATCCGACTTGAAGGCTTCGGACCTGTCGGCTACGGAAAAGCAGGCTCGTTTGAGGGCTTTTGCAGCGGCGGCGGTTTGGCTCAGTTAGGCTACATAAAGGCGCTCGAAAAAGCGCAGACGGGCGTATATCCGCTGTATTTTAAAAAGGGTATGATCGCAGCGGACGTTACGGCGAAAACGGTTGCTGACGCCGCATATAAGGGCGACGAAACTGCAAAAGAGGTATACCGCATATGCGGCGAGCAGTTAGGAAAGGGACTTTCTGTGCTTATAGATATACTGAACCCCGAAAGAATAGTTATAGGCAGTATATTCGCACGCTCCGAAGACCTATTGCGCGAGGGTATGGAAAGGGTAATAAATAAAGAGGCTCTGCCGCAGTCTCTTAAGTGCTGCAAAATAGTACCCGCCGCATTAGGCGAGAAAATAGGCGATTACGCCGCGGTATCCGCAGCATTATTGTAGGTGATAAATATGTTAAATGAATTGTTGAAAAGATACCCCTGCCTTGAAAGAACAAGGGAAGATATTGTGAGAACCGAAAAGGCGCTTATAACAGCCTTTAAAAACGGGAATAAGCTGCTTATATGCGGCAACGGCGGCAGTTGTGCCGACTGAGAGCATATAGCAGGCGAGCTTATGAAGGGCTTTTTAAGCAAAAGACCGCTAAGCGAAGAACAAAAAGCTAAAATGAAAGCTAACTGTCCCGAAATAGAGGAAAAATATCTTTCACTTTTGCAAAGGGCGGTGCCTGCAATAGCCCTGCCTTCCTTTACGGCGCTTAATACCGCGTTTTGCAACGACGTTGAGCCTGAGCTTATCTTTGCGCAAAGCCTTATGGGACTGGGGGAAAAGGGCGATATGCTTATGGCGATAAGCACCTCGGGCAATTCGAAAAATGTAGTTGCCGCGGCCCTTACTGCCAAGGCACTGGGTATTAAAACAATAGGGCTTACAGGTAAAACAGGCGGAAAACTTAAAAGTATATGCGATATATGCATATGCGTGCCTGAAACCGATACCTTTAAGGTGCAGGAGCTGCACCTGCCCGTATACCATTACCTTTGCGCAAGGGTGGAAGAGGAGATTTTTCTTTAGGAGATACGGTAAATGAAAATAGTATCCTTTAATATAAGATGTGTAGGCGATCCAAACGGAAATTCTGTAAAGGAACGGGCGGAAAGACTTAAAACGGTTCTTGATAAATACGACGCCGGGCTTATAGGATTTCAGGAATCAACACCGGAATGGTATGAATTTATTAAAAGGGATTACGGTGAAAAGTACGAGATGTTTAACCGTTACCGTGATACCGATCATTTGGAATCAGCACCGATCTTATGGAATAAAGAACGCTTTTCCTGTATAGATAAGGGTTATTTTTGGCTTTCGGAAACCCCGCATATTCAGTCTGACGGGTGGGATGAGCTGAAATATAAGCGAATTTGTATTTGGGCAAGGCTGTTTGACAGAGAAAACAGAAAAATTTTTAATTTTTTGAACACGCATTACGGCTTCGGAAACGACTGCCAATTAAAAAGCTCGGATCTGCTTATAAAAACCGTTCAAAATATGGCGGGCGATTATACGGTTGTTACCGGAGATTTCAATGCAACGCCCGAAGCTCCGGCTTACAAAAGACTTGTAAAGTATTTTACCGATGTTAATGCCGCAACCGCGGGCGACTTCGGAACTACATACCATAATTACGGAAAAATAAAGGTAGGTCACCATATAGATTATTGCTTTGCTGCGGGCAACGTTAAGCCTGTTAAGTCGTATATAATAAGGGATACGGTTAACGGGAATTATCCGTCCGATCATTACGGAATATTATCCGAAATAAAATAAAGGCATTGAAAAAAACGCCGGTCGGGCAGTACGGATGCGTCGGAAAAACCGGTAGGCGAGACGCGCGCTCCTACGGCAATCCGTTCTTTTTAAGGGGATTACGGATTCTTTCACGCTTTGCGCTCAGAATGACAAGCCGTTTAGTTGTTGCAAATACAATAAGGCGTGCGGATAAACTTTCGTTTAGCTGTCATTGCGAAGCCGTGCAAACGGCTGTGGCAATCCGTTCTCTTTTAAGGGGATTACGGATTCTTTCACGCTTTGCGCTCAGAATGACAAGCCGTTTAGTTGTTGCAAATACAATAAGGCGTGCGGATAAACTTTCGTTTAGCTGTCATTGCGAAGCCGTGCAAACGGCTGTGGCAATCCGTTCTCTTTTAAGGGGATTACGGATTCTTTCACGCTTTGCGCTCAGAATGACAAGCCGTTT
>ERZ825137.4515-NODE-4515-length-13815-cov-7.059375_pt1 | contig 13815 bp, 5 predicted proteins | sample MGYA00519873_ERZ825137 | MGnify/ENA primary metagenome ERZ825137 (study PRJEB31778, sample SAMEA3449190) | human gut metagenome | biome: human gut; feature: human-associated habitat; material: faeces | place: United Kingdom | collected 2010/2012 ...
GTCAGTAATGGTCTGATTATTTATAAAATGTTAAAAGAAATAGAATAGAAAAAGATAAAGAAATCGTGTTGAGGCATGGTTTCTTTTTTTTGAACAAAGTTCATAAAAAGATATAAATGGAGAATATCGACACAATGGAACAGATTTTACAAAAAAACAGATAAATATTTTCATTGATTGTACATTATATTAACCGTTTTAAATCTGTATAATTGGGAAACAGATGAGAAAAATTATTAGTGAAAACATGGAAGATATCAATTTTTGATATTTTTTTTGATATAAACTAAGACTTCGCAGGGTTTAGATTAGAGGGATAACGATGCAACTGAAAAATTCGACAGATTACGCAATTAGAATTGTATGTTACTTGGCAGCACAGGAACGGATGGTATCTACATCGGAATTGTCAAGGAAGCTAAATGTTTCTGCTAATTATGTTCCTAAAATAGCAAAAAAACTGAAAAATGCAAAAATAGTCACTGCCTGTGAAGGTACAAATGGTGGCTATATGCTGGCAAAACAACCGGAGAATATTTCTTTGATGGAAATTATATCGTGTGTAGAGGAAACAATGGCAATTAATCGTTGTTTGGAAGAAGATCGTTTTTGTTCCAGAAATTTAGAAGATACCTGCAAGATACATAAAATATTGTTGAGTTTGCAGAATACATACAATAATAAATTAGAGAGCGTAAAAGTTTCAGATGTTATCCGCCCTGGAGAAGATGAATATTTTGGACGATTTTATGTTGTATTAAAACTGAACTTGAAGGAAAAAAGCTACGAGTGTGTATATTCACATATCCGTGAAGTGTATGAGAAAGTAAGGAAAACAAAAAGTTATGAAGAGTTCATAAATCAATATATAGAAAGATATGTGTATACTTCTGATAAAAAAATGGTTCATGACTTCTTATCAAGTGAAGGATTAGAAGAAAGACTAGTTGATGGATGTATGGAAAAAGATCTTCCGTATCGCAGAATTACTGGAAAAGATAAGAATGCATATGTTTGGATGGAAGCGAAAAAATATATAGATGCAAATGAGAATACTGCAATTATTACGTTACATAATGAGAAGATTGTTCAGAACACAGTTATAAAGATGGAACAGGAACTCATAAAGAAAGAACAGGATATGGCAAAGCAGTATTGGGATATGGTATCACTTTTAACTACTGTATTAAATCATAATCAGTTAGTTGAATCAGGGTATCAAGATGATATCAGCTTCTATACAAAACAGGTATATCTTCAATTGCAGAAAAAATATCCGGAATATGGGATTACAGATGAAGAAATTTCGTCAGTAGCGCATTTAGCGCCGATTCATGATATTGGAAAGATAAAAGTGCCAATTGAAATTTTAAATAAGAATGGAAAATTGACAGATGAAGAAATGAATGTAGTAAAGCAACATCCATTAGTAGGTGCGGCGATGACCCAGAGATTCCCAGAGGGGATAACAACGGAAAAGCTGAGCAAATATAGCTATGAAATATGCAGACACCACCATGAAAGATATGATGGAACAGGATATCCAGACGGTTTAAAAGAGAATGCGATTCCGATGTGTGCACAGGTCGTTGGGATTGTTGATGCTTACGATGCATTGATCAATGATCGTCCATACAAAAGAAAATATGAACCAGAAGAGGCGATACGGATGATTTCAAATGGTGAATGCGGAGCGTTTTCTAATCAGCTGATGCAATGCTTTCAGGAGGCAGCAAAGCAGCAAAACTGGTTAAAAAGGCAAAATTAAAGTAACAAGTGAAGGAAAAAGATTAGAGGTCCAGATATGAAGAAAAAAAGAAGGATAGAGAACAGAATTATCGCAGTAATACTATGTATGGCTATCTTATTTTCTCAAGTGAATATTGCGGATGCAGCAGCTCTGAATCCATCAGGTACTAACACGAGTCAAGTGGTCCTTTCTAATGAAACCAATATGAGCAATGATGAAGCATCAACCGAATCCACAGTTTCAGATGAAATAAATGGCACCACGGAGTCCGAATCTTCGATATCGGAGGAAACAAATGAAAACTCGAAGAATAACGAATCGGAATCTTCCGATGGAAATGTTAAAGCAGAATCAACAGATAATATAGATGCTTATTATAAGGATAGTAAAATATGCATTTATAATTATGAACAATTAAAACAGATTGGTTCAGATGCTTATGTTTATACGGGTGATAAGGACGGAAAGATTGGTTCTGGAGATGTAGTAAATAGTGAAGGCACAGAGCTGAAATACGGTGCAGATGCTCAATACATTTTGATGAATGATATCCAGATGAATTCTGAACAGATCTGGACAGTGTCAGATTCCTTTACCGGAACTATTACAGGAACAGAAGTTGAGGAAAATGAAATACCGACTTTATATGACAAAGAAACGGATACCATCTACATTTACAATCCGTATCAGTTGATGGTGCTTGCACAGGAAGAATCTGAAACAGAACCTGTTATGACATTAGATTATGATGCACCACAGTTTGGTATGGGGCAGATGATCTATCCGGATGGTGAAGATAAGGCGTATCTGACTTATAGTAAGTCTCATAATTATGTGTTATCGCAGAAGTTTAATTCGGATAAACCAGAACTGGTTGCAGATCAGTTGAGTAAAGTGAGTACAGAAGGTACAGAAGGTCGAGATTTTAAGGGACAAGTTGTTAAGACTATTGGAGATAAGACCTATATCTTAATTGGAAATGAGCAGCAGCTGAGGAAAATTGGTACGGATGAACGAGTTAATGGTGCGGTTTATCAGGCATATCTAGATGGTTTGGTATGGAAACGTGATACAGATTCAAGTGGCAAACCGATCATGCTTTATAGTGGTGATGCTGATTTGACAAGAGACCAGAATGGAGTAGCAGATTTTACTTTTGGACAAATTAAAGATGCTGATAGCAAATACAGTCAGCATAACTGGGTACATACCAGAGGCAGATGCGGAGTCAATCAAATAACAGGTGAAATTGACCCTAATTTAGATATAGACAAAACAACAGGACAGAAATATACAGCAAACGCAAATTATATTATTTTCCGAGATATAGATTTGAGCAGTAAAGAGTGGAAGCCTCTTACTTTTCAAGGAACAATGATTGGAGCTAAGGCGAAAGATAATGAGTCCCTTTGGGATTCATCATCCAGTCAAATTACAGCTAGTACGAAACCAGCACTTTCTAATGTAAAAGTTGTGCAATCAAGTAGACTCAATGTTGGAGAACAAATGGGTGTAGGCTTTTTCTCTACAATATCGAGTGAAGTAAGTGATAACGATATCGGTATTAGTAAAGGATTAGTGCAAGTTTCAAATATTAAGTTTGAAAATATTAGTGTTCAAACATCAACTTCTGAAACATATTATCCGGACACTCTCATAAGTACATTAACAAGTACTCTGGGTAAGTTGCTTGGTGGAGTTTTAAGTGGATTGACATTTATTTTAACGTTCGGTCAGGTAAAAATTGATCTTGGAAAAACATTAGGAGATGTTCTTGATGCGAGAAAGAAAGATCCGACAGCATTAGCAACTGGTGCGATTGCTGGGCGAGTAGAAGGGCAGGTAGAACTATCTAATCTTGAAGTGAACAGTGCTACTGTCAAAAATGTAAATAACAATACAGGTGGATTTGTTGGATATATCGTTGGTAAAACACAGTATGATGGGCTATCAAACGCACTTGGTGGACTTGTCAAATTACTTACAAATATATTGAATGTAATTCCAGGATTAGGCTTAGGTGACTTAATCACGATTCTGCTTGGAAATGCTATTCCTTTAGAAAAGTTAATTCCGACAGGTTATATCAATGCCAAAATTATGAATTGTACTGTAAATGGATTAAGTATTTCTACAGCTGCTGATAAAGAGTATGCAGGTGGATTTATTGGACAACAGAAAGGAACAATTGTAGAAAAATGTTCCATTTCCAATAGTGATTATACGATAAACGGAAAGTCTTTTGCAGGTGGATTTGTTGGAATAGCTCGTGATGATGCGATAGAAGGTACACTTTCTGGTGCATTGGATATTGAAACAAAATTGCCGAAAATGAATCCAGAAAGTTTGCTTTTGAATTGCTCACTAAATAATGCTCGAATGATAGTATCAGGTGAAAGTTACGTGGGCGGATTTGCCGGCGGATTTGCCAATTCTACTGCGGTGAATTGTACAGTAGAAGCTAAAAATGAACTTACAGTGAAGGCTTCAGGAAATCATGCCGGCGGATTTGCCGGCGTTGCAGCACTTGGTTGGGCAGCGGATATAGGAAAAGGAGATACAAAGGATAACTTATTAGGTGGTGTTGTAGATCTTGTTGTAAAGCTTTTAAGTAGTAATCCAGGTGCAACATCTTCATTACTTTCTTTAGCAGGTGTAAGTCCGTCATATATTCTAGGATGTACAGTAAAAGCACCTCTTAAAGTAAGTGGTGTTGATTATGTAGGTGGTATCGTAGGAAGTGGTAATGGATCTTCTATAGCACCATCCAGTGCAGAATATTTACAAAAAGTATCTTACTGGAGAAATAACATTTACGAAACAGGAGCAATTGCAACCAAAAATGTTGTTCTAAATGGCGATATCAATATTTCAGGGCGAGATTATGTAGGTGGGATTGCAGGATCTTTAGGTACAGCTAGTGTAGCGGGGCTTCTTAACACAACGCTTGGTGTGGCATCGTATCTTGCATTTACCGTGGATAACGTTTTAGTACAGGGCAACGAGAACTTCTCAGTTGAAGGTCGAGAACGAGTTGGTGCCGGACTTGGTGATGCGATTGGTGGAAGCATAAAAAATGTAACCCTTAACAATGTGGTATCTGTTAACGGGGATAATCTAGTTGGTGGATTTATCGGATTGTCAGGGCCGGGGGATCTAGCAGGAACAGATGGAGGATTAACGGTTAATCTCCTTGGCCTTAACTATCTTTTGAAGCTTAGCAATCTACTTTCTTTAGGACAAGCAGTAGAAGTTAAGATTCAAAATGTTCAGGTTAATGGTGTAGAAAAAGGATTTGAAGTAAAAGCTACGGGTGTACGTGAAGATAATTCTGTACGAGATTATACAGCTTCCGGTTTTATTGCTAGAAGTAATTGTACAAAGGTAGAAAATGCACACGTAACAAAGTTGAAATCTGTAGAGGCCGCAGATGTAGGTGGTTATGCAGCAGGGTTTGTTGCAATTTCCAAAACAGGAGGACTTGCTGAAGTTGGAGACAAAACGGAAGTTAAATCCTTGATTGAAGCAAACGGATTACTTAATGCAATCAGTTATTTAATTCCTCGTTATACAAACTGTACAGTAAGTTATGTAGATGGTGGAAGTGTAACGGCTGATGTTGCAGGTGGCTTTACAGCAGATTTTCAAAGCGGTGTAGTTAATAATTCTGAGCGGGGAGCGGATGATTATTATGCTGTATATAATCTTGCAGCCGTTAACGGACAGTCTTATGCCGGAGGATTTGGAGGAAATGTTTACTCTGGAGCGTTGGCAGATGCTGGGAAAGGAATCAGTATTCTTGGAAATCTCAATGGGCTGAATATAAACATTGGAGAACTTGTAAATCTAATCAATGCCTACATTCCATATATACAGTATGCAGGAGTCAAGTCAGACAACGGATTTACAGTCACTGCGAACAAGATGAAATCAGAGGACAGCCATTCTGGAAGTGCCGGAGGATTTATCGGATATGGAAGTGGTGTTCAGGTAAGCTACTGTGATGTTACGAGTCTGAAACATACAAGTGTAACAGAACCTGAGAAAGGTTTGGAAGACACTGATGGCTCAAACTATTTTAATGATGTAAAGAGCCAGTACGCAGTGACTGGTACAAGATATGCTGGTGGCTATATCGGCTATATGGATATTGGTTCCGCAGCTTCTGTTGGAAAAGGCTTGAGTATTCTTGGAAAATCGATAGGAATCAACAATGTGCTGGATGCATTAAATGTGGTCGTTTCTACAATTGAGCATTCCAATGTTACAGGAAATGTTGGAGGATTTGCAGTAAAGGCTTCTTGGAAAAATACTGCATCCGATGCGTCAGAAAATGATGTTCTTGGAGATGCAGGAGGATTTGCCGGAAAGATTTCTGGTGGACACATTCAGGATTCAAATGCAAATAACTTCTCATATATCATTGGACAGATTACTGCTGGTGGCTATGTGGGCGATCTTGAGCCGGGAAATGTGGCAAATGTACTTGGTGATACGGGTATCTTAGGTGGTCTTGTTGATGTGTCAGATACATTGGCATCATTAGCGGAGGACTTTGTACCGACGATCAGAAACAGCTCTACGACTTGTATTCCTTGTGGTGGTGCGGTTCGTGCAGATGCGGCTTCCACAACACAGGTACAACGAGGTATGGCCGGAGGTTATGCAGGACATAACGAAGGCGGACATATTTGGGGAAATAATACAAAGGAATGGAAAGGTGAAGCATATAACGGACCAACAAGTACTTGTAAAGCAGTAAGAATCCGTTCGGTATACGGAGAAGAAATTGCAGGTGGTTTCACAGGTCTTATGGAGTCAGCAGATACGGCAAGTACCGGAAACCTGTCCTTGTTGTGGGGACTGGTAAAAGTAGATAACATCCTGGGAGCACTCAGTGTTGTCTATCCGACGGAAGAAAATACGGCAGTTTATGGTCCACTTGCCTTGATGGATTATAAAACTTGGAATGATTGGGTAGAATTCGTCGGTAAAAAAGGTGGTTACGGAAGTGACCTTGCTGCGAATGGAACAGTAAACAATCAAAAAGAACTGGATAATATTATTGGAAAATATGCTTACGGATACAATGTCGTAGCAGGAAGAGTCAATTACCAGGATGAGATAAAACTGGCGAATGGCGGAGCAGCCGGAGGTTATGTTGGATCAATGCAGACCGGAACCATTACAAATGGACAGGCTTATCAGGCGAAGACAATTAAAGGGCTTCGATGCGCCGGTGGTTTTGCAGGAGAAATGATAAACGGCGGAGCAGCAAAGCTTGGAGGAGTTGATATCCTTGGTCTTAATCTGCAATTAGGACAAATGCTGCAGGTACTTAATGTCTTTGTGCCGGTAATCAAGAAATCTTCGGTAGAGGGTTATCAGAGTGGACTGATTGTCCAGTCAGAAGGTGTAGATAACAAGGATACCTGTGGTTATGCTGGAGGTTATGTAGGAAAACTGATCGGTGGGCAGATCTGGGGCGAAAATGATGCACGTTGCAAGGTCACAAAGCTGAGACGAGTTGACGGAAGAAGCTATGTTGGTGGATTTATTGGAAGCTCAAGACCGGGAAGTGTAGCAACACTGAATACAACTGCAGGAGAAGGACTGCTCAGTCAGCTTCTGAATAAACTGTTAAGTACACCGGCAGATTTGATAAAAGTATTAAATGCTACAGTCGCAACGATCCGTTATGCAGATGTAGAAGCCTGGGATGACTGGGGAATCATCGTAAATGGTGCTTATGCAAGTGGAAGTAATAACACTTCTTATGCAAAAGCAGCCGGAGGATTTGCCGGAAATCTGGAAGGAACGGTACTTGGCAAGAAGGGTACGGAAGAGGCAGGAGTTTCTGTACAGAATATCCGTTCCGTAGTAGCCGGTGAATATGCCGGAGGATGCTTCGGTGTTGCTGATGTAGCCGGAGTTGCCAATATCAGTGCAGGAAGTGAAACATCTCTTTTGGATAAACTTTTGCAGCTTGGTAGAACCGATGTGTTGGATGCCTTTAGAAGTTATGTATATTACGGAACTGTAAGTGGAAGTAAGGATGCTGGCTTAAGTGTCAGTGCAAACACAGCGATAAAATCTGGTCAGAACAATGAAGTTACATATAGCGGAACAGCCGGAGGTTTTGGCGGATCACTGTCAAATGGTTCTGTGAAAAACAGTAAAGTAACGAACTTAAGTAATGTAAGAGGTTTAAATAGTGTCGGTGGATTTGTTGGCTATTCTGGAAAGAGCGGAGTAGTTAAAGCAGACAAGATAGACGTTATTGGAGACAATACAGGACAGTTACTTGGTGGAGCTCTTGGAGTTATGGACATTTTTGGTTCTCACATTGATGACTGTGCAGTTACAGGAACGGATGACGGTTACACCGTGCAGAGTGCAAATGGAGATGAACAGATTGCCGGAGGATTTATCGGATATGCAAATCTTGCAAGAATGTCGAATTGTACAGCAGGTGACAAAACGAACCAGAAAATTGGACTGAAACAGGTAGCGTCAGGTGGAACAGCTGGCGGATTTGCAGGACGAACAAGTTTTGCTTATCTTGCAGATTTGAAGCTGGATTCAGGAGCAGTGAATGTAATATTCTCGGTTGTTAATCAACTTGTAAAAGCACTATATCTGGATAGAATTCAGGATTCCAATCTTCTGAAGATTGATCTTGGAATTATCAAAGTGGATGCACTGTATGAGGGCAATCTGCTTCATGTAAATCTGCTTGGACTGGATATATCTATAGGACTTTCAAAGAAGTCAACGGATAACGGCCAACAGACAGACCTTGCAATTATTACAATCGGAGATTCATCCATCAAACTTCCATGCGACGAAAATGGACTTTTGAATGATAATGATGCCAAATCCAATATCAGTGTGAGTCTGATCAAGGCCAATCGAACAAGAATTACAGATAGTAATGTCTACGGTGTTAGTCATGGATATGATGTCTATGCTGGTGGAGCCGGAAATGACAATGACGGTAATGCTAAAGACGGACGAAGTGGTGGCTTTGTTGGGTTCAACGATGAGGGACTTTTGAAGAATAACAACATGTATTACTGTGATGTGGTTCGTGGAACAAAAGATCTTGTTGGACCATTTAGCGGAAAAAGTGAACTGGATACGGTATATGACTTCAATAGTCAGGAAAAGGTGGAGGGCGAAAAGAACAATTATCGTATTTACAGAAAACTGGATCAATCTTTAGATAAAATTGAAAAGAATAATAGTATCTTGAACAGCAGTCATGAAAAGAATGATGCAAGCGGATGGGATATTTATACAATAGGACATATGAATCCGGTAAAGACCTTTGAGACTTTAAAGAATGCTGTTCTGACAAGCAAGAGTGACTCAGTGAAAGCAGATCTTAATGCCTATGAATCACCTGCAAAAGCAGTATTGATGTCAGATACCAAAACAACATTGAACACGGGAGATAGTGATACACCGGAACCATCCGAGTCACAAGATCCATGTGATGAGAATATCAAGCTGACGATCAATAAAGTTTGGAAGGATTTAAACAATTTTGATCATTCAAGACCAAACAGTATTACGGTAACAATATCACGTACCTGGAAAGATAAGGCGGAAAATGAAACGACAGAAATAGTACCAGGTTACGAGAGTTACACAATAAAAGGTTCCATCGATAAATCTAAATGGCAGGAGGTGATAAAAGAACTCCCGGCATACAGGACAGATGGAGATGAAATTTATTATTACACGTATTCCATCACAGAAGCAAAAGTGGATGGTTATACAACAATGATAGATAAATCGCAAGATGGATTTACCTTCACAATAACTAATAGACATTTCCCAGGTCTTCCAGATACCGGAGGATACGGAAGCTATTTGATTTACCTGATAGGTATTCTGCTCTTAATGGTTTATCTTGCAATGAGATATAAAAAAAGCAAGGAAAATCAGAAAGCAGAACAGCTATAAACCAATTTAATTCCAAAAGAAAAGGAGAAAAAAGCTATGAAGAGAATGAAGAAAATCATGGCAGTACTGCTTGCAGCAATTATGACAATGGCTATGGCAGTAACGGCATTTGCCGCAGAAGGAACACACACACTTACAGTTAATGTGAAATCAACAACACCAGCACAGGATCTGAAAGGTCAGACAATTAATCTGTACAAATTATTTGATGTGACAGAGTCAGGTGAAGGACAAAACAAGAACTATGCTTATACTGTAAATGAGACTTATAAGAAAACGTTGGCAAGTGTATTAAAGATCGCTGAAACTTCTAAAGATGAAGATTTTGCAGCGGCAGTTACTAAACTTGGAAATGATAACAGTACTGAAGTACAGAATTTTGCAAATGATTTTACAGCAAATGCTTTAACTAATAGTTTAGCACCAACAGCAACTTCTGGAAAAATCACAGAAGAAAATACAACATCTTATACATTTAATAATTTAGCAGCTGGTTATTATCTTGTATATGTAACAGGTGCAAAAGAGATTCAGTCTTCTTTAGTTACAGTAGATGCGACAACAACTGCAGTAAACTTAAAAACAGAAGCACCAAGCATTACTAAAACAGCAGATAAAGAAACAGCTGAAATTGGTAAGGTAGTAACATATACAGTAACAGGTGCAATCCCGGATACAACAGGATATGCAGAGTATGTGTACAAAATCCACGATGAATTATCAACAGGTCTTGATTTTGTAAACGATGCAACAGGAGCAGCTCTTGAAGAAGGTGCTACAACAGTTAATGTAACAGTGGCATTTAAAGGTACAGGAGTTACAGATGCAGGAACAACACCTACAACAGCAACACTTGATACAGAAAACAATAGAAAAATGTCTCTTGACCTGTCTAAATGGGTAAGAGATAACCAGGCAAACAAGGGAAAAGAATTTACTGTTACATATTATGCAAAAGTAAATACAAATGCAGAAGTAACAAATAACAACAAGGCTTCATTAGAGTACGGAAACAATCCAGGCGATACAACAACTACAACACCGAGTGAAGCAAAAACCAATACTTATCCATTAGATATCAACAAGACTAAAAAAGGAACTACAGATAAGTTAGCAGGTGCAAAATTTAGTTTATATACAAGTGCAGAAGATGCAAAAAATACAACAAATCCTATTAAAGTATCAGGAAGCAATGGAAATTATGTCGTAGATCCAGCATCTACTACTACAGAATTCGAATCAGTAGAATCAATTACTGGAAAAGGCTACAACCTTCACGTTAACGGTCTTGCAGCAGGAGACTACTGGTTAGTAGAGACCAAAGCTCCGGACGGATTTAACAAACTGACAGATCCAATCAAAGTTACAATTACAAAAACTGGAGACGCAGAATGGACTGTTTCAAAAAATGAAACAGTTGAATCTGACAAAATCATCGACATCGAAAACAGCACAGGTTCCCTTCTTCCATCCACCGGTGGACGTGGAGCAATTGCATTTGCTGTAATCGCAGCTATCCTTGTATTCGGTGTAGCAGTAAGCTTCATCCGTGATAAGAGAAAAGAAGCATAATAATTTTACCAGAGATACAAGATAATATTTAAGGAATGGGCGGTTATCTTCCACGGAAGGTAACCGCAATTGCAAGTATAACAACAGGGAGAATGAAATGAAGAGTAAGAAGAAAAAAAAGAAGGTAACAATAAAAGATATTATTCGTCTGATCGTGCTTTTGGTTGCATTCTCCGTATTGTTATATCCAACGTTTAGTAGTTATCTGAACGAAAAGAATGGTTCCAAAGTTGTATCTTATTATGATGAGGAAAGTATAAAGTTAAGTAAGGCAGAAAAAGAGCAGATGTTGGAAGAGGCGAGGGCATATAATAAGGAAATGCTGGGAAATATTGATTTGATTGATCCATTTTCGCAAGAAGATGTGGAAATAGATGCTCGCTATGAGGAACTGTTGAACGTAGATGGTTCTGGAATGATGGGATACATTCGTATTCCTAAGATTAATATAGAACTTCCAATCTATCACGGAACAAGTGAAGCTGTGCTACAGGCAGGTGTCGGACATTTCTGGGGTACATCTCTTCCTGTAGGTGGCGAAAGTACACATACAGTTCTGACTGGACATAGAGGTCTTCCTACAAAAACACTATTTACCAATATGGATAAACTGGAAGTAGGGGATATTTTTTACATTAAAGTCTTAGATGAAACCCTGGCATATCAGATTGATCAGATATTAACGGTTTTGCCACAAGAGACAGATAGCTTGTCCATTGAACCTGGTAAGGATTATGCAACACTTGTTACTTGTACACCATTTGCAATTAACACACACAGACTTTTAGTACGTGGAGAGAGAATACCTTATGAAGAGGCAACAAAGCAAGTGCCGGATACAAATATAAAACCGGAGTTATCTTTCACTGCTAAGGTGCTGATTGTAACAATTATAGTAATTTTTATAGGGCTGATGATAGCTATAATTTATAGTATACGAGATAGAAAAAGGAGGAAAGTAAGGTGAGAAAGAAGATAAGAAGTATTCACATTATTTTATTCGTTATGCTTTTTCTTGTCGGTAATTTTATAGATATTTCAACAATCCATGCTGAAGCAGGAAGTAGAACAGGAAGTATTCAAATTATTTATAAGGGGAGAAATAGTTCGGATAAAGAAGTGATTCTTTCCGGAGCAAAGTTCTCGATATTTCCAATTCAATATATGAAAAATGATGAGCTGGTCTGGGAAGATGGTTTTAAAGATTCAGACATATCATTACAAGATACCAGTGCAGAAGCAAGAGAAAAACAAGCAAAACAATTGTTTGCATTTGCGAAGGAAAATAATATTTCCGGCTTAATGCAAGAAATAGATACTTCAGGACGCACGAGTTTTGGAGAATTGGATGAAGGAATTTATCTGCTTGCACAGATTGGAAATGTAGAAAGTGGTACAGATAAATTTGAATCCGCTCCATTCCTTGTTAATATTCCATCTGAAATCAATGGGAATGTAGAATATAATGTAACGATAGAGCCAAAAGCTGAATGGGTTTCATCAGAAACACCACCGAGCAATCCAGATAAGCCAAAGGATCCGACACCTTCAAAACCAGATAAGCCAAATCCTATTCAGAAAATAATAAATACGGTAAAAACCGGAGATACAACAAATATAGTTGCATGGTTTTTAATAGCGATTGTTAGTCTTGGTTTGATTGTAGGATTATATAAAAAGAGAAAAATGAAGTAGCCATTATTTAAAGAAAACTGATCCATTGCGGTGGAATCAGTTTTCTTGTGTTATACGGTTTAAAACGTTTCTGATATTAGTGTTGAAGTGGTGGTGCAACGGTACGATTGATATCGTTGTTTGATATATGAGGAGCATTGAGTAGTACTGTGAAATTCTGTCTGATGATATCCAGTGTCTTCTGCTTTTTCTGTAATTCCTGCTTTTCACGGACAGTAGCAGCCTGTTCAGATTTAAGATTTTCTATCCGCTTCTGGATTTTATTAGAGCTTGGGATTTTGGTAACACCGAGATCCTGAAGCTCTTTTTTTAGTGAATCGTGGAGCCGATATTCTGCCTGATGCTTGTTACGGTATGCTTTTGGATTTTTAGCAGATTTGCAATCTTCAATCACTTTACGGCAAAGCCGGTAAGAATCACAGTGTTTTTGAATGATTTTCTGCGTGCTTAGCTCACTGTTGATTTGTACTATTCTCTGCTCAGCCGCTTTAACAGAAGCATCAACATCAGAAACATGCTGTTGGAAATCCTCATAATTCAGTAGATTATTTTCGGAAAGATAGTTAAAGGTGCGAGCCGCCTCTTTCAGGTTATTGAGCTTTGCCCAACGTTCAAATCCTTCTCGATTACCGGTCGTAACATAAGTGGTGATATTGATATATAGGCGAGCTTCTCTGGACAAATGCTTTGGAGTTTTCACTTTGCCACGGTTTTTAGCCAGACGGATACGGACATTTTCTTCGCTATAGTAACTTCCAAGAGATTTCATATAATGGATCAGATTGTTATGATTCAACAGGTAGATTCCGATCAGACAGAACTGGAAT
>ERZ825137.4524-NODE-4524-length-13792-cov-4.536871_pt1 | contig 13792 bp, 10 predicted proteins | sample MGYA00519873_ERZ825137 | MGnify/ENA primary metagenome ERZ825137 (study PRJEB31778, sample SAMEA3449190) | human gut metagenome | biome: human gut; feature: human-associated habitat; material: faeces | place: United Kingdom | collected 2010/2012 ...
GTACCGCAGCGGCTCGGATACCGATTCACCCACTGCCTTTAAAGCAGCGAAATGAATAACGGCATCAATTGACTGCTCCGTAAAGACGCGCTCCAGGTCCGCCGGGTTCAGAAGATCGCCCTCATAGAACGGGAAGTCCCGGCCGGTAATCTGGCGGATGCCGTCCAGAGCATCCGGCGAAGAGTTGCAGAAATTATCAAAAATTACAATGTCATAGCCATTGTTCAACAGATCGACGCTGGTATGCGAGCCGATGAAGCCGGCGCCGCCGGTAACGAGTATTTTCATAGGAAAAACCTCCGTGATAAAAGATTCCGGCCAATAGTATAGCACAGGTTTCCATGGAAAGCCAATACCTTTGCATAAAGTTTTATACAATATTTTATGGAAGGACAGCGCCGGACGGACTTCTTTTTTCCGGTGGGCTGTGCTATAATGGAGGCACTTGAGGAAACGGCCGGCGGAGAAGGAATACCGCGGCTGCAAACGGGGGAAAGTATGTCCGCAGAAGGAACCGACCGTCGGCCCGGCTGCCGGAATCGGAGGAATCGATAAAAGCTTGAAAAAGAGAGGATGGAAGCCATGGAATGTGTGGATATTGCCGTAATCGGAACCGGTCCGGCCGGTTTGTCGGCGGCCGTGAATGCGAAGCTGCGGGGCAAGAGCCTGTTGTGGTTCGGTCCGGCGCGGCTCAGCGACAAGGTAGCCCGGTCTGAGCGGATTGAAAACTATATCGGCCTGCCGGGGGTGACCGGAGAAGAACTGAACGAAGCCTTTGACCGGCACCGCCAGGCAATGGCGCTGGCATGCGTGGAGGAGCGGATTACAGGGATTTATGCCATGGGCCGGCGCTTTATCCTGATGGCGGACCAGAAGCAATATGAAGCGCGCACCGTCATTCTGGCATCCGGCGCACAGACCCTGCGTCCCATTCCGGGCGAACGGGAGCTGCTGGGCCGCGGCGTCAGCTACTGTGCGACCTGCGACGGCAATTTGTACCGGGGCAAGACGATTGCCGTGGTATGCGATACTGCGGCGATGGAGGAGGAAGCGGAGTTTCTGGCCGGCCTTGCGGAAACCATGTACTATTTCCCGCTTTTTGCCGGAGAAAGCCGTGTGCAGGGAACGAATGTGCAGATCCGACGGGAAACGGCGGCAGAGGTGCTGGGCGAAAAACGGGTGCAGGCACTGCGTCTGAAAAGCGGCGAGGAGATAGCCGTTGACGGCATATTCTTCCTGAAACAGGCGGTGCCGGCCGATGTATTGCTGAACGGGCTTCAGACAGAGAAAGGGCGAATTGTGACGGACCGGGCGATGGCCACGAATATTCGCGGCTGTTTTGCCGCCGGGGATTGCACCGGACGGCCGTATCAGATTGCCAAGGCCGTGGGCGAGGGCAATATTGCCGCGCACAGCGCCATAGCCTATTTGGCGGAGGCGGCGGAATGAGCGGCTGGATGTCGGATTATACGGCAATTTTGAAAGAAGAATTGCTGCCGGCAATGGGATGCACGGAGCCGATTGCCGTAGCATATTGCGCGGCCCTGGCCCGGGATGCCTTGGGCAGCCGGCCGGAGACGGTCTGCGTATGGGCCAGTGCGAACATCATAAAAAATGTCAAAAGCGTGGTCGTTCCGAATACCGGTGGACGCCGGGGACTGGAAGCGGCGGCTGCTGCCGGCATTATTGCGGGACAAAGTGCGGCCGGTCTTCAGGTGCTGGCCGGGGTAACAGAAGCCCAGCAGGAGGAAATCGGACAATATCTCGACACGGTGGAATGTCGGGTCCGGCCCTCTGAGAAACCGTATGTATTTCACATTCGGGTGCAGCTGTCCGGCGGCGGACATACCGCATCGGCGGAGCTGGCCGGGCACCACACCAACGTGATTGAAATCCGGCGGGATGAAAGCGTTTTGCTCCGGAATGATTATCAGGAGCAAAGCAGTCCGGCCGGAACGGACCGCAGCGTGCTTACTGTGGAACAGATCGTAGAATATGCGGACCGGGTGCCGATCGAGGAGGTGCAGGATACCCTGCAGCGGCAGATCGACTGCAATATGGCGATAGCGGAGGAAGGGCTGCGGGCGCGGTATGGGGCCGGAATCGGCCGTATTCTGCTGCAGGCCTACGGGACGGATGTTCATAACCGGGCGAAGGCCTATGCGGCGGCCGGATCGGACGGTCGGATGAGCGGCTGCGAGCTGCCGGTGTGCATCGTTTCCGGCAGCGGCAATCAGGGCATCACGGCGTCCGTCCCAGTGGCGGTCTATGCGAAGGAACTGAACGTTGGGGAGGAAAAGACGATTCGGGCGGTGCTTCTGTCCGATCTGCTGACGATCCATCTGAAGACGGGCATCGGGCGGCTCTCGGCGTACTGCGGCGCGGTGAGCGCGGGCTGCGCCGCCGGCGCGGCGATCGCGTGGCTGCATGGCGGCGGATATGCGGAGATCGCGCATACGCTGGTAAACGCGTTGGCGATCACGTCCGGCATCGTGTGCGACGGCGCGAAGCCGTCCTGCGCGGCCAAGATCGCCGCTGCCGTGGATGCGGGCATCATGGGCTACCGCATGTATCTGCACCACCGCGAATTCCGCCACGGCGAGGGCATCGTCGGCAGCAATGTTGACGATACGATCGCCAAGGTCGGCGTGCTGGCGCAGCAGGGCATGCGGCAGACGGACCGCACGATCCTCGATATCATGCAGGATCGCTGCAGCTGAGCGCCCGCGTTCCTTCAAAAATCGTTTTCCGGTCCGTCATAATTTGGACATATCAGGCGGGTATACTACGAGCACAGCAAGGAGCTGAACACCATGGAGCATAACGAGCGCATCGACTCCAGTGCAGGCGAGCCGGTATTGGCCTGCAAACGAAGGAAGCACCTGCGGCTGGCGGCTCTCGCTGTATGCTGCGCCCTGCTCGGCGGAATCGCCGGAGGCGCGGCGACGGGATTGCTTCTGCAGGGCCGCGAGCGGGCGGCCATGCGGCCGGCCGGTCAGCAGACGGCCGTATCCGGGGGAGAAAGCACGGGCGCGGAGCCTTCCGCGGCGCGTGTGGCCTCGACTGCGGGAGAATTGACCCCGACGCAGCTCTATGAGCGCTATGCGCCCTGCGTCGTCGGTGTGCTGAACCTCAGCGCGGTCACGGACCTCTATGGAAAGGACACCATGCAGGCAAGCACCGGCTCAGGCGTTCTCCTCACGGGAGACGGCGAGATCCTGACGAATTACCACGTCGTCAAGGACTGCACGCAGCTCACCGTCACGCTGTATGACGGCACGGAGCACACGGCAAAGCTCCTCGGCTATGAGGAGGACAGCGACATCGCCCTGCTGAAGATCGACGGCAGCGGCTACCGCCACGCGCGCCTCGGAGATTCCGACCGGCTGCGCATCGGCACGGAGGTTGCTGCCATCGGCAACCCGCTCGGCGACCTGGACTACAGCCTGAACGTCGGCTATATCAGCGCGAAGGACCGCGACGTCGATCTGGACGGCCCGTCCATCCGCATGATGCAGCTCGACGCCGCCATTAACCCCGGCAACTCCGGCGGTCCGCTGTTCGACCTGCGCGGCAATGTCGTCGGCGTGACGACGGCGAAATATTCCGGTGAGACCGTCACCGGCGCGACGATCGAGGGCATCGGCTTTGCCATCCCCATCAACGACGTCCGCGAGATCCTCTCGGAGCTGCGGGAATACGGCCGCGTGCCGAACCGCGCCCAGCTCGGCGTGATGGTCGGCACGGTCTATTCGACGAACACGGCCCGCAACGGCCGGGTGCAGGTGCGGGATGTCACAGAGGATTCTGCCGGTGCCCATGCAGGCCTGCGCGACGGTGACTTTATCCTTGCGCTTGATGACTACACCGTGCGCACGCTTTCCGACCTCAGTGCGGCGCTGCGGCACTACCGCGGCGGCCAGCACGCGACGCTCACCATCGAGCGCTACGGCAAGACGTTCCGCCTGCCCATCGTGTTTGACAGCAAGGACGATGCGGTGCAGAACGAAGAGCCAACAACATCGGCCAATGCGCTGGAGCCGTCCGAGCAGGACAGTCCCCGGCCCTGATCCGATGTCTTCCATAGATCGCATCCCTCTCTTTTTCATGCTTTTTCTCTTTTTTCTCTCTCTTTCTTTCTTTTCTACGAAATGTACCGTCCGGCTTGCCGGGCGGTACATTTCGTTTTTGCGAAACGGGCTGGCGAAAAAGCTGCCCAGCCGGAGGTTTCGGAGGGAAGAAAAGTGTGAAAGGAAACCGTCAGGGTTTCCTTTCGCGTTCAATAACCCGCCGCAGCGGCAGAATTGCAAAATAATACTACAAAATTTCATTTTGCAATTCTGAAAGGAAACCGTCAGGGTGTCCTTTCGCGTCAAATAACCCGCCGCAGCGGCAAAATTGCAAAACAGAACTACAAAATACGTTTTGCAATTTTGAAGGCAGCTTGGCAAAAGACCCGAAGGGACTTTTCGACAAGCTGACCGTCCGGCTTGCCGGGCGGTACATTTCGTTTATGCGCTTAGATGTCGAAAAGGTTGCGCTTGTCATTGCGAGGCCCTGCAGGGGCCGTGGCAATCTCGCGGGATCACTGCGGATTTTCGGTAAACTTCGGCGAATTCGAAACATTTTATGTGAGATTTCCACGTCGCTTCGCCCCCCTGCAATGACAAGACTGGGACATTTGACAAGCCGGGAACCGTCTGGGAGTCTCAGACTGTCAAAAAGCCTCTGCTTTGCAGAATAATGCCGACGTCATATCGAAACAACCTGTTGCAAGGCAAGCGCGTGTATGCTATAATGCAGAAAAACGTTGGAACAATTTCGGCTTCCTGCCGTCTAATCTTGCAAAGAGAGAAGGAACGACCGGCGCGGCCGGCGCCGGTCCGCAAACACAGGAGGAGAGAGCATGAGACAGGGTGTCATCTGTATGCTGATCGCGGCGCTGGTGCTGCAGCTTGCGGGCGGCGTGGTCGCAGGCGGTGCAGAGCCGCTGGCCATGACAACACAGGAGACCATCCGAACGGTCGCCGTCTCCGGCGTGCCGACCGCGCTGATGCGCGGGGCCAGACTCCCGGAGCGTATGCCGTCGTTCCATACGGACGCGGCCTGCCATCTGGCGGACAGCTGGCAGAGCTGGTCCGGCATGGTGTGGTTTTCGTCTCCGGACGGTGAGCATATCAGTAAGCCGCTCCCGGCGGGCACCGTCACGGAGCCCGGTGTGTATTATTATCTCGGCCTCGTGCTCGAGCCGGATGGCCTTGCGTCCTTTTCCGACGCACCGTCCGTAACGGTCTGCGGGACGACGGCCGCCGTGCAGCGGCTCGAGGACGGCAGGCTGTTCGTCTGCGTGCGCTACGGCAGCGACGACGGCCGCCTGGAGGGCCTCCTGCCCGAAACGCTGCCGTTCCGCGATGTCTCGCGCCGCGCGTGGTATTTTGAGAGCGTCGCCTATGCCTACCGGCAGGGGCTGATGAGCGGAACGGGCACGACGGAATTCGAGCCGGATACGGCCACGTCCCGCGCCATGCTCGTGCAGGTGCTTTACCGTCTGGCAGGCCAGCCCGCCGCGGCCGGAAGCGACTTCTCCGATGTGGGCGACGGCGTGTGGTATGCCGATGCCGTCTCGTGGGCCGCCGGGGCGCAGATCGTCAACGGCTACGGCAACGGGCGCTTCGGCCCGGACGACCCCGTCACACGCGAACAGACGGCGGCCATCCTCTATCGCTATGCCGTGTGGTATGACCTTGCCGGGGACGGCGAGGCGCCCCTCTCCGGCTATCCGGACGCCGGGACGGTCAGCAGCTGGGCGCGCAGCGCCATGGGCTGGGCCGTCGGCGCGGGTTATCTGACCGGCTCTGCCGAGGACGGCGCCGTTCTGCTCCGCCCGCAGGCGCTGGCCGTCCGCGCGCAGACCGCCGCGATCCTGGCCCGCTTCTGCCGCAGCCTGCAGAAGCAGGAGCATATCATGCCGCGCGCGGACTATTTCACGGCCCGCGGCACGACGGTACTCTACCTGCCGCTCGACAACCGCCCCGTCAACGACCTGCGCGTCGAGGCGCTGGCGGACAGCACCGGTATGAATGTGCTGCTGCCGCCGGAGGACCTCTATGCCACGCGGCTCGACGGGCAGACGACGAATGCCAACGGCACGCAGTACGGCGACACGCACGCCCTGCTGCAGTGGGTGCTGGACAATGAGGACGCCTGCGATGTGCTGATCGTCAGCATGGACCAGCTGCTCTCCGGCGGCCTTGTGAACAGCCGCTGGGAGGACGGAACGGACCTGACGTGGGAAAAGGATGCCATTGATACACTTTCACAGATCGCTGCACGCAAGCCGGTCTATGTGTTCGACACGGTGATGCGCCTTGCCACGACCGCCGGCTATCAGGGACTCGACAGCGAGGCCTACCGCCTGTTCCGCAGCTACGGCATGGCCGAGCGCGGCGAGCTGACCGGTCACAACCTGACGGTCGATAACATCATTGCAGGCTACCCCTACGGCGCGGACGGCGAACGGATCGAAACGACGTTGGACGACGAGCTGGTGGAGCATTATCTGGCTGCCCGCGCGCGCAAGCTGCGGCTGACGGACTATCTGCTGCGCCATGCCGAGAGCTTTGCGGCCTGTGTCGTCGGTGTTGACGACTCAGCTGCGCGCATCTCCGTGCAGACAAATGAGATCCGCTATCTGCAGCGGCTGCTCGGCAAAAACTGCGCTCTGTTCTGCGGAACGGACGAGCTTGGCATGATGGCCTTTACGCGTGCCTATGCCGACTGCGCCGGATGGAACAGCCGCCTGTCCGTGCACTATTTCGGCGGCTATGAGGACAGCGTGGCCGATGCCTACGATACCTCGACGCTCCGCGAGTTCGTGGAGCAGCATATCACGGCGCTCGGCGCGGAGCTTGTGGACTGGAACGAACAGTCAGATGCTGTCGTGCTGGTGCTCACGCGCGGCGCTTCCTCTACGGAGTGCAGCCGGTATCTGGCAGCTTGGGAGGAGAACTGCCGGAATGGTGTCCCGACGATCGTCATCGATACCTCGTCTGCCACGCAGCATCTGCCGCAGCAGCTGGAGGATACCTCGCTGCAGTGGCTCATGGGCTACAGCGCGTGGGGCACGGCGGCAAATTCCGTCGGCATCGCGCTCTCCATGGGTCTGACGCGCCTGCAGTGGCTGCAGGGCGAGCAGGACCCGCAGCCGGAGGACAGCGAGGCCTTTGCGCGCGAGCTGATCTTCGCCTATATGAAGGACATCGCCTACTGCCGCTATTGCCGCCCGACGATCAAGGACCTGACGCCGGAGGGCATCGAGCAGGCCCTGCTCGGGCAGAATATGACGACCCGCGTCGAGACGGCCCTGAAGGACACGGCGCTTGTGACCGGGCCGGACGGCGTGACGGACTATGTGATCCCGGAATTCCGTCTGACGGACTTCTCCGCACCGCTTGGACGAAGCTATGAGATCCGCTTCCGCATCCTGTTCCCGAATGCGGGTCCGTGGATCACGGAGCAGTAAAAAATGGGAGCTGCGGTTCATTGCCGCAGCTCCCTGATTTGTTTGATCACGTCAATCCCTCCGGCTCAGCCGGAGGGATTGACGTTTTCATTATACTTCACATGCGGTCCGGGGCGGAGAAGCCCAGCAGATCGATGCACTCCTCCAGCGCGCGCCTGGCAAGGCGGATGAGGGCGAGGTAGCCCGCCTGCTTCTGCTTGTCCGGCTCGGCCAGAATGCGCGTCTCGTGGTAGAAGCGGTTCACCGCGCCCGCAAGCTCATAGGCATAGGCGCAGATCACGTTCGGCGCGGAGTCACGGTAGGCCATCTGCAGGGCGTCCGGCATCTGCGCCAGCTCCAGCTGCAGCGCCTTGGCGCTCTCGCTGTCGGCCGGGGCCATGGCCCAGTCGCCCTCGCCGCCGCAGCGGTTCAGGATGGACTTGATGCGGACGATGGTGTAGAGCAGGTAGGGGCCGGTGTTGCCCTCGAACGCGGCAAAGCGCTCGAGATCGAAAATATAGTCCTTTGTGGCGAGGTTCGACAGGTCGCCGTATTTCAGCGCCGCGATGGCGATGCAGCGGGCTGTGGCGTCCAGCTCGTCCTCGGGGACGGTCTGGTTCTCGCGGATCTTGTCCGTGACATAGGTCACGATGTCGGAAATGAGCGTTTCCAGACGCATGACGCCGCCTGCGCGGGTCTTGAAGGGCTTGCCGTCCTTGCCGTTCATCGTGCCGAAGCCGATGTGCTGCAGCTCCGTCTCCGGCGGGACGAGATGGCCCTTGCGCGCCGTGCGGAACACCTGCTCGAAGTGCAGACTCTGGCGCTTGTCCGTCAGGTACAGCAGCTTGTCCGGATGGTAGTCCTCCATGCGCTGCACGATGGTGGCCAGATCCGTCGTGGCATACAGCGTCGCGCCGTCGCTCTTGACGAGGATGCACGGCGGCAGCTCCTTGCGGTCGCCCTCCTCGGCCACGGGCACGACGAGCGCGCCCTCGCTCTCGACAAGCACGCCCTCGGCCTTCAGCTTCTCGAGCATCGGGGGAATGTAGGGCTGCGCGTCGCTTTCGCCCTTCCAGACGTCGAAGCTGACGTTCAGATTGTCATAGTTCTTACGCAGATCGGCCACGGAGACCTGCATGATGTGGCGCCACAGGGCATAGTAGCCGGGACGGCGCTGCTGCACGGCAAACGTGATCTCGTGAGCGCGGGCGGCGAAGGGCTCGTCCTCCTTCGAGCGGGCGCTGGCCGTGGGGTAGATCTCCTCCAGCTCGGAGATCGTGAACGGCGCTTCCTCGGGATACGGGCCGGTGAAGCTCTCGTCAAAATAGGGCAGGTCCGGCTTGCGGCGCTCCAGCTCGGCGATGATCAGGCCGATCTGCAGGCCCCAGTCGCCCAGATGAATGTCGCCGACGACGTTGTCACCGAAGTAGCGGTAGATGCGCTTGATGCTCTCGCCGATGATGGCGGAGCGCAGGTGGCCGATGTGCAGGGGCTTTGCCACGTTCGGCCCGCCGTAGTCGAGCACGACGCCGCGGGGCTTGCGCTCACCGGTCACGCCGAGGCGCTCGCTCTGGCGCATCTGCTCCAAATGGGCGGCCAGATATGCAGGCTGCACACGCAGGTTGATAAAGCCGGGCTTTACGGCCTCGGCCGAGGCAAAGACGCTGCCGTCCTGCAGGCGGTCGACAACGTCCTGCGCAATGACGAGCGGGGCTTTGTGGTGCTGCTTTGCGGCGGGCATGGCGCCGTTGCACTGAAATTCACACAGATCGGGGCGGTTCGAGACCGTCACGCGGCCGCAGGCCGGGTCATATCCGGCGGCGGAAAACGCCTCCGCCACAACGGCGGACAGCCGGTCGATCAGCTTTTCCATGGGCGATCAGACTCCTTATCGTTCGATAAACGAAATAATATACAATGATAGCAGAAATTCTGCCGCTTGTCCAGTGCGGGCAGAATTATTCCGGCAGCTCGCGGTACATGGCGGCCGCGTCGTCCTTGCGCACGGCGTCGGCCACGGCCAGCACCTCCACGGCAAGCGTCCGCTGGCCGAAGGCGATGCGCAGCACGTCGCCGGGCTTTACGTCGCAGGACGCCTTGGCCGGACGGCCGTTCACGGTCACGCGCGCGTTGTCGCACGCCTCGTTTGCCACGGTGCGGCGCTTGATGAGGCGCGACACCTTGAGAAATTTATCCAGTCTCATAGTTCCTCCTGATTGGGGTTCAGTCCTTTTTTCCGCGCAGCTCGATGATGCGGTCGCGGAGCACGGCGGCGTATTCGTATTCCATCTGCTTTGCGGCGGCGCGCATCTCCTTTTCGAGCTTTGCGATCTCGCGCTCGCGCTCGGCGGCCGTCATCTTCACGCCGTCACGCCGCTGGGCCTCGCCCTCGGCCTGCGTGATCTCGATGAGCTCGCGCACGTCCTTCACGATGGTCTTCGGCACGATGCCGTGGGCCTTGTTATAGGCATCCTGGATGCCGCGGCGGCGCTCCGTTTCGTCGATGGCGGCGCGCATGGCGGGCGTGATCTTGTCGGCGTACATGATGACGCGGCCCTCGGCGTTGCGAGCAGCGCGGCCGATGGTCTGGATGAGACTCGTCTCGCTGCGGAGGAAGCCCTCCTTGTCTGCGTCCAGAATGGCGACGAGCGAGACCTCCGGCAGGTCGAGGCCCTCGCGCAGCAGGTTGATGCCGACGAGCACGTCAAATTTTGCCATGCGCAGGTCGCGCAGGATCTCCATGCGCTCAAGCGCTGCGACGTCGGAGTGCATATAGCGCACGCGGATGCCGGCGTTCTGCAGATACGTCGTCAGATCCTCGGCCATTTTCTTTGTCAGCGTCGTGACGAGCACGCGCTCCTTGCGCTCGATGATGCGGTTGCATTCGCCGATGAGGTCGTCGACCTGCCCGTCGATGGGCCGGACCTCGACCTTCGGGTCCAGCAGGCCCGTCGGCCGGATGACCTGCTCGGCGATCTGCCCGGCGCGGCTGCGCTCGTATTCGCCCGGCGTGGCGGAGACGTAGATGGCCTGATGGACCTTTTCCTCGAACTCCGGGAACGTCAGTGGGCGGTTGTCGAACGCGCTCGGCAGGCGGAAGCCGTATTCCACCAGACTCTCCTTGCGCGAGCGGTCGCCCGCGTACATCGCGCGCACCTGCGGCAGCGTGACGTGGCTCTCGTCCACGAACAGCAGAAAGTCCTTCGGGAAGTAATCCAGCAGCGTCATGGGCGGCGTGCCGGGCGCACGGCCGGAAATGACGCGGGAGTAGTTTTCGATGCCGCTGCAGAAGCCGATCTCCTGCAGCATCTCGATGTCATACATCGTGCGCTGGCGGATGCGCTGGGCCTCAAGCAGCTTGTCGTGCTCCTTGAACCAGCGCTCACGCTCCTCCATCTCCCGTTCGATCTCGAGGATGGCGCGGTTGAGCTTGTCCCGCGAGGCGACGTAGTGCGAGGCGGGGTAGATGGCCACATGGCTGATGACGCGCTCCGGCATGCCGCTGACGGCGTTGATCTCGGAGATGCGGTCGATCTCGTCGACGAAGAACTCCACACGGATGGCCCGGCCGGACCAGTAAACGGGGTAAATTTCCACGGTGTCGCCGCGCACGCGGAACGTGTTTCGGGTGAAATTCAGGTCGTTTCGCTCATAGCGGATCTCCACGAGCTTCTGCATCAGCTCTTCGCGGGACTTTTCCATGCCCGTGCGGAGCGAGATGACCATGTTTTTATAGTCGATGGGGTCGCCCAGACCGTAGATGCACGAAACGGACGAGACGACGATGACGTCCCGCCGCTCGAACAGCGACGACGTCGCACTGTGGCGCAGGCGCTCGATCTCGTCATTGATGGCGGAGTCCTTTTCGATATAGGTGTCCGTGTGGGCGATATAGGCCTCCGGCTGGTAGTAATCGTAGTAGGAAATGAAGTATTCCACGGCGTTTTCCGGGAAAAACTCCCGGAATTCCGAGCACAGCTGAGCCGCAAGCGTCTTGTTGTGCGCTAAAACGAGCGTAGGCCGGTTGATACGGGCGATCACGTTGGCCATTGTAAAGGTCTTGCCCGAACCTGTGACGCCAAGCAGCACCTGCTCATCAAGGCCGTTCTCGATCCCGCTGACCAGTGAATCTATAGCCTCGGGCTGGTCGCCCATAGGCTTATATTGTGATACCAGTTTGAACCCGTCCATAAACGCTCCTGCATATAAACTCAATCTAAGTTATTATATCACTCCCGCCCCGATTCCACAAGATAAAAGGATATCTCCGTCTTCAAATACATGCACGCAAAAGCGGAGGAAACTCTGAATCGGGTTTTCTCCGCTTTCGTTATTTGGTAAACGCTCGTTCAATACCGTTCGTTTACCATATTTATTCTCTGCTTTTTACTACTTCAAGTGCATTTATAAGCATCTGCGCAGCCTCTGCCCGCGTGAGCTCGTCATGTATGAGTGTCTGGCTCTCAACGATTCCCACCGCGCTGAGGTTCGCGCATGCCTGCGCCGCCTCCGGTTCCCATTCGCTGTCAAGCGAGATATAATCGATATCTTTCAGCCCAAGCGCGCGGTTAAGCATACTCATTGCTTCATTCCTGCTGATCGGCTCATCGGCGCGGAATACGTTTTCGCTTTCTTCCCTGCCGCTCACGCCGCGCATGACCGCCGTCGCAACATACTGCTGCATCCAATATGGCATTGCATCCACATCCTCATAACCTGTTGACATCACACCGTTTATCAGCGGCTCTCCTGCGGTCAGCATGCACATGCTCAGAAACTCACCACGGCTCACGGTCTTATCAGGACCGAAGCAGTATTCGCCGCCTATCATTTCAGCGGTGAATATATTGTTTTCACTCAGCGCCACAGCCGCGTACTCCTCCGCGCGGCCATTCATATCCTCATAGCAGACGTCCTTCTTCTGCTTTTCGATACGGATTATTACGGTCGCTTCCTGGGAAACATTGCCCTCGGCGTCAACAGCCTTGTAGCCGAAATAATCCTTCCCGCGCTTGTTGTCGTTCGGCATATAGGTGAAGCTGCCCTCCTCACCCTGCACTATTTTTCCCTTTACCGGCTGGGTCGTTATCTCGTATGAAACGACGTCATCATCCGGGTCATATGCTGACATCTTCCCACCCACGGATACATTCCTGTATGTCTTTATTTCAAGGTTCTCGGCGATCGGTGCCGTTCCCGCTGCGAGTGCCGGGCTTGCTAAATAGACGCACATGAGCAGCATCAGCGCCGCGGCAGTCAGTGATATCAGTATTTTTTTCATTGTATATTCCTCCTTTACCGTTTGAAGATATTTTGTGCAGAATTATCCCATGTATGCAAATAAAGGTAGACTTGGAAATGCCTTTGTGGTAATATACAAACAACATTATTTTCAATAGGAGAGTATAGTATGGAGATCAACGCTGCCGCTGCGTGGCTCAATTCCACGTTCGGCAATCTTGACGTCAGCGTCGCATTGGCGGTACATAAGCTGTATGACATGGCCGGCGGGTTCTTTACGCCGTTCTTTGAAGTGATTTCATTCTTCGGCAAGGGCGGTATATGCCTTATTTTTCTTTCACTGGCGCTTGTGTTTTTCAAGAAAACTCGCCGCTTCGGCACCGCAATGTGCATCGGCCTTGCGATCGGCGCTCTGATCACAAACTGCTGCCTGAAGATCGTTATCGCGCGGCCGCGTCCATACGTGGATCAGAACGGAATACTTTATCAACTGTGGCTGCTGGTTGGTCAGAATGTTGAGAGCGACAAGAGCTTCCCCTCCGGGCATACGACAGCCGCCTTTGCCAGCATGGTCCCGCTTTTCATTTTGGGCAATAAACGCTGGAGCTGGATTGCTCTGCTGTTCGCGTTCACGATGGGTGTTGCTCGTATTTATCTCGTAGTCCACTATACCTCTGATGTCATCGGCGGCCTTATAGTCGGCACCTTTGCTGGGATAATCGCCGTTATAATAGCTAAGAAGCTGCCGCAGAAATGGTATGAGCTTGACTTCTACAAGCGCAGATCAAGTCAGCCGCCCGACAGCTTGAGCGCATAAAGGTCAAATAGCAAACCCCGAACCTCAGTTGAGGTTCGGGGTTTGCTATTGTATGTGTGTATGTGTCGCTTAATAGAGCTTTGCGCCTGCCGGGATGTGCGGATCAACCATCAGCAGGTGGAGCTTCTCCTCGCCGTTCTCGTGATGCACAGCGGAGATCAGCATGTACTGTCGCTAAGCTGTTACTCATATCAAAACCTCCACTTCCTCTGTGGTTAAAGTATATGAAGTTT
>ERZ825137.4528-NODE-4528-length-13779-cov-6.046561_pt1 | contig 13779 bp, 10 predicted proteins | sample MGYA00519873_ERZ825137 | MGnify/ENA primary metagenome ERZ825137 (study PRJEB31778, sample SAMEA3449190) | human gut metagenome | biome: human gut; feature: human-associated habitat; material: faeces | place: United Kingdom | collected 2010/2012 ...
CCGCAACGCTCAAACTATTGTTCGGAATGGTGATGTTGTAAGGTAGCGGCTGCTGCGAATAGGTAAATGCGGCCGATACCGGTTGGCTGCTGTTGAGCGGGTTCGTGTAATAGATCGTCGCTGTCCCGCTGCGGGTGGCCGAGGTCGTATTCGAGGGAAAGGCAACGGAGAAGGTTCCGTTGCTGCCCGCCGTTACGGTTGCTCCGGAGGGCAGTCCCGAACAGCTTTTATACGTGAGGCCGACCGTGCCGGTACGGTCCACATACGCCAGCGACAAGGTTTTGGTCTCACCTTTAGCTGCAACACTCAAACTATTGTTCGGAATAGTGATATTGTAACTGAGGGGTTGTTGCGAAAGTGAGAAAGATGCCGTGATGGGTTGCGAAGCGTTGAGCGGGTTGTTATAGGAAACGGTGACGGTCGCGCTGCGGGATGTGTTGGAGGTGTTGGCCGTGCAGGAGAGAGCCAAAGCACCGTTCGCACCGGCCGTCAGCGTACACCATGAAGGCAAACCCGAACATCCCCGGTAGGTTAGGGTCACCGGGCCGTCCCGATGAACGTAGCTGGCTTGAAAATTATGCGATCCTCCTGCGGCAGGCATCGTCGCGCTGTTTTGAGCGAACCGAATGTCATAGGGTGCAGGAGGTTGCGTGAAAGAGACGACATCGGAGAGCTGTCGCGACGAGTTGATCGGATCGGTCACATAGACGGTGATCTGACCGGTGATCGTACTTTGGGTTTGGTTCTTTTTGAAGTTGAAGTGAATCTGGTTCGAACCGAATGCACCGACCGAGTTGAGCTGCGAAGCTCCGCCGCTGTAACTTCGGTAGTCGATATTGAACAGGGTGTCGGGATCGGAGTAGGCTACGGAGCAATAGTAGCTGCCTCCTGTTCCGCTGACCGATAGACTCTTGGGCGAGAGGGCGATCCAGGAAGGGATGGGTTGTTGGGTGACGGTAAAGGAGGCTGTTTCGGGACGGTTGGCATTGAGCGGATTGGAATAGCTGACCGTAACGGTTCCGGAGACGACCGCCCCGGTCTTGTTCGCTCCGCCGTACAGGCTCAGCGCTCCGTTGGCCCCGGCCGTAATCCGGTAGCCTGCAGGCAGGCCGCTGGCTCCGAGAAAGGTGGTGTTGACGGCTTCGGTCCGGTTCTTATAGGATACTTTTAGGCTGCTGTAGCCTCCTTCGGCCGGATGACTGACGGAGGTAGGAGCGATCTTGATACTGTAATCTGGTGTGAGCCCTTGTTGCGAGAAAGAGCATGAGCCCCAAACCTGACTGCCGTAGTAGTTCGTCGGATCGGGATAATACAGCGTGATACTACCCGATCGGGGCGTATAGCCGGTATTGGCCGGGAAGGTGACCCGCACGGTCAGATTGCCGTTATCCGATACTTGAATGTCAGAATAAGGAGCGGTGTAGCGGGCCATTCTCCAGTCGAACAGAGAGTCTGGAGAAGGCGCGTAATCGACTTTCAGGGTATAGGTTCCTCCCTGCTGCGGCACGGTGATGCTGCCGGGTGTGACGGAGACCATCTGCTGCGCGTGTGAGGAGAAGATGCCGGCCAGCAGCAGAGCCAGCAAAACGATATATTTTTTCATGTCGAATGCGTTTGAGGGTTGAGTCGTTATTCGTACTGGTAGCTTTTGAGCAGACGGCGCTCATTGTCGCGGATGGCCGAAAGGCGTCCGAGCGCGTCGTACTCGTAGTAGACGGTATGGCCGTTGGGATCGGTTTGGGACGTCATGCCGATGCCGGGCAGGTAGGTGTAGGTCGTCATGCGGGCATCTTGCGGATAGACGCGCACTTCGTCTACGTATGCGTTCTCTTCGCCTATGGTCACCCAGGTCCAGGGTTTGCGTACGGCATCCACTTTCGTCCACGTTCGGCCTTCATCCCGGCTGATCCAATAGCTCAGTACGAACGAGTCCGTCAAAGAGGAGGGATTAAAAGCGACCTGATAACTGCCTCGGTACGCTTTACGGCCGGTTTTGGCTAAAGGCAGTATTTCGACGTTCGAAGAGGTATCCTCCTCGAAGCTGGTATGGAATATCTCTTTACGAATCGAAGGCTTATAGTCGTTCGGCGATTCATAAGTCATCGCATTTTGCACGACGGCGATGGGCAGGCTTTTGTTATAGCCGTAGATATACGATAATTGACCGCCCGTGCGATCGTTTATGTAAATAGGGTTCGATCCGCCGTCGAATTTCAGATTGACCGCCAGCGTATCGTAGCGGCTGTCCGCATTCAGTCCATCGCTGTGATTGGAGTGGACGAAATCGGCATCGGCTAAAGGTTGAGCGAGTTTGAGGGACAGAACGGACTGTTTGAGAATGATCTTCGAAGAAGAGATGCTCGCGTCTTTGTAAGTTGTCAGATGTCCTCCGGTGATCCTGCCGTTTTTATAGGAGAGCACTTCGAGAGGGAAAGCGTCCATGTGATTGTCCTGCATTATTTTCAGGGCGGAATACATATTGCCGCTACTGGAGGATATATCATAGTCGCACGGATATTTGAACGTCGTTTTGTAAATATCGTTCGCGGCGTCTTTCACGATCGACTCCTTGATATGCAGGTAGGTCGTATCATATACATAGGTGGTTACCGACGGCAATGTATAAGCGCTTTGCTCGACGATCACGCTGTCCAGATAGATCGGTTGCGATATCCACTTATATGTGGCCATGCGTTTGGTCGGCGTACCGAAGATCGGGTACTGACTGTTTTCCATTGTCGCGCACAGAATCTCCGCTTTGGCCGGCGCATTCATATCGTAACGATTGCTTTGCCGCATTTGCAGAGTCCCGTCGGCCGAATACAGGCTTTGTTCCAGTAACAGACCTCGTTGCCAGGCATAAGAGGTTCGGGGAAGGTAGGTGCGTGACGAATAGCTCGGAGGTTCGTGCATCATGCCGGCAGCATAGGGCGTGTATATGTCCGGTAAGGAATCCGGATACTGGGCGAAAGACGAGTACCGGTAAAGCGTGTAGGAGCCGTCCGGAAGAGTCTCTTTGACCAGCGGATAGACGATCGGCGATCCGTGATCGAACAGTGCATTGAAACTCATGCTGTTGATACGATATGTGAACGTATTGGCCAAATAGGGACTTTCCGTATCGACCGACGTGTAATAAATATCCGTATCGTATGCTTCTCCTTCGAGATATTCGTACCGGGTGACGGAAACGGGAGCCGTAGCGGAGGCATACTCCCGAACCTCTTTGATACGGACGCCGCCGATGATCTCTCCTGAAGTCAACCGGTTCGGCTCATATTCGAATTCCTTCTTGCCGCCTCCTTTATAAGTTACGGAGGTCAGCATATTGGCACTCGCGTAGGGCCAGTGCGGAGTACGGTCGGCTCCGGGAATAGCATGACCCAGTACCGTATGGGCGGGAAAGAGGCTGCCGTTACTGCTATTGGGACCGTTATAGTATCCCCAATGATCCATATCGAGCGAATTGCGTAAAGGAAGATTCTGTTTCGTGTTATAACCGAAGGAACAAAACAACTCCCGTTTACCCGTTTCTTGGTTGGCTTCTTCTATTTTCCAAAGCTGAAGTGCCGTATTGGAAAATGTATTATAAGAGAACAGAAACGATTTAATATACCGGTCCGGCTGGGCATACAGTTTGATTTCCGTCAGGCGGCGGGTGCGGACGTCCGTCCATGCTCGATTATCGTCGGAGATGAATTCCATTTTGCCCGATCGCCATCTTATGCAGGAGAGGTATTTTGGGGAAACGGAAGTTCCATGATTGCTCTCCGTTCGATCGTCGTCATCTTTCAGGGTGCGTGTGAACGGCGATTTTTGTACTTCGTATGTCTGAGTCCCACCGTAGGTCATGTAACCGTATTTGAGATCGTATCCTTCGAGATAGTCGAATTCGATCCAATCCCCCTGAGCAGTGAGGATCTGCGAGATACTCCATGCTGTCGGTACGGAATGGAAATCATCGAGCGTAACATGCTCGCTCGGCGTGAAAGTATAGCGGTTTCCGTTCTCGTCCGTTATGCGGAACTGGCCAAAAAAAGTATTGTACGAAGAGAAACAATCTATTTTCAAGTTCTGATAGGGAACGGTATAAAATTGTTTTTTCTTAGGACTCCACACCATCGTGCCCGACTTGCCCGGTATTTCGAAATAGAACAGATCGGCTTCGCCGTCGCAAACGTCGATCTTCTGGTCGAACAAGGCTTCGTTCCATTCCCCGTTGCGTACCAAATCTCCGTCGCCTGCCATAAAGCCGCCTTCGTCGTATCCGCGTTTTGCCGTTCGGGTTATGCTTGCCGGTACGGAAAGTCTCCATCCGAGGCCCACCCAAGTAGCGAAATCCTGCACTTTGATTCCCGAAGCATGGTAATCAAGCTGGATGGGAATTTCCAAATCCCGTGTGCGAATCGTATACAGCGGGACATTGATATTTGCCGTTCCGGTATAGTGGCTTACCGGGATGTTGATGCTGCGCATCATGGCCGCGGCCTCCGGCGAAGGCGGCGTAATGGGCGTCTGCTCTTGTCCGTAACCGCGCAGGAAGCATCCTGCCAGCAGAACGGAGAGTCCGAGCCATTCAGGTCGAAGTAGTTTCATCATGGGAAGTTTTATTAGATAATTATGGATTGTCGCGGCACAAGTTCGTATCGATAAATGACTGGGTTTCTTCGGGATGATAAAGTTCCGGAGGATGGATGGAACGCGAGTATAACTTACTATGGAGTTATCTGTTTTCGGCAAGTCACCGCCCTCAAACAGGGCTGAATCCCCATTTCGGACGATGCGTTCCGGTACTGTTGCGTGGTTTAGCTGCATTCCGGCGGCTTTTTGTCCCGTTCATAGGCAAAAATCAATCGATCGAGGCTCCTGTACGGCGACCGGGACTGAAAAAGGAGCCTTTCATCGTCCGTTTCGGCGGATTTTCAGCCGGTAACGGACGAAATGCGGCGGAAACAATCCGAAAAAGAACCGAAACGGAATGCCGAAAAGGAGGATAGAAGATGCGGGATCTATATAAATCAATACATATCAATCCGTTACAATAAAATGACAGGTAACATACCTGTAAGTTATCCATGCATCACGGGGCGGTTTCCGATCTTCGTTGCGTCTCACCCGACTATGCAATCTGTTTACACGTAAGGTTATGATTATGAAACGAACCGCCTCCGGCCGCCTGCCGGCTTTTTCGTTGCCCGAACTGTTGGTGGTGCTGGTCATCATCGGGATTCTGGTGCTGATCGCACTGCCGAACCTGATGCCGCTCATCTCGCGGGCCAAGAGCACCGAGGCCCAGCAGCAGCTCGTCTTTTTGCACACGCTGGAGAAGAATAATTTCTACACCTACTCGAAGTATTCCCCGTCGCTCGAAGAGCTCGGCTTCGAGCAGCAGCCTCTGGTTACGGAGGGAGGTCATGCCAACTACCGCATCGAGATCGTCGAGGCTTCGGAGCGGGGATTCCGGGCGACGGCCACGGCCGTGGTGGATTTCGACGGCGACGGAGAGTACAACGTCTGGGAGATCGATCAGGACAAGAACCTGAAAGAGACCGTCAAAGACTGACCGGAGAACAAATACGCAAACCTTTTTATAATCGGAGATCGGAGCGGCCGGGAGCGATCCCGGTCCCGATCGAATCCCATTACATTTTAACGAACGATGTGGCCACAAGCTCTATATCTGCTCCCGGTCGTTCCGGCCCTCTCGCTGGCCGTGTCGGATTTCCGGCATCGAAGTATTCCGGCTTACGGGCTTGCCGCATTCGCTTCGTGCGTATTGTCTACCGCTGTACTCATGTTGCCGGCACGGACGATACTGTATAATGTGCTGACGAACGTATTGCTGCTGGGATGGATGTTCGGCGGCGTGTGGCTCTACCTGAAAGTGAGATACCCTCGGCGTGCCCGCTCATTGGGCCGGTATATCGGTTCGGGAGACGTGTGGTTCCTCTTGCTGCTGACTCCGCTATTCGCTTTGCCGGTCTATGTCGTGCTGCTTCTGTGCGGTTTCGCCTGCGGATTGCTCTACGGGACCTTCGTGCGGATCGTCGCCCGGAGAGAGACGACGATTCCGCTGGTTACGTTTCTGAGCCTGTCTCTGACCGCTTACTTGTCGTACCGCTTTTGCCTTTCGCTGCCATGACCTTTCCCGAACGCATACCGACCGAAATCGTGCAGTTGTTTTCCTCCGCCGAGGCGTGGAATTACCGGCTCGTGCCTTACGCCCGTAAGGATGGAACCGTGCTGTGTGCCGGAGAGCAGGGGCGCGACTACGTTTCCGCGTCTCAGGAGATTGAGGTGCTGTCGGGGTTCCGGGTGCAGATCGAGCCGGTCGGACCGGACGAGCTTTCTCTGCTGCTGAACCGCTACTACCGCCGGGAGGAGGCACGCCCGGAATCGGGCCGGACGGCCGACCTGAGCCGCATTGGCAGCGGGCAGGGATTTTTGACGGAACTGATCGGCGAAGCATTCGATGAGTATGCGAGCGACATCCATTTCGAGCCCTACGAAGAGCGTTGCCGCATCCGGTTGCGGATCGACGGCAAACTGGTCGAAAAGTACGTGATCGATAGCGGGAACTATGCCTCGTTGGTCAACCAAATCAAGATTATGGCGAATCTGGATATTTCGGAACGCCGCCTGCCGCAGGACGGGCGCATCCTCTACCACCGGGGCGAGCGCAAGTTCGATCTGCGCGTCTCGTCGCTTCCGACGATTTACGGAGAGAAAGTCGTGTTGCGCCTGCTAACGCGCCACGCCGAGCTGCTGGAGCTCTCGAATCTCGGCTTCTCGGAGCGGCAACTGGCCGACTATGCGGAGGCGATCTCCCGCCCGCACGGTATGGCGCTGATCACCGGACCTACCGGTTCGGGTAAGAGCACGACGCTCTATGCGACGCTCCGGCGACTGAACCGCGAGTCGGGCAACATCCTCACGATCGAGGACCCGGTCGAATATACGCTCGAAGGGGTGAACCAGGTGCAGCTTAAGGAAGAGATCGGCCTGACCTTCGGCGCGGCACTGCGCACCTTCCTGCGTCAGGACCCCGACATCATCATGCTCGGCGAGATCCGCGACGCCGATACGGCGGCGATGGCGATCCGCAGCTCGCTGACGGGCCATCTCGTGTTCTCGACGATCCATACGAACAGCGCATGGGGCAGCGTCTCGCGGCTGCGGGACATGGGCGTGCATCCGTACCTGCTCTCCGGCACGCTGATCCTCTGCGCCGCGCAGCGGCTCATCCGGCTGCTGTGTCCCGACTGTAAGAAGGAGTCGGAGCTGACCGAGCAGGAAAGGGAACAGGTATACGGAAAGGGGACAACCGTTCCCGACCGTCCGCATTACCGCCCCGTCGGCTGCGAACGGTGCCATTATACGGGCTATCGGGGCCGCCGGGCGATCTACGAGGTGATTCCGATCGACGGCGAGCTCGCCGAGGCCGTTCGCGAAAACCGTCCCGACATCGCTCCATTACTCAGGGAGCGGGGCATCACCACGCTGAAAGATTCGGCTCTCGATCTGTTCCTTTTCGGGCAGACGTCGCTCGAAGAAGTGTTGCCTTTATTGTCGGAATAAATCGGCGCATTGCCGCACTTAGGAATTATATGACCCAGACACATCCGATCCGATTATGAAGAACCTCTGTCTTTTCCCCGTTTTGCTGTCGCTTTTCTGCATGGTTCATTTCCCATCTCGTGCTGCAAGACCGCTTCCCGCCGATTCGGCCGAACGTATTGAGGCGATCCGCGCCCGGCTCGACACGCTGACCCGGCGCGACGAAGCCTACCTCGGCGAGGTGGATCTGTCGGTGGGCGAGGCTCCGCTCTCCGAGCTGCTGCGCTCGGTGGCCCAAGTGGGCGGTGTGAACCTGAGCGTGCGCGACGGGGCGAACCTCGCCGTGAGCTGCAACTTCACGCGGGCCCGCATCGACGAGCTGCTGCTATTCCTCTGCGAACAGTACGGACTGGACATCCGGGTGGTCGGCAACATCGTCTCCGTCTTTCCGTACAAAGCGCCTGTCGCTCCGCCGCCCGAACCGTCGGTCCGGTTCATCCGCTCCGACTCGACACTCAGCTACGATCTGATCGCCGTGCCGTTGCGCGAGGTCGCACGGCGTATTACCGACAGTACGGGCGTGAACCTGATCCTCCCGCAAGCGCTGTACGAACGGCCCGTATCGGGTTATGTCTCGTCGATGCCTTTCGCCGAAGCGCTCGGTTCGCTGGCCGAGATCAACAAGCTGGAGGTTACCCCCGTCAAGGGCAGCGGAGCATGGGCATTCTCCGAGCCGATTCCCTCCGCCGGAGGGTCGCCCGCTCCCGCACCGAACTATGTCCGCCGCCGGCAATTCGCCCCGGCCCAGCTTTCGGTGGACAGTACGGGCCGGATTACGGCCATGATCGACCGGGGGAATATCTACGACATCATCCTCGACGTTTGCGAGCAGTTGAAGCTCGACTATTTCTTCATCACGCCGGTCAATGCGCAGACAAGCATTTATCTGAAGAACACGGATGTGAAGACTCTGTTCGACTTGCTGCTCACGGGCACGGCCTACACCTATTACGAGGAGGGCGGCGTGTACATGTTCGGCGAGGCGAAACGCGAGGGGCTGTTCTCGACGCGCATCGTCCCGATGCGCTACCGCACGGTGGACAAGCTCCCGGAGGTTATCCCCGACAACCTGAAAAAAGGAGTGCAGGTGGCCGCTTTCGGCGACCTGAACAGCATTATCGCCAGCGGCGACCAGCGGCAGGTGGCCCGCATCGAGCAGTTTCTGCGCTCGATCGACCGGACCGTGCCGCTCATCACAATCGAGGTGATGATTGTCGACGCCTCAAAAGACGTGTTGCTGGAAGCGGGCCTCGGCCTCGGTTTGGGTACGAAGCCGACACAGACGAGCGGTACGCTTTCTCCGGGCCTCGATATGACGCTCGGAGCGGAGGCCGTCAATAATCTGGCAAATAAGATAGGACTCGTAAAGCTCGGAAGGGTAACGCCGAACTTTTATGCCAGCCTGAAGGCGATGGAGCAGGACGGCACGATCGAGCTGCGCTCGACGCCCCGGCTCTCGACGCTCAACGGCCGCGAGGCGGTGCTCACCAGCGGGGAGATGCAGTATTACAAGGAGACGAACAATACATACATGGGTACGCAGAATCCCGTGCAGTCTACTTCGTTCGTATGGAAGAACGTCGAGGCGAACATGACCCTCTCGATCACGCCCTATGTGAGCGAGGATGGGCATATCACGATGACGATCGATCTGTCGCAAAGCGAGTTCACCGACCGTACCGAAAAAGAGGCTCCTCCGGGTACCACCACGCGCAGCTTCCGCTCGATGGTGCGCGTGAAAAACGAAGAGATGGTGTTGCTGGGCGGTATCGACCGGCAGTCGCACGAAAAGAGTTCGCAGGGATTGCCGTTCATCGCCCGCGTCCCGGTGCTCAAATGGATTTTCGGCACGCACAAGAACAACAGGCAGGAACGCCGTCTGAACGTATTCATCAAACCGATCGTCGTCGAGTAAAATCCCTCATAACAAATGAGTAAGGCAATATTGCAACGGATTGTCGGTCCCTTGACCGTGCTTTGTATCCGCTTCGAGGATGCGGATCGCTACGCGACGCACCTGTTCATACTCGAAGGGTACGGGGCGGGATGCCGAATCCTGCGGGAGAGCGCCGAAACCGATGCCGCCGCCTTGAAAAAGGCGTGTGCGGGTCGTCCCGTCCTGATCTCGGTCACCGGATACGGGGTCGTCACGAAACCGACGGAAAATACGGCGATCGTCGAGAAGGTGACGTCCGATCCCGAAACGTTCGCATGGAGCCTGTCGAGCCGGGAAAACATGGACAAGCAGACCGAATCGATCTCTTTCGTTCGTCGGGAGCAGGTCGAACCGCTTCTGGAGAGTCTTTCCGGGAAAGGTGTGCCGACCGCAGACATCCGCTACGCTGCTGCGACGGACGACCCTGAACGGGAAGCCCGGCGTCAGGCGGAAGGTTTTTACCGCAACCTGTCGTGGCGGACCCTGCTGCGCTCCTCGGTCGAAGGCCGCATGGTCGCTAAAGCGGCGGAACGCCGTCTGCGGTTGCCCGTGCTGGGGGTGATGCTGCTTCTGCTCGTAGTCAATACGCTCGTCTCCGGCTCACTCCAAGAGCGTCGCGCGCAGTTGCGGACCGTACTTTCCGCCCGTGAAAAGAAGATGGAACGCTCGCAGGAGCGTACTGCGGGACGCACGGCAATCATCGCTGACTTTACGCGCCGATTGCCGTACCGCCATGCCCTGCTGCTGGACCGGGCGGCCTCCCATGTGCCTCCGTCGGTTACGCTGACCTCGCTGGCCGTACAGCCTATGCTGAAAACGCTGGAGGACGGGCATGATCCGGTCTGTGCGTACGGATTTCTCACGATACGGGGACGGACACAGGATGCGGGGAGCGTTTCGACCCTGATGGGCGGTTTGAAATCCGAACCGCTGCTGCGCGAAGCTCGGCTCGAAGGCTTGGAGCAAAACCGTGAAAGCGGTGAGACTGAATTTAAAATCGCCGTTGCCTTATGAACCGGATCGGCAGATACGAAGGAGTCGTGCGTCTGGTCCTGCTGCTGATCGTGCTGCCTGCGGCCGTGTATCGGCTGTCGCTGGGGCGTACGGTCGCGCTGTGGGGTGAGGTGCGCAGGGCGGAACGGACGCTCGCTGAGGCGGAGGCCGCACCTGTACAGCCGGATACGCCTGCCGCCTTGCTCGATACGGTGGAACTGATCGCCGGCGGCGGCCTGCTCGAGCTGCTGGAGCGCCTTGGCCCGGATAGCTCTGCCGAGGTTGTCAGCTACACGCCTTATCGGACCCGCGAGGGCGACGATTTCACGCTGCGCACGGCCGAGATCGTGCTTTCGGGAGGCTTCGTTCCGCTGCTGCGGACCCTCGGTGCGGCGGAGCGGGAATTCTCCGGCTGCCGTTTGCTTTCTTCGGGGTTCAAGACGCTCCGGCGGGGACGGCGGACCTCGCTGCAATTGACCCTCGTTATCCAGCAGTTGACCGACAAACGTCCGTAAACTTTCACGATATGAAATCCTTTTATCCCTTATTTTTTCTTGCGCTGTCGCTATGGAGCTGCGACGACATTTTCGAGCAGGAGCTCGACCGGGCCCGGATCGAGGTGGTCGCACCGAAAGACGGAACGAGCATCCCATCGGGTGAGGTGACCTTTCTGTGGCGGCCCCTGCCCGGCGCCCGCACGTACCGGGTGACGGTCGTGTCGCCCGGTTTTGACCAAGCCTCGCGCGTATGGGCCGACACCACGCTGCGCGTCGATTCGCTCCATGCTGCCGACCGCTTTACGTTGCGGCTCGACGAAGGGGACTATCAGTGGAGCCTGAGCGCCGCCAACGGGGCGTACCGCACCCCGGAGCAGGTTTATACGCTGAGGGTCGATCCCGCTCCGGCGGACGAACCGCAACCGCCTTCCGGCGGGGAGGGACCCGGAGACGACGAGGGAAATCCGACGCCTCCGTCCGATGAGCAGCCAGGGAACGATTCGCCCGGCGATAATGGAAACTCGGCCCCGGACGACACGAACGAACCCGCCGACGGCGACACTTCCGAGGCATGAAATCGCGACCGCTGACATACCTGTTGCTCGTTGCGGCGCTCGGCGTTTGGGGCGTCGTGGCGTGGAAACTCTTTTCCTCTGGTCCGAAACCTTCGGCTGTCGCTTCACCTGTCGCGCCCGCTGTCGGAAGCGACCCCAGTACTGACGACGACACGTTGCGGTTGGACTATCCCGATCCGTTTTTGCGCACGGCCGCTGCGAAACCGCCAGCCCGGACATCGGCGAAAGGGACGCCACGGCCGACAGCGCAAAAAAAACGCTCCGCCGCCAAGCTCGCCTGCACGGGGCGGATTCGCAAACAGGGCACCGACCATTATCTGGTCTCGATCGACGGGCGGGTACATCTGCTCCGTCAAGGACAGCGTGCAGGGGACTTCACGCTCCGGCAGGTCCGGAACGATTCGCTCGTCATGGCCCGTGACACAGAATGCTATTTCGTCAAAGTTCCGTAACCGGTTTCTTTCCGATCGCCAACCCTAACCTGTCATAAGTCTATGAATCCTCCCAACCGCCTTCCAGCCAGCGTGCTGGCCACGGTGCTGGTCGTCTCGGCGCTGATGCTGCTCTCGGTGCTGGGCGTGCTCGCGTTGTGGGAGGCCGACTTCCTGTTCTTTTCCCGTGCGGGCTATCTCTCTCGGCAGCGGGCGAACGTCGAGTCGGCCTTCATCCTGTACGCCGCCGACAGCACGCTGACGGAAAGGCTCGACGAGCAGGGCGGCCTGCGGCTTTACGACAGTCTGCCCGATAGCCGGGTACGGATCGCCGTTCGGCCGTGGGGACTCTACGAGGCCGTGCGCGTCGAGGCAGCCGATCCCCGGATCGCTCCGACCCGGCTGTTCGGTTCTGTTGCGGCATCGGACCGAGAGGGGACGCTCCGGTATGCGACCGATGCGGCTGCACTGACGCTGACGGGGCGCAGCGTGCTGCATGGACGCCTGCGGCTGCCCCGCCACGGCGTACAGTACGGACAGATCCGCTCGGTCTTTTTCCGTGGCGAACGGATCACGGGCGAACGTGTCGGTCGGGCCGGCAAAGAGCTGCCTCCGGTCCGGGACGATGCCCGCCGGATGACCGAGGGCTTGTTGCGCATGCTGGAAACGCCCGGAGTATGGGAAGCGGTGACGGATTCGCTGGAGGTGAGCTTCGGCGAGACGGAGCCTCGGCTGCTGGATGCTGCGGGCCTCTCAGGAAGCGCCCGTATCGGAGGTATGGCCGTGCTGCTGGGAGAAGAGGTATCCATCGACAGCGCCTGCCGTCTGCGCGATGTGCTGGTCGTGGGGCGCACGATTCGCGTGGGAGACGGATTCCGGGGAAGAGCCCAGCTATTCGCATCGGACACCGTTCTGATAGGGCAGCGGGTTACGCTCGGCTGTCCGTCGGGAGTGTTCGTCGCGCGGGAGAACCCCGACCGCTACATCGAAATCGGCCCGGACAGCCGCGTCGAGGGCTATGCGATCGTCGACGGGGACGGAAAGCCCGCTATAAAACGCGCGAATTACCGGCAGGACCGCACGGCCGTACTGCGGGGGCTGCTGTGGGTGGACGGCGCGGCACAGGTGCAGGGTGTCGTTTCGGGTTCTCTCGTGGCCAATAGTCTCGTCTACTACTCCTCCGAGGGATATTACGAAGACATGCTTTACGATATGACGCTGCTCGAAAACCCGGCGGCGGCTTATCCGTTGTGGGCGGAGGCGGTCTACCGGAGAAAGGAGGCGGGATGGGTGCCCTAAAAGACCGTCGTTGGGTACGAGGCCGAAAGACGGTTCGGGGAGTGCCATGGTGCCGAACGCTCCGTTCGTACCGCTTTCCCGCCAGTTCGCTGTTGGAGGCGGTCGTCGCCTCGGTCGTGCTGCTGGCCGTCTTCGCAGCGAGTTTGGAGACGGTCGTCCGGTTGACGACAGCCCCGTCCGAGGGTATGGCCTGCGTGGACGCCGATTACCGAGCCGCCTGTGTGGCGAGTGAGATCCGTCGGGGGGCTTTCGCAGAGGACACGACCGAACTCTCCTACGGATGGGGAACGCTCACGGTCCGCATCGAACCCTACGCTCCCTGTCCGGCTCTATGGCAGGCGACGCTGACGGTGAAAATCGCGAACGGACGCAAAAAAATGGAATACCGGTATCTGGTCGATCCGGACGGTTTCGACCGAAACCCGATCATC
>ERZ825137.4533-NODE-4533-length-13769-cov-6.620680_pt1 | contig 13769 bp, 10 predicted proteins | sample MGYA00519873_ERZ825137 | MGnify/ENA primary metagenome ERZ825137 (study PRJEB31778, sample SAMEA3449190) | human gut metagenome | biome: human gut; feature: human-associated habitat; material: faeces | place: United Kingdom | collected 2010/2012 ...
GGATTGTGATTTCAGCCGACATCGCCGTCATTTTGGGGTCGCTGCTGTTGATTTTTATGATTTCCGTCCATGTGCTGATGCTGTCCTGCGCACTGGGATGGGTCGTGGCCAAAATCAGCCTGAAGCTGAAGAATAAGAGCTTGATTACGGTGGTCATTTCGCTTGTATTCATCGGTGGCTATTACTTCCTGTATTTCAAGGCGCAGACGCTGATTCAGGTGCTGATCCAGAATGCGGCGGAATACGGAGAAAAGATTAAGGGAGCGGCCTACCCGCTGTATCTGTTCGGGCGGATGGGAACCGGAGACGGCCTGGCCATGCTGGTGATGATGGTCGGCACCGCGCTGCTGTTCGGACTGCTGTGGTGGCTGATTGCCCGAAGCTTTTTGAAAATAGCCACCGCATCGGCCGTTGTGTCCAAACGGCGCTATCGAGCAACGGCGGTCAAGGAGAAAAGCGCATCGGTCGCCCTGCTGCGAAAGGAATTCCGCCGCTTTTTGGCCAGTCCCAACTATATTCTGAACTGCGGTCTGGGCATTCTGATGCTGCCGCTCGGAGGTTTCCTGCTGATCTGGAAGGGCAGAATTTTCCTGGAAGGAATGCAGGAGATATTTGAACTGCCGGCGGGAGCGGTTCCGATTCTGCTGGCCGGCGCCATGTGCATGCTGGCATCGATGAACGATATGACCGCGCCGTCTGTTTCGCTGGAGGGGAAGAACTTATGGTTGCTGCAGTCTCTGCCGGTTACACCGTGGCAGGCTCTGCGCGCGAAGCTTTGGCCGCAGCTGCTGCTAACGGGAGTTCCGCTTTTGATCTGCATAGTTTGTACGATTTTTGTCTATACTTATACACCGATGGAGCTCATTCTGGTATTGGCCCTGACGCTTTCCTTTACGGTATTTTCGGCCCTGTTCGGTTTATTCCTGGGACTCAAAATGCCTAACCTGAACTGGACGAGCGAAATCACGCCCATTAAGCAGAGCATCGGTGTAATGCTGGCTCTGTTCAGCGGTTCCCTCTATACCGTTGTACTGTACGTCGGTTTCTTTATGGGAGGCCGTCATCTGGGCTTTGCCGGATATGCCGGCGGCTTTACTCTGATGACTTTGATTTTAGACGTGCTTCTTTATACATGGATGCGGAAAAAAGGAACGCGGATATTGGCCGCCTTGTGATGCGGCCGCTGAGCAGGCGACCAATAATTTATGGATAAGCAGGAAAAGACGATGAAAAAACTTAGGATATCGGCGAATACTATTACAGCGCTGCGGATAGCCGGCACGGTCGGACTGGTATTCCTGACGCCGTTTTCAACGGCATTCTTTGCGGTATATGCCCTGACCGGGGTGACAGATGTTCTGGACGGCTGGGTGGCGCGCCGCACAAATACGGCGACGGCCGGCGGAGCCATGCTGGATTCGGTGGCGGATCTCTTCTTTTACAGCGTGATGCTGCTGAAGCTGCGGTACAGCTTATGGGAGCTGCTGCCGCGGTCAATCTGGTGGGCGGTCGGCGCGATTTTGCTGATCCGGCTCTGCGCATATGGAACAGCCGCGGTTAAATACCGCCGCTGGGCGTCCCTGCATACGTATCTTAATAAACTCACCGGGGCGGCGGTGTTCCTGTTACCGTTTTTCCTGCGGACGCCGGTCGCAGCAGTGTATGGATGGACCGTCTGCGGAATTGCCGCTGCGGCGTCAATCGAGGAATGGCTGATTCACTGCGGACATGAAAGCTATGCATCGAATGTAAAAACAATTTTGAAGCAAAAACGCTGTAAAAGCTAAAATACCGTACCGGGCCGAACCGGTGCGGTATTTTATAATCGGCCGCCGGAAAAGAGCGCTTGTGAAATATGCTAAAGTATAGTACAATAAAAGAAACAAGCGATTGGTAAAGGAGAGCCGTCCATGAAGATAAAGATCCGGAAATTGTCTTATGAACAGGTATTGCAGAAGCCGAAGCCGGAAAACAAGCCGCCTCGTCCGCCCAAACGGATTTTTCAGGCGCTGGTCCGTTTTCTGGCGCGCAAAGATTTGAAGGAAACGAATTTTACCTATACGGAAAAGCGGATGGAGGAGGCCGGAGAAGGCCCCTGGCTGATTCTGATGAACCATTCCTGTTTTTTGGATCTGGAAATAGCGTCGGCCATTTTTTATCCTAAATCGTACTGCATTGTCTGCACGTCGGACGGCTTTGTCGGAAAGGAATGGCTGATGCGGCAGCTGGGCTGTATTCCGACGCAGAAATTTGTCAGTGATATCAATCTGGTGAAGGATATGGAAACGGCGCTGAAGCAAAACGCCAGCCTGTTAATGTATCCGGAGGCCAGCTATAGCTTTGACGGCTGCGCTACGCCGCTGCCCAGCCACATGGGACGCTTGTTCAAACGGCTGGACGTACCGGTGGTGAGCGTTCATACCGAGGGAGCCTTTGCCAGGGATCCGCTGTATAACGGTCTTCGCAAGCGAAAGGTGAAGGTGAGCGCCACCGTCAGCTGTCTGCTGACCCGGGAGGAAATTCGGGAGAAGCCGGTGGAGGAGCTGGATGCGATTCTGGAGCGGGAATTTACATATGACAGCTTTGCCTGGCAGCGGGATAACGGCGTGGAAATTAACGAGCCCTTCCGGGCGGACGGCCTGGAACGGATTCTGTTCCGCTGTGCTCACTGCAGAACGGAAGGACAGATGAAAGGGCGGGGCACAAAACTGTATTGCCATGCCTGCGGAAAGCAGTATGAAATGACTCCGTTAGGGCAGCTGCAGGCCGTCAGCGGCGAGACAGAGTTCCCCCATATTCCGGATTGGTTTCGATGGGAGCGGGAGCAGGTGCGGCAGGAACTGCTGGACGGCACCTACAGCATGGACATCCCGGTCCGCATCGGTGTGATGGTGGATTATAAAGCGATTTATATGGTAGGGCGGGGACGGCTGCAGCACAATGCGGATGGGTTCCGGCTGGAGGGCTGCAACGGCAAGCTGAGTTATACGCAAAAGCCACTGGCCTCCTACAGCGTTTATTCGGATTATTACTGGTATGAGATCGGCGACGTTATCTGTATCGGAAACAAAGATCGGCTGTATTACTGTTTTCCGGAATCCAGGGCGTCTGTCGCCAAAATCCGGATGGCGGCGGAGGAGCTGTTCCGGCGTGCCGGTCTGCCGGGGCGGATGATCCCTGTTCCCTCTCAGATCGCGGCGGGCTGCGGCCTTGCGTGGAAGGCGCTGCCGCAGGAGCGGGACGCGCTCTGCACCGCATTGGACACAGCAACCGTCGGTCATAACGGCTGCTTCACATTGGAGATGTACTGATGGAAAAGCTCATCTATCTGGACAACGCGGCCACCACGCTCCACAAGCCGCCCGGAGTGGCGGAAGCGGTGGCGCAGGCCATTCTGACGGCGGGCAACGCCGCCCGGGGCGCCCACGGCGCGTCCATGCAGGCGTCCCGCACGGTGTACGAGACGCGGCAAAAGCTGGCGCGGCTGCTGGGCTGCCCGCGCCCGGATCATGTGGTATTTATTTCCAACTCCACCACGGCGCTGAACATCGCCATTTACGGCCTTCTGTCCCCATCGGATCACGCCATTACCACCGATCTGGAGCATAACTCCGTGCTGCGTCCCCTATATGCACTGCAAGCCCTGGGTATGGGGCTGGACTTCGTCCGGGCTGACCGTCAGGGCCGCATTCGGTTTGAGGATTTCGCGCCGCTTTTCCGCCCCAACACCAGAGCCGTGGTCTGCACCCACGCCTCCAACCTGACGGGGGATATGCCGGATGTGGCGCCTATCGCGGAGATCGCCCATGCCCACGGCGCGCTGCTGATTTTGGATGCCTCCCAGGCGGCGGGCGCGATACCTATCGACATGACCGCGCTGGGCGTGGACGTATTGTGCTTCACCGGCCACAAGGGGCTCATGGGGCCGCAGGGCACAGGCGGGCTGTGTATCCGTCCCGGGGTAGACATCCGCCCCCTGCTGCGGGGCGGCAGCGGCGTTCATTCCTTCGAGCGGGAGCAGCCGCGGGATTACCCCACACGGCTGGAGGCCGGTACGCTGAACAGCCACGGCATTGCCGGACTGGATGCAGCGGCGGACTACCTGCTGGAGGCAGGCGTGGAAGCCATCTGCCAGAAAGAGCAGGCCCTGATGCGGCGGTTTTACGAGGGTGTGCGGCATATAGATGGCGTAGCGGTTTACGGTGACTTCACCGCGAAGCATCGAGCGGCCATCGTTTCGCTGAACATCCGCGATTGGGACTCCGCCGAGGTGTCGGACGTGCTTTATGCCGACTACGGCATTGCCACCCGCCCCGGCGCACACTGTGCGCCCCGGCTGCACGAAGCCCTCGGCACGGTGCGGCAGGGTGCGGTGCGATTCAGCTTCTCCGTGTTCAACTCGGAGGACGAGGTGGACATGGCCATCCAAGCGGTAAAGGAACTGGCACAGAGCAAATAAGGAAAAGGCATCCCCGACCGGGGATGCCTTTTCCTTACTCCAGCCGTCCCTGCTCCGTCACAACAGCGGGGACGCGGATGTCGTGTGTTTCCTGCGGGATGCTTGGGCACAAAAGCCTTTCCCGGCACAGCAGCAGTGCGTCACCGGTATACTGTGCCAAAAACCGGTCGTAGTAACCGCCGCCGCGTCCAAGACGGCGGCCATCCGCAGCCGCGCCCGCGCAGGGGATAATGGCCAGATCGACGCATTCCGGCGGTACTGCCGGTGCATTGTCCGGCGGCTCTGAAGTGCCGTAAGCACCGGGACGGAGCACGGTCAGGTCCCGCACCTCACGACATTCCATGACGCCGGGAGCGGTACACAGCGGCACGCACAGCCGTTTGCCGTCCGCCAATATCTGCTCCAGCAGCGGCCGCGTGTCGATCTCATCAGCCCGTCCCACAAAGGCAAATACCGTGTGGGCGCGGCGGTATTCCTGTGTGTTCAGTACATGGTGAAGAATAGCGCTGTCGGACAAACGTTTTTCCTCCGGCATCATAGTCCGCTCTGCCGCTGCCAGCTCTCGGCGCAGAGCCGCCTTTTGCTGCTGTATCGTATCCATGAATACCTCCTGCAAAACAGGCAGAGAAGCGCGGTGCGCTCCTCTGCCTGCTGTGTTACGCCAATTTGGACGCTAAATTCTCCACGGCCTCGCCCAGTGCCTCCTCAAAGGAGGGGTGAGGACGCATGACAGTCAATAGCTGCTCCACCGTCAGACGGTTCACCATGGCGGTGCTCAACTGAGAGATCATGTCGCTGGCGTGCTGGCACATGAGCTGTGCACCGATAAGTGCGTGGGTGTCCGTGCGCGCCACCAGCTTCATGAAGCAGCGTCCTGAGTCTTCTATGATGGTACGGGCGTTGCTGAACAGGGTACACTTGCCGGACACGGCGGGAATGCTCTGCTCCTTGGCCTCGGCCTCGGTAAGCCCCACTACGGCGATCTCCGGGGCGCTGTAAATGCAGCTGGGGATCACGTTCAGATCGATGCTGCCCTTACCGCCGCACATCCGCTCCACGCAGTCTGTGCCCTGTGCCGCGGCCACATGAGCTAGCTGCACAGCGGCGGATGCGTCGCCAATGGCATACACGCCGGGGATGCTGGTCTGATAGCTTTCGTCCACCAGCAGCCGTTTACCGTTCAGCGCCGGGGTCAGTCCTTCAGCAAACAGACCGTCGAAATACGCCCGGCGGCCAATGGCACACAGCACCTTCTCGCCGGTGGCGGTCAGCTCCTTGCCCTTCTGCTCCAGATGGACGCAAAGACCGTCCGCCGTCTGCTCCACAGACTGCACCATAGCGGAGGTCAGCACCTCCACGCCCTGCTTTTTCAGGATCTGCGCCAGATTCTGTCCCAGCTCACGATCCAACTGGGGCAGCAGGTTGGCCATACCCTCCACCAGCGTTACCTGACAGCCGAGATGACTGTAGAACGTGGCAAATTCCACGCCGATAACGCCGCCGCCGATAATGACGATGGACTGATACGGTGTGTCCGTGCCCTCCAACAGCTCGTCGGAGGTCATAACGCCGGGCAGCTCCAGTCCGGGAATGGGCGGCCGGACATTCACCGAGCCGGTGGCGGCCAGAATTCGCTCCGCGGTATACCGTGTCACCGCGCCGTCCGCACCGGTGACATCCACCTGACCGGGGACGGCGATCTGCGCCGTACCCTCGATAACGTCCACCTTTGCGCCCTTCAGCAGCGCGTGGATGCCGGAGCGCAGCTTCTCGCTGACGCTGCGCTTGAAAGCGAACATTTCACCGATGTCGTAGGAAAGACTGCCGTGAACGCCTACGCCGGCGCCGTTCACGGCATCGTAATAGACCTGAGAGGCGTGGAGCAGCGTCTTGGTAGGGATGCAGCCCCGGTTCAGGCAGGTGCCGCCCACCTCCCTGCGCTCCACGATGGCGGTATGCAGTCCCAGCTTGGCGGCGCGTAGCGCGGCGGTGTACCCACCGGGGCCTGCGCCAATGACGATCAACTGATAGTCAGACATAGGAGTTCCTCCTGTGTTTTCAGATGTTTTGTGCGCGGATAAGGCGGCACAGGTCGTCTCTGATCTCCTCCGGCACCGCCGCGCCCTCTAAGGCGCGGCACAGAGCCCCGGCGGAAAACACACAGCCGTCGAGAGTGCCCTCCAGCGCGGCGGACAGTCCCGCATCCATGGCGTCGGTATACACCGCCGCATCGCGGCAGCTGCCGTGCTCCACCCGCAGGTGCAGACTCACCTCGCCCCAGGGGAATTTATCCCCGCAGGCAAAGTCCAGCGGCGCGCTGCGGCCATAGACCCAATCCCGGCTGCTGAACTGCGCATACAGCGCGTCCAGCGCATCGTGGTCGAAGTCCTGCTCCTGCAGCGGCACAGCCGTCAGGCCGTAGACCTGCTCAAATGCCCGGTTCATGGCCTCCGCCATCTTTTCGATGGTCAGATCGGGGCACAGCTCCCGCAGGTTTACCACGCGGGAACGCACAGAATCCACGCCCTTGCTGGCGATCTTGGCGGTAGAGGGGCTGAGATACCGCCCCATCTTCGTCATGTCGGCGTTCACCAGCAGCGTGCCGTTGTGGAATGCCCTGCCGTTGTGGGCGTAAAAGGAGTTGCCGGAGAACTTCCGCCCCTCGGCCAGCAGATCGTTGCGCCCGGACAGCTCCGCTCTGAGTCCCAGCAGACGGCAGGCCGTGAGAATGACCTGCTGCTGCCGGGGAAGATCGTAGTTTTCCTCTGTAACACTGAACGTAAAGTTCAGGTTGCCCAAATCGTGAAACACCGCGCCGCCGCCGGAGAGACGCCGTGCCAGCACGCCGCCCTCCTGCTCCAGAAGACCGGTGCGGCACTCCTTCCACGCGTTCTGGTTGCGGCCGATGACCACCGTGTTCTGGTTCTGCCACAGGTAGAGGATGCAGGCGTCCTCCGGCACAGTCTCGGTGAGATACCGCTCCAGCGTCAGATTGCGATAGGGGTCTGTGCCGCTGCCGGAGCAGGTGTAAAGTCTCCGTATCATGCGTTTCTCCAGCGCAGTACAGGCTTGCGCGCCGCCTGTACCTCGTCGGGGCGTCCGATGGGCATATTGTGGGGCGCGGTGTGCATGGACTCCGCATCCTCAAAGGCCTTGTGATACAGCTTGCGCAGTACCTCCGCCGCGTGATCCAGTGTCTCGATGCCTTCCGTTTCCGTGGGCTCCAGCATCAGCGCCTCGTGGACGATCAGCGGGAAGTACATGGTGGGCGGATGGATACCCTCGTCGATAAGGGATTTGGCCACATCCAGCGCGGACACGCCCGTTTCCTTTTTCAGACCGCTGAGATCCAGCACGAACTCGTGCATGCACAGCCGGTCATAGGCCGGGGTATACATTCCCCTCAGCTTTGCCATCAGATAGTTGGCGTTCAGCACGGCGTTCTCCGCCGCCTCAGGGATACCATCCCTGCCCAATGCCAGCAGGTAGGCCAGTGCCCGCACCACTACCAGGAAGTTGCCCTGGAAGCTGCGCACCTGGATATGTCCCGGCTCTTCCGCCAGCGCACTGTGGGGCAGGTATTCCTTCAGAAATGCCTTGCAGCCCACCGCGCCCGCACCGGGACCGCCGCCGCCGTGAGGGGTGGCAAAGGTCTTGTGCAGGTTCATGTGTATGCAGTCAAAGCCCATGTCGCCGGGACGAACCACGCCCATAACGGCGTTGAGGTTGGCACCGTCATAGTAGCACAGACCGCCGGCCTCGTGAACAAGGCGCGTGATCTCCAGGATGTTCTTGTCGAAGATGCCCACGGTGTTGGGATTGGTGAGCATCAGTCCGGCGGTATCCTCGCCCAGTACGGCACGGAGGGCATCCAGATCCACGCAGCCATCCTCGCCGGAGGCGATGTTCACCACGTCGTAGCCGCACATGGCGGCGGTGGCGGGGTTGGTGCCGTGGGCGCTGTCGGGGACGATGATCTTGGTGCGCTTGTGGTCGCCGCGGGCGTCATGGTACTGCTTGATGAGCAGCACGCCGGTGAACTCGCCGTGGGCGCCGGCGGCGGGCTGGAACGTCATGCCGTCCATACCGGTGATCTCGCAGAGATACTGCGCCGCGGTGTCCAGCACCTGCTGCATACCGTCCAGATCCTCCGCCGGAGACAGGGGGTGTACGTCGGCAAAGCCGGGCAGCGCCGCCATCTCCTCGTCAATGCGGGGATTGTACTTCATGGTGCAGGAGCCGAGGGGGTAGAAGCCGCAGTTCACGCCGTGTACCTGCTTGCAAAGCTCGGTATAGTGGCGGGAGATATCCGTTTCGCTCATCTCCGGCAGGAGGGGCTTCGTCTGGCGCCGCAGGGACGCGGGCAGGGAGACGCTCTCCACATCGCAGGCGGGCAGAATGGTGCAGCGGCGTCCGGGAACGCTCTTTTCAAAGATCAGCTTCATTTTGCCAGCACCTCCTTCACAACGGAAACGGCCTTATCCAGCTGCTCCTTGGAGACTTTCTCCGTGGCGCACCACAGGATGCCGTCGCCGCCGAGGGGCAGACCGCCCAGAATATCGGCCTGCGCCAACGCCGCCAGAACATTCTCACGCTCCGGCAGACGGGTGACGAACTCATGGAAAAAGTCGCCGGTATAGACAAGCTCCACGCCGTCGATGGCGCACAGCTCCTTGGCGAGGTAGTGTGCCTTGGCCATGGACTGCTCCGCCGCCTGCGCCATGCCGTCCGGCCCCATGACGGACATATACAGCCCGGCGGTCAGGGCGCACAGCGCCTCGTTGGAGCAGATATTGCTGCTGGCCTTCTCTCGCCGGATGTGCTGTTCTCTGGCCTGGAGGCTCAGGACGTAGGCTTTGTTGCCCTTGGCGTCGGTGGTCTCCCCAACGATACGGCCGGGGAGCTTGCGCATGAGCTTCTGGGTGGCGGCCATGTAGCCCAGATAGGGGCCGCCGCTGCCCAAGGGCATCCCCAACGGCTGCCCTTCGCCTACGGCGATGTCTGCGCCGCAGGTTCTGGGGCTTTTCAAGATGGCCAGGGCGATGGGGTGACAGCCCATGATGTACTTGGCGCCCGCCTCGTGGACGAGAGCGCCCAGGGCTTCTGCGTCCTCCAACAGACCGTAGAAGTTGGGCTGCTGGACGTAGAAGCTGGCCACATCGGCGGTGAGCAGTTCCTTCAGGGCGTCCACATCGGTGCGGCCGTCCTTCATGGGCACCACCTTCAGCTCGTCACCGGTGCCATAGCAGTAGGTGCGGACGGTGTTGATGACGTCGGGATGGGTGGTGGCGGAGATGAGGGTCACATGACGCTTCCGATCTCGACACATGGCGGCGGCTTCTGCCGCAGCGGTAGCGCCGTCATAGACGGAGGCGTTGGACACGTCCATGCCGGTCAGCTCACAGATCATAGTCTGATACTCGAAGATGGACTGGAGCAGACCCTGGCTCATCTCCGCCTGATAGGGGGTGTAAGCGGTCAGGAATTCCTCCTTGGCCGGAATGTATTTCACGATGGAAGGGATGTAGTGGTCATAAGCACCAGCGCCCCGAAGGATGGTGGCATACGCCTTGTTCTTGGCCGCCATGGCAGACAGGGCACGCCCCACTTCCAGCTCACTCATGCCGGTGGGGAGGTTCAGCTGGTCATGGAGCAGCATCTGGCTGGGCACATCCTGGTACAGTTCTTCCACGCGGTTCAGGCCGATGGCCTGGAGCATTTTTCGCCGTTCTTCTTGGGTGGACGGGACATAACTGCCCATAGATCAGCCCTCCTCCGCACAGAACGCCTCATATGCGGCGGCGTCCAGCAGTTCTTCGGTGTCGGTGACGTTCTCCACCTTGATGATCCAGGTGCCATAGGGGTCTTCGTTGAGCAGCTCGGGCTGATCCAGCAGGTCTTCGTTCACTTCACAGACGGTGCCGGAGACTGGGGAGATCAGGTCGGAGACGGCCTTGACGGATTCCACATCGCCAAAGGCTTCGCCGGCGGCAGCGTCATCGCCCACTTCGGGCAGGTTGACGAAGACCACATCACCCAGGGCGTCCTGGGCGAAGTCGGAGATGCCGATGACGGACACACCGTCCTCCTCCTTCAGCCATTCGTGGGACTTGGAATACTTCAGTTCAGCGGGGAAATTCATACTAATACCTCCAATAATCTATCCTAAAAAATACAACTTTTTTCTCTCTTACAGGCCGATCTTCTCCGCCAGCACTTCCATGGCGTCCTCAACCTCCTGATCGGTGAAGCAGTACTGCATTTCGGTGTGAGCAGCACGGAGCTTTTCAACGTCCTCCTTGACCGCCTGGCTCCGGAGGATACAGTCCGCCATGAGCTGTGCCAGCTTGTCAAAGTCGTCAGCGGTGAAGCCAAAGCGGGTCATCTCGCTGACGCCCATGCGCAGGGCGCCAGAGGCGGTGAAGCCTTCCTCATCGGGGGTGGCCTGGTAGTTGACGATGATGTTGTTCTCCTCCAGGCGCTTTGCCACCTCTGCGCCCACGCCGTAGCCGACCGAAACGATGACCTGGTGGGTCTCGGTGTAGTCCATGGCAGGATCGCCCATCACGTCCAGACCGGCAGCCTTCAGGCTCTTGGCAAAGGACTTGGCGTTGGAAATGACGGCCTTCTGGTATTCGTCCTTGAACTGGTTCATCTCATACGCCGCCATCAGCATCCCCAACTGGGTGCCCAGGTGGTGGTTGGAGACGCTGCCGGGGAAGGTACGGGTTTCGATGGTTTTCCACAGGCCGTACTTCAGGTCTTCTTCTTTGTAGTTGACGCCGATGACGCCCCGCTGGGGGCCGAAGAAGGTCTTATGGGAGGAGCCTGTGACGATCTCAGCGCCCTCCTGGAAGGGATTCTGGAAGTGGTCGCCCACCAGACCCAGCACATGAGCCATGTCGTACATGATGGTGGTGTGGATGTTCTGTTCGTCCACAAATTTCCGAATTTCCGCCACCGGCTCCTTGTGTAGCACCATGCTCTTGCCCAGGATGATCAGCTCCGGACGATAGCGTTCCAGCAGCTTCTTGGTCTCCTCCATATCGGTCTTGTAGGGGTTCTCCTTGCACACCGGGAAATTGACCACAGCAGGCTTTTCGGTGATCGGGTCGATGGCCACATAGTCATGGAGGGCGCCCATGGGCTGTGCGGACAGGTGACCACCCTTGATGATGTGGTTGTTCATAACGTAGCCCAGACGCTTGGCCTCGCACTTGCGGTCGATGCGGTTCTTCCAGTCCATCAGAGCGGAGAACACGGCCATGTTGGCCATCTGGCCGCTGAGCACACGAGTCTCCACCTCGGAGCAGCCCAGGTAGGCGCGCATCTCGTCAATCAGCAGCTGTTCCACATGGTCGATGAACTCGGTGCCCTGATAGTAGAACACGTCCTTGTCGTAGAAGGCCAAGATCTTCTTATGCTCGGCGTACCGGCAGGCGGGGTCGCTGCCGCTGAGCAGCCGCACGGCGCGGCTGGGCGTATTCTCGGAGGGGATCAGGTTGACGCACTGCTCCTGCCGCCACTGGTGGTTCTCCAGCGCCTTCTTCACCAGCTCCAGCGCCTTGGGGGTGCGGTCACCGCTGCCCACGTTGTGAGCCTCCTCCTCCACGCCGTACAGCAGGGGGCGGGCAAAGGGAGGTGCGCCCACGCTCATGTGGCGGGCGGGGATCACGGCCTTCAGCCGCTTACCGCGGACGTCCACCTCTACGGGGTCATCCGTCAGGATGTTGCTGTCGATGTAGCACAGGCCGATGGCGCGCTTGCCGCTGGCCTCCAGAATGACGGTGGAGAGACCCTCGCCCTCGGTCTTGAAGTAGGGTACCATGGTGCCGCTGGTGACCCAGCCCACCAGCTTGTCGCCCTGATAGATCTCCATACCGGCGCGCATGACGCCGCGGTCCACCAGCGCGATGGGCGCGATCTTCCGGGGCAGACCGGACATATCGGCGAAGTCGCGGTCCATGTATCTCTTGAAGTAGCGCTGCTGCTTTTCCAGCGCGGCACGGCCGATGTAGTCGCCCTTCTGGGCGGAGAAGCTGACGGCGAACTTGGCCAGCGGCACGGCGAAGATGGGGATCTCACTGCCGTCGGGGGCGGTACCCATCTCGTGGCCGTACAGGGGCAGGGATGCCTCCATACGCAGGGTATCGCGGGCGCCCAGACCGGCGGGACGCGCGCCCAGCTCCACCAGACGGTTCCACAGCCACGCGGCGTCGTCGCTGCGGACATAGACCTCATAGCCCAGAGGCTCGCCGGTGTAGCCGGTCTTGGCGACGCGGGCCTCGTGACCCTCCAGCGATACGATGCCCAGCGCGTTCTTCATGGGCTCGGTCAGCTGCTTGCCGCCGCTGAGATCCATCAGCAGCTCCTTGCACTTGGGGCCCTGCACGGCGATGGCCGTCCACTCCTTGGAGATATCGGTGATGGTGCAGTCGAAGCCGGTCAGCGCGGCGCGCAGATGCACCAGATCCTTCTCCGTGTTGGCGGCGTTCACCACCAGCAGATAGTTGTCCGCCTCAAACATATAGAGGTAGGCATCGTCCACGGCGCCGCCGTTCTCATTGGCGATGATGCAGTACTGTGCCAGACCCACATCCAGTGCCGCCACGTTGCTGGTCAGCACGTGCTGCAAAAAGGCCTGACGCTCCGGGCCCTCAATGAGCAGTCGGCCCATGTGGGACACATCGAACAGACCGGCCTTCTCACGCACGGCCATATGCTCGGCGATGACGCCGGCCTCATACTGTACCGGCAGCAAAAAGCCGGCAAAGGGAACGATCTTGCCTTTGGCCGCCAGATGGCAGTCATACAAGGGGGTTTTTTGTTCCATAGAGATCTCCTTCTTTCTTTTTGACAGAAGTGGCGTATGCTCTTTGATGATCGCCGGAGAAACACTCCGAACTACCCTTATTATATCAAATGCGCAATAATAATCAACAGCCTTCCCATCAGCAAGATTCACTATCTTTCGCAGGAGATTGTTGTGATTTTAACGAAAAATCGTGGGAAAGTTTAAAAAATAACGATTGTTTTTGAGATGCTTTTTAAAATATGCATAAAAATTTCGGAGTTTTTTTGGGATGCGCTAAAATATTTAAACGGCAAAATCAAAAGAAAAATAAAGCTCTTTTGTAAATATAGATTTTTTCTATAACATAATCTTGCTATACAAGGCCTAATTTTCCAAAGTTTTATATCCAAAAAGGCGGAGAAAAAAGATTGAAAAGGGGTTTTAGTACAGCGGGCAGGGGTGGGAAATGGCAGGTACATAAGGGTGAGATGGAACATAGCTCCGGAAACAATATCA
>ERZ825137.4536-NODE-4536-length-13764-cov-3.298709_pt1 | contig 13764 bp, 15 predicted proteins | sample MGYA00519873_ERZ825137 | MGnify/ENA primary metagenome ERZ825137 (study PRJEB31778, sample SAMEA3449190) | human gut metagenome | biome: human gut; feature: human-associated habitat; material: faeces | place: United Kingdom | collected 2010/2012 ...
CCGAGGCTACCGGCTACGGCCTGTGCTACTTTGCCAAGGAAATGCTGGCTGATGCTGGCAAGAGCTTTGAGGGCCAGCGTGTGGTCATCTCCGGCTCCGGCAACGTTGCTACCTATGCAAACCAGAAAGCTACCCAGATGGGCGGCAAGGTTATCGCCATGAGCGACTCCAACGGCTACATCGTGGACGAGAACGGCATTGACTACAAGGTCATCAAGGAGATCAAAGAGGTCAAGCGTGCCCGCATCAAGACCTACCTGGACTATGTCCCCACCGCTAAGTACGTCGAGGGCAGCCAGGGCATCTGGACCGTCCCCTGCGACATCGCCCTGCCCTGCGCCACCCAGAACGAGCTGCGCCTGGACGGTGCCAAGGCTCTGGTTGCCAATGGCTGCTACTGCGTAGCCGAGGGTGCCAACATGCCTTCCACCCCTGATGCCATCGCTTACCTGCAGCAGAACGGCATCCTGTTTGCCCCGGCTAAGGCATCCAACGCTGGCGGCGTTGCTACCTCCGGCCTGGAAATGAGCCAGAACAGCCTGCGCCTGTCCTGGACCTTCGAGGAGGTCGATGAGCGTCTGCACAACATCATGGTCAACATCTACAAGACTGCCGCCACCACCGCCGAGAAGTACGGCATGAAGGGCAACCTGGTTGCCGGTGCCAACATCGCAGGCTTCGAGAAGATCGCCAGCGCTATGATGAGCCAGGGTGTGGTTTGATTTTTCCCCCACGCTTCAAACAGAATATAGCCTGAAATAACACACCGGGCCGCATGCAATATTACATGCGGCCCGGTGTTTGTTATGTGCTTAAAAATTACTCAAAAATAAAAATCTCTTCAATCGGTGCTTCCACCGTGCGGGAAATATCCACAGTCAGCTGCGCTTTGGCGCAGTTTTCAGTGCAACGCTTGTCTATCAGCGCGTGGGACATTCTGCCCTCAAAAAAGAACCCGAAAAAGCCAAAGAACAAAAAGAATGCAAAGGGAAAACTTCCTCGGTCTGCGGGTAAACCCAGAACCCCAGCAACCCTAAAAAGCCCGGCAACCCTAAAAATCCAAGCCGCTTGCCGGGAATTTTCGCCATCCGTTTGCACCGGTGCGCGGCAGGTGCTATACTGTTTACAGAACCCATGCGAAAGGAAGTAGCAAACGCCATGAACGATGCAGAACTGGACAGCCTGATGGGAAAGGGGGCACCCGTATGACGACCGCACAGCGCCGGGAAGAAATCTTGGCCCTGCTTAACCAGGCCGATGCCCCCATTGCCGCCAAGGACCTGGCCGCGCGGTTTGGGGTCAGCCGCCAGGTGATCGTGCAGGACCTTGCCGTGATCCGGGCATCCCGGCCCAATATCATCTCCACCAACCGCGGCTATATCCTGCAGCAGCAGGAAACCGGCTGCCTGCGGGAGTTTAAGGTCCGCCACACCCCGGAGCAGGCCGGGCAGGAGTTGAACCTGATCGTGGACCACGGCGGCCGGGTGAAAAATATCAGCATCAGCCACCGCGTTTATGGGCGCATCACCGCGGAAATGGATATCCGCTCCCGCCAGGATGTGCAGGAGTTTTTGCAGGCATTGTCCGGCGGCGCTTCCACCGTGCTTTCCACCGCAACGGACGGCTACCACTACCACCTTGTGGAAGCCGCCACCCCCGACCGCCTGGACCTGATCGGCCAGGCATTGCAGGACGCCGGTTTCTTGGCCCCCCTGCAGCCGTGGGAAAAAGAAAAGTAAGTAAAATAGAAAAGCGGCCGTTTGAGCTTTTGGGTTCAAACGGTCGCTTTATTTTGGGCTTTTTTCGCTGTAAGGGCTGTGTGGTTCGCCATCGGCAGGTTCAACATAGGTTATCAGGTCCTCAACCCGGCAGTGGAAAATCTGGCAGAAGTCGTCCAGCTTGGCCGTGGTAATGCCCTGCCCCTTGCGGATGCGGTCAATGGTGCCGCTGCTGATGTTGTAGTGGTTGATCAGTGTATAAGTGCTTTCCCCGCACCGCTTCATCGTTTCCCAGAATTTGTCGTATACAATCATTTAATCACCTAGATAAAGCATAAATTATGGTCAACTTATTGACAATGGCTATAATTGTAGCTAGAATATAGTCATAAAAATAGCTATAATGATTTAGAGAAAGGAGAAAATAATGAATAGCTATATCCTTGTGGCAGTCGTGCTGTATACGGCATGGGCAATATACTCTGGCTACAAATATGTAAATGGGCGCTATCCATGGCTGGAGCAACCAGAAATAGCGCATCGCATTTGCAAATATGCAGCTATTTTGGGCATGGGCTATATTGTTGGTGCGGGCACGATTGTGAAATGGGCTGTTGTAGCGGCATTGAGAATGGCAGATCACAAATAGCAGAGCAAAAAGGAGCAATAAAATGGAGAACATTAAAACTTTGATTCAGGAAAACAAAGATTGTAAAATGGAAAAAGGTGTGCTGTGTGCACAGCATTGCCGAGACTGCCGTTATATGGAAATGGACAATGACCACTATAATGACGGGACACGCCGCTGTGCGTATAAAGGCTGCTGGCTTTCACCGAGCACAGAAGCCTGTGCCGCCTTTCAGTGGTAAGAAGCTGATAGTTACTACGAGGGTATTGGCAAAAATAACAAATAGTTTCATCGGACGAAAAGAAGAAGCAGGCGGAATTTTGGGAGCAAACAAAAGCTTGGATATTGTGGATTCTTTTGCGTTGATACCAGCTGAAAAGGCTGGAAAGTACTACTATATTCCCGATATCGAAGCTGCAAACCGCCAGATTCACCAGTGGGCAAAAGAAGAAATTTGCTTTTGTGGCTTTATCCACTCACATATTACAGATAAAAAGGAATTATCTGAGGGCGATATAAAATTTGCGGAACAACTGTTTAATAGCTTTCATTTACCAGTACTGTGGTTTGGCCTGCAAATTTTAACAAAAAAGTGCCGCGAAACAAAATTCTACTCTGTCCAAAAATCAGACACAAAAGTGGAAATAAGCTCTGTTTGCTGGGAAATGGAAGGTGAGGATGATATTGAATGTTTTGCTGATGATAGTGTTCATAATTTGTGCGGCAGTTTTGTATACCTGTTATAAGTCGGCAAAAGATCTTGAGAAAAATAGCAAATTACCAAAAGCGCCGTCTGAAGATGTCAAACAAGAAGGGTGCTGCGGTATTGTGGAATGCGGTTACTGGATACCCTTATGGGAGAACGGTGAAATGCGTAAGGACCGCTATTACTGCAACTATAAACATTGCGAAATGAAACCAGGAGCACCCTGCCCATTTGCAAAAGAACAACCGGAAATGTTGGGACCAAGCATTATAGAATCACTTATGAGTGAAGAATGGAACAATGTAAAATGAAAAAGAAAAATGTGAAGATAACAACTATAATTTTGACAGTTCTTTTAGCAGTAACGCTGACAAGTTGCGGCGAAAAAGATTTTATTTGTGGTTGGTGTACCCGCAGCGTACACGAAAAACCACACGAAGCACGGATTCTTGGACAGGATGTTGAATTGTGCGATGATTGCTACAAAGAATTGAAAAATTATCAAACGCAGCTGAATTAAATAAATCAAGAGATAAAGGCTTAAAAGTTCAAATCGCGAATGAAAAAATGAACTTTTAAGCCTTTTTTAGGAAGGGGATAAGCATGAAAAAAGCAGTATCATTTATACTGGCGCTTATACTTGTTAGTATGCTATTGCTACCAGTTGGTGCAGAGGAAAACGCATCTAGTATGCTGGTGACAAAAGGTGCATTGACATATGCCATTGATGATAATTTTACAATTGTGGCATGTGACCCTGCGGTGCATGTAAAGGACTGTACACTTCCGGGAATTATTGATGGATATAAAGTAGTGCGCATTGGAAAAGACGCTTTCAAGGACTGCACTTTACTTACAGATATAAAAATTCTGGAAGAAACAACGGATATTGACGAAGGTGCATTTTCGGGCTGTACGGCACTTACAAAAATCTTTATCCCTTCAAGTATGGTAAGCATTGGCGAAGGTGCGTTCTCGAGGTGCACAAATTTAACAGACGTGTATTATGCCGGTACAGAAGAGCAAAGGGGAGGGATTACTCTAGGGGCTGGTAATGATAGCTTTTTGAGTGCAACCTGGCATTATAATTATGACTATGAACGCCCCAATCTCCCGGATGACATGATAGGAAAAGAAGGCCTATTAATCTATACAGTGAATGATGATGGCACCAGCTGTGCCATTAGAGATTGCGAGGAATCTGTATCTGGAACTTATGAAATCCCGGAAGAAATTGATGGTTATAAAGTAACAAAAATTAAAGATGTTGCATTCTATGAGTGCAGCACCCTTGCGAAACTTGTTATTCCCAGCGGAGTGAAGTATATTGGAGATAGTGCATTTGAAGGCTCTAAGCTTGAGAGGATAGATTTGTCAGGTGTTACTAGTGTAGGTGAAAAAGCCTTTGCTTTAAGTAGTGGTAGTAGTAATAGTAATATTTTACCTAAAGTTGATTTGAGTTCTGTTACTGATTTAGGAAATAATGCTTTTGAAAATAGAAAGATTAATGAATTAGATCTTAGTGGTTCTAGTATTACTTCTATTTCTAAGTTTGCTTTTAAATCTTGTGATATTTCTAGTGTTACTTTTTCTGATAAGATTACTAGTGTTGGAGAAGGTAGTTTTGAAGGAAATAATTTTAATAAAATTGTTTTACCTAGTTCTTTAACTAATATTGGTGTTAATGCTTTTAAGGAAAACTCTAATATTACTAGTTTTGATTTACCAGCTTCTTTAAATGTTATTGAAAATGGTGCTTTTGATAGTTGGAGTAAACTTGAAACTATTAATAATAATTCTACTAAATTTAATGATTATGATAATTGGTGTATGGTTGTTGCTAGTGATGATACTAGTTGTAAATCTGAAAAGAGTGATACTGGTTATGCTATAGGTATTGGTGATCGACTTATTAATGTAGTTAATAGTAATGGTAATAAAATTTCTGAGAATGGGGGTAATGGTAATGAATAATAAGGGTATGACTATTGTTGAACTTATTGTAACTTTTTCTCTTTTACTTGTTATTGTAGTTGGTATGTTTAATTTGATAACTGATGTTAAGCTTGAGCTTGAGAATAAGCAAATAGGGAAGGATTTTACTGAGTATTCTTCTACTATAGGTAGTAAGATACAATATGATTTTTTGAATAGTGTGGTTGATTCTATTGCTTTTAAGAATAGTGGTGATGAATGGAGTTGTGTAAATAGATCTGGTCCTTGTGTTGATGGGACTAATGGTGGATATAAGTTTGGTAACGAAAGTATAACTCTTGTTGAGCTTAATAGTATGTGTAAGGATATTACTCCTTGTATTGTTTATTCTTATAAGGATGGTAGTGCCTATAAAACTAGAGTTATTGGTCTTAATATAAAGCCTAATGGATCTGGTTCTTTAGCTAAATATGGTATATATTATAATGATGTTTTTGAGGCTATTCCTGATCAAGATTATGTAGAAATTAAGAATGTTATTAATGTAAGTGATTCTGATGGTGAGGAAGATGTTGTTGCTAAGTTACCAGAGGCTAGGTATGATAATGATGATAGGTTATTTGTTATTGATTTTCCTTTTTATTTAGTTGATAATAATAAAAACTATGGATTTAAAATTGTTTATTCTTTTGATACTAAAGGAAATAAATAATAGTTATTAATATTAGGACACTTATTATTCCGTGTATAATTCTTGAAATTAAGAAGGGTAAGTATTTTACCTTTTTTTTGTGTAGGATACTCATTATTTGAAAGTGAACTGAGAATCCTCCGAATGAGATTAGAAACATTGATAGTAATACTTTTATGTTATAGTCTATGTTTGATAGGGATAGGTATTTTAGACCACTTGTCATTTCTAAGATTCCTATTAAGGGTATTGTTATGATGTTTTTTGTTTTGAATAGTATGTTTATTATTATAAGAAAGAATGTTATTATTCCGAATATATTTATTAGGGTTTCTATGCTTGCTTTGATACTTGTTATTAGGACTTTGAAGAGATTTGTGTTATTTATTTTGGTGTTTAGGTATTTTAAATTGTTTATTTTGGTATTTGGTATGTTTTTTGTTTGATTATAGTTTTTAAATATTATTCCTATTATAATATTTCCTAGTATATGTGATATTAGAAGCATTATTCCTATTTTTTGACTTTTTAGGAACATTATTCCGACTGTATTTACGATGAATAGAGGATTTGAGAAGAATGAAAACATTAGTATTTTTTGAGCGTCTTTGGTGTTTATTTGTTTTTTATTTAGTAAGTCGTTTATGTATTTTGCACTGCTGGGGAATCCTGTTATCATGCTCATAAAGAAGATGAAGGCTCCTTCTCCTTTGGTTTTAAATAATATATTCATTGGTTTTTTGAAGATATTTCCTAGGACTTTTGGTATGTCTATTTCTACTAGGATTGATGATATTATGAACATGGGAAATAATGATGGCATGATGTTTTTTAGGAAAAGGTTGCTACTAAAGGTTATTGTTTGGTTAAGGGTGTTTGAGTTTAGAAATATATTTATTATGGTAATTAGTAGGGTGATAATAATTGTAAAGGAATATAATTTTTTTTTCATATTTCACCTAATTTCCTGTTATAATTATATTGGAGAGATGATTATGAAGAACGATATGATTAGAAATTTTAAAGATAAAATAAGACAATTTTTTAAGAATCCTAAGGAAGTTGTTTCGTTTTTTTTGCCTATAGTTATTACTCTTTGTTTGCTTATTCCTGTTCCTTATTATATAAAACTTGGGGGAGGTACTATTAAGCTTAATGATAAGATTAATATAAAGGGTGAGGCTAGTAGTGATGGTTCTTTGGAGGCTTTGTATGTTAAGGAGTCTAAGGGGATAGTGTTTACTTATTTACTTTCTTATGTTGTTCCGTCTTTTGATAAGGAAAAGATTGAGGATGTTTATATTGATAATGAGGATGATGATTCTTATAATTATCGTGAAAGGCTTTATTTTACTACTTCTTTAGATGCTGCGACTAAGGTTGCTTTTGAGAAGGCTGGTAAAGAGGTTGATATTGCTTCTAGTAAGTTTTTAGTTATATATATAGATAAAGATTCTAAGAGTAATTTAAGGGTTGGGGATCAAATTTTAAAGATTAATGGTAATAGTGTTAAGAGTTATGAAGAAATTAATAAGTATGTTAGTAGTGATAAGGGTAAGAAAAGTGTTAGTATAACTGTTAAGAGAGATGGTAAGGTAATTACTACTGATAATTTTTTGATGATGATAGATGGTGAACCTAAACTTGGAATTGTTGTTTCTAATGAGATATCTTATAAGAGTAATCCAGAGGTTGATTTTGATTTTAATGGAAAGCAAGCTGGTCCTTCTGGTGGTCTTATGATTGCTCTTACTATATATAATAAACTTGTTTCTTATGATATTACTGGTGGTAAGAGGGTTGTTGGAACTGGTACGATTGATTTAAAGGGTAATGTTGGAGAAATTGGTGGTGTTAAACATAAGTTAATGGCTGCTAGTAATAGAAAGGCTGATATTGTTTTTGTTCCTAAGGATAATTATAAAGAGGCTAAAAAGATAAAAGATGATAAAGACTATAATTTTGAACTTGTTGGGGTGTCTACTTTTGATGAGGCAGTTGAGTACTTAGAAAATAATTAGATTTTATAGTAAACTATCTTTGTAAAGATGGTAGTTTACTTGTTTTTTTTTGTGAAAAAAGATATAATTGTATTGATTAGGAGGAATAGTGATGGATGATAAATATAATCTTACTAAGGAACAGAATATTTTTATTGCTAAGAGAAATATAGTTGATTATATATGGAAAAGTGCTAATTTAGAGGGTATTGCTGTTACTTATCCAGATACTCAGGTTATATATGATGGTGGTGTTGTTAATGGGCTTGCTGTTGATGATATTGTTGTTATTAATAATTTGAAGTATGCTTGGAAGTTTATTTTAGAAACGGATGTACTTTATGATTTAAATTTACTTTATTATTTGCATAGGCTTGTTATGGATAAGCTTGTTCCTTTTGGTGATTTAGGTAAGCTTAGGAGTACTCCAGTTAATATTGGTGGTACTAAGTGGAAACCTGATTTTCCTATAGAAAGTAAAATAAAAGAAGGACTTGATGAGGTTTTGTCTCAGGTTGGTAAATCTAAGACTTTAATTGCTATAGATGTTATGCTTTATATTATGAGAAGTCAGATGTTTATTGATGGTAATAAGAGGGTTGCTATGCTTTTTGCTAATAAGTATATGATAGATAATGGATGTGGTATTATTACTATTGCTAATGATATTCAAAAGACTTTTTATGAGAAATTGATAAAGTTTTATGAATCTGGAGATGTTAGTGATTTAGAAAAATGGTTATATGATAATGCTATAGATGGAATAGATTATAATAATGAGGAGGAATAGAAAATGAAATATTTTTTTGCAGGAATAGAGGGATCTGGTATGGCTGCTCTTGCTTCAATGCTTTTTGATTCTGGTAATGAGGTTATGGGCTGTGATGATGCTAAGGTTTATTCTTTTACATTAGAAGAGTTAAATAAAAGGGGGATTAAGGTTTATAAGGATGCTGATAAACTTACTTCTGATATGATTTTTGTTTATACGTCTGCTATTCATAGTGATCATTATGCTTATAAGAGAGCTAAAGAGCTTGGATGTAAGATGTATGAATATTATGAGATGATTGGAGAACTTACTAAGAAGTATGATACTATTTCTATATGTGGTACTCATGGTAAGACTACTACGACAGCAATGCTTGCTAATGTGTTTAAGAATACTATTGGTGCTAATTATTTAATTGGTGATGGTACTGGGTTTATTGATAAGAGTTCTAATAGATTTATTGTTGAGTCTTGTGAGTTTGATAGACATTTTTTGAATTATTATCCTAAATATACTATTATTACTAATATTTTTTATGATCATGTTGATTGTTATAAAAATATTGAGGAAATTATTGAGACTTTTGAGAAGTTTGTTATGCAAATTGATAAGAAGGTTATTGCGTGCGGAGATAATGAAAATGTAAGGAAACTTAAGAGTGATAAGATTGTTTATTATGGTTTTGGAGATAATAATGATGTTCGTGGTGTTATAAAAGAGTTAAGAGAAGATGGTAGTAGTTTTGATGTTTATATTCATGATGAGTTTTATGGTAGCTTTAATATAAATATTTTTGGAGAACATATGATTGAGAATGCTCTTGCTTGTATTTATATGTGTTATCTTGAAGGTATTTCTCTTGATGATATTACTAAGTATTTGAATGAGTTTCATGGTGCTAAGAGAAGATTTAGTGAAGAGAAAATAGGAGATGTTGTGTTAGTTGATGATTATGCTCATCATCCTAATGAGGTTGCTACAGTACTTAAGACTGCTAGACAAAAGTATCCTGATAAGGAACTTGTTCCTGTTTTGATTCCTTATACTATTTCTAGGACTAAGGCTTTTTATAAGGATTTTGCTAATGTTTTAAAAGAGGCTGATAAGGTTTATGTTACGGATATTGAACCTGCTAGGGAAAAGTTTTCTGATTTTCCTGGAGTTAGTTCTGATCTTATAATTGAGGAAATTCCTGGGGCTGAACATATTTCAAGTGAAGAGATTAGTAAACTTTATAAACATAAAAATGCTGTTATTCCTTTTATGGGATGTAAGGATCCTACTTGGCTTATTGATGCTTATAAAGAGGGGCTTAATAAATGAATATGATAAGGCTTGTTGTGGGGCCGCTTAAAACTAATTGTTATATTCTTTATGAGGATGGTAAGTGTTTGATAATTGATCCTGGTGATGAGGAAAATAATATAATTAAACAAATAGATAAACTTGGGGTTAAACCTGTTGGTATTTTACTTACACATAATCATTTTGATCATACGATGTATGCAGAGAGTTTAAGTAGTTTTTATAGAGTACCAATATTTGATCATAAGAATTTATTTGAGGGGAAGAAGAAAATTGAACCTTTTAATTTTGAGGTTATTTATACTCCTGGACATTCTAATACAAGTATAACTTTTTATTTTAAGGATTATGGTATTATGTTTGTTGGAGATTTTATCTTTTATGAAAATATTGGTAGGGTTGATTTACCGGGTGGTTCTTTTAGTGATATGATTGACTCTCTTAGGAAAATAAAGAAATATGATGATGATATAGTTTTGTATCCTGGACATGGGGATGAGACTAGTATTGGTCATGAGAAAAAATATAATCATTACTTTGAGTAGTGGTTTTTTTTTAATAGTTTTATGCAAGATTTATGCAAGATTTATGTAAGTTGTATTGAATAGTTTTTTAAAATATAGTATAATATATATATTATGTTAGAGGGGTGATTATTGATGGAAAAATATATTCCACCTTTTGAAATTACACAAGAAATGTTATTTAAGATATCTGATATTGCTGAAAAAATATCTAAATTGGATAATTCTTATAATTTGAGTAAAAAACCGTATTTAAGGAAACAAACTAAAATTAATTCTATACATTCTTCTTTGGCAATAGAAAATAATAGTTTATCGTTAAAGCAAGTAGAGGATGTTATTGATGGGAAATTGGTTGTTGGTTCTCAAAAAGATATACAGGAGGTTAAAAATGCTTATAGAGCATATGAAATGTTAACTGAAGTTGATCCGTATTCTATTGATGATTTGAAAAAACTTCATGGAATAATGACATTTTTAACAGTGAAAGAATCTGGGGAGTTTAGAGAAGGTAATGAAGGTGTTTTTGACGGAGATAATTGTATTTTTATGTGTCCTCCTCCAGATAGAGTTAATGGTTTAATAATTCAATTGTTTAATTGGATGAAAAATAATAAAGAAATTGTTCATCCTTTGATATTATCAAGTGTTTTTCATTATGAGTTTGTTTTTATTCATCCTTTTAGTGATGGAAACGGAAGAATTGCTAGATTATGGCAAAATATATTACTTTATAATTGGAAAGAAATATTTGAATATATACCATTAGAATCTCAAATACATAAGTTTCAGAGCGATTATTATGCTGCTATTGCAAATTGTAATAGTGATGGTAATTCTTCACAATTTATTATATTTATGCTTAAAATGATTGATGAGACATTAGATGAGTTATTAAATATTTCTAATAAGATAATAAATGAAGAGGTTATTAATATAGATAAGTTGTTGAATGTTATGGAGAAAAATGTTCCTGTAACTGCTAATGAAATAATGAAAAGATTAAATATAAAATCAAAAGATACATTAAGAAATAAGTATTTACATCCTGCTATAAAAGAAGGTTTAGTTAAACTTACTATTTCTGATAAACCTAATAGTAAAAATCAGATGTATTATAAGGAATAGAATAACAAATGTATATTATTATACATAAAATATTATGGGGGTTTTGTATGTATAATAGTATTAAAGCTAGTGAGCTTAAGGGTATGATAGGAAGAATTAATATAATAGATATTAGAAAGAATTTTTTATATAATTTAGGATCTATTCCTAGTAGTAAGAATATACCTAGTAGTTTTTTATTAATTGATCCTAGTAAATACTTAGATAAAGATAAAGAATATTATATATATTGCACACAAGGAATAGAGAGTTCATCTGTGTGTCAAAAACTTAGAAAAAAAGGTTATAATGTTATAAATGTTCTTGGAGGATATCATGATTATATAAGTAATTTGTAAAGGGTTTAAAAAACCTTTTTTTTGTCTTGAAAAAATTATTAATTAATTATATAATTTTATTATAGAGTACTGAAAGTAGGTATAAGATATGAAAGAAAAGTTTAGTTTTTTAAAAGATAAGAAAAATAGAAAAATAGTAATTAACATAGTAGCAGTCATAGCATTATTATGTATAGCTGTGGGAATATCTTTTGCAGGAGGATACTGGAGTTATACTAGTAGTAATGATAATACTTTAGAAAGTGGTAGTGTTTCACTTACTTATTTAGAAAGTACTAGTGAAATTAATTTAACTAATGCTCTTCCTATGAGTGATAAAGATGGGAAATTATTAAGTAAGAAGGGGGCTAAGTTTGAATTTGCAGTTACTACAAATTCAGATTATTCACAAGTAATTAATTATGATATTAATATAGAACCATTAGTAGTAGATACAGGACTTACTGGACTTGATCCAAGTGCAGTTAAAGTTTATTTAGAAGATAAAGAGGGTAATCAATTAGTAAGTCCAGTGAAACTAAGTGAATTAAATAATTTTAATTTATATAGTACTAAACATACACATAAAAAAGGTGGTACTAAAATAACAAGTAAATATGTTTTAAAAGCTTGGATAGATAAAGATGTAGTAGCAAGTGATTGGTATAAAGAATATAAAAATAATAATATTAAATATCAATATAAATTTAGAGTTAATGTTAATGGAGAAGGAGCTGAATATATTGATAATAACATAGATAAAAGTGGTGCCAATGCTCCAGTACTAGATGAAGGCATGATACCAGTATATTATGATGAAGTATCAGAAACATGGAAAAAAGCAGATCAAAGTAACGAAAGCAAAGATTATAAATGGTATGATTATAATAATAAAATATGGGCCAATAGTGTAACAGTATCATCTGCTAATAGAGAAACATATAAAAGAGCAAATGTAGGAACAGAAATACCAATGGATGATATTTTAACCATGCAAGTATGGATACCAAGATATAAATATAAAGTATGGAATTATAATAGTGATGGAACCAAAACAAGTAATGAACAAGAAATAGAAATAACATTTGAAGATGGTACAGCTAAAACAGGAGAAATATCTTGCCAAGATGCAATAAGTGGAACAGATGGAGATCCATCAGAAACATGTAAATTAAAAAGTAATAATGCAACATGTACAGATAGCACTTGTAATAATAAAACATATACACATCCAGCATTTACTTTTGGTAATGAAGAAATAGAAGGTTTCTGGGTAGGAAAGTTTGAACTTACAGGGGCAATAGACAATATTACAACAAAGCCAAACTTAAGTAGTTTAAGGAGTCAAACAGTAAGTTCGTTTGAAACAAATATAATGAAAATGAATAGTGGTAGTAATCAATATGGAATAAGTACATCGACAGATATACATATGATAAAAAATATGGAGTGGGGTGCTATTGCTTACCTTTCAAATTCTAGTCATGGAATATGTAATAAATATGGAATGTGTGATGATATGGGACTTAATAATAATTCTAATTATATAACTGGATGTGGTCAATCTAATGGTAGTTCGTCTTCTACAGTTTGTTCTGCTTATGATACATCAATTAGTTCTAGTTCTAGTTCTGTTACACAGAATATATATGGAGTATATGATATGAGTGGCGGTGCAACTGAATATACTATGGGAAATATTATAAGTGTTGATGGTTCTGCTATGATAAGTGGTTCTAATTCTTCTGCTAACACCGGTTATACTGGAAAACTTTATGATTCTGGAAATTATACAAATTTTTCTGGAATACCTTTTCCTAATGATAAGTATTATGATAAGTACAGTTTTGGCATTGTTAGTTCCTCTAGAATAAGAAGTAAACTAGGAGATGGAATAAAGGAAGTATACAATGGTTCATCTGGTTGGTGGAATGCTTATTCTGGTATAGCTCGTTCTGATTATCCTTGTTTTGCACGTGGTGGTAATTATGGTAGTGGTGAGAATGCAGATGTACTTAGCTCGGGCAGTAGTAGTGGAAG
>ERZ825137.4540-NODE-4540-length-13756-cov-3.673017_pt1 | contig 13756 bp, 10 predicted proteins | sample MGYA00519873_ERZ825137 | MGnify/ENA primary metagenome ERZ825137 (study PRJEB31778, sample SAMEA3449190) | human gut metagenome | biome: human gut; feature: human-associated habitat; material: faeces | place: United Kingdom | collected 2010/2012 ...
GGGATGCGTCGTCCACATAGTTGCAGATGCCGACACGGAAGGTCTGCTGTGCGGGATTCGGCGCGGCTATCTGCTGTGTGGTCTCGGGTTCGGCCGCGGTACTTTCAGCTGGCTTCTGTCCGGCGGCGCAGGCCGTCATGGTCAGCAGAACGGCTGCGGTCAGGATGGCTGCTGCAAGTTTTCTCAGGTTCAGGTTTTTCATGACGTGTTCCTCCATGTTGGCGTTTCGCCGTTTGATTTTCTGGGTGGCGGATGGAGGGGCCGCTGCCGCCGGCCGAATTTAGAGTATAAAAAAACAGCCCCTTATCCCCTTCATGGGACAAGAGCTGCACTCCTGCGATACCACCCAAATTGACGCTTGCGCGTCCGCTCGCTGCTGCGTACCATCATACGCATCCCGGTGGATAACGGGTGGGCACCCGTCGGCTCCTACTTGCATCCGCCCGGATGCGTTCAGGCCGCCCTCAAAAGTCCATTCCCCTTACGCCGTTCCGCTGCACTCACACCATCGGCAGCTCTCTGAAGGCCCGGTTTTGCAAGGGCACTCTTCTTTCTCAAAGGTTTCGCTGGTATTTTCTTGTTGGCGTCATTATAGCCGCACTTCACAAACCAGTCAATTGTCAATTTAAATGAAAAAAGTGCGCCGTCAGGCTGCGATTTTCTGTATCCGGTTTAGCGGCGGGCAGCGGCTTGCTTTATTCCGTCGGCTTTGCTATATTGGATCCGGCGGTGAAAGAACTATGAAAAAGCTCCTCGGCTTCTTCCTCGCGGTCTTTATCCTGGTTTCTCCGGCGCTGGCGGCGGGCGGCAATACGGTCGTTTACATCACCCGCACCGGCGAGTGCTATCATACCGGCTCCTGCCGGTATCTCAAAAAAAGCAAGATCGAAATAACGCTTGCGGACGCCGTCGCGCGCGGCTACCGAGCCTGTAAGGTGTGTTGTCCGCCGAGTCTGGACGGCGAGGAGCGGCAGGGGCATGCCTTCGCGGGGAGCGGACAGGCGGACAGTACGCCGTCTCCGTCGGCTTCCCCGACGCCGACAGCCGCACCAACGCCTGCCCCCACTCCGACACCGGCCCCAACGCCGGCGCCGGACCTTGCGGCCAAGGCGTCCGGCGCGGGAAGCAGGCTGTTCTGGGCCGCCGGCGGTACGGCCGCTGCGGCGGGTGTCTACACGCTTTCCGGCGCTGTCAAACGCCGCTTCGGCAGGGCGGCGAAAAAGAAATAAAGAGCAATAAAATGGCCGGATGCAGACGCATCCGGCCATTTTTGTAAGCCAAAGAATTTTGCTTGGTCAGGCTTCAACGCCCTCCTGCCGCAGCAGCTCTTCCATCCGCGCTTCCAGCGCCTCGTCGGTGCGGAACAGGCGGACGTATGCTTCAAAATCCGCGTTCAGCTCCGCCGGGGATTTCCCGTATACCTGCTCCATGACGGCGGCGGGGTTCGGCTGGGAGTACATTTCCCCATACCGCTCTCTGCCGTAGACCGTGAGCAGCCAGTCGGTGAAAGCGCCCGCGATGGGGTAGGTGAAGGCGCAGTCGTGCGCGAAGAAAGCCTCTCGGTCCAGCAGCCTGTCCATCGGCAGATACCGCCCGGTCTTGAGAAAATAGCCCGTCCAGTCCAGATTTTCGATACCCCACCATTTGCGGTCAAAGTACATGGCAAGCCCCTCCGTTACGGCAGGACAGATCGGACGGTTCCGGACAAAGCTGATGAGGTGCGCATCCTCGTGGAAGCCGACGCATTGGACAGCGTCGTTATACACGGCGTAGATGCGGCTCGGCAGGTCGGCAAAGCCGTTGCAGGGCTCGTCGTCGCCGCAGATGCGTCCTACCTCCTCCGGCGAATCGCAGAGGAAGTACTCGATCTTGAAGTCCGGCGTAAGACCCAGCACCGCGCAGATGTGGGAGAAGCAGCCCTCCTGCAGCGCGGCGATCTTCTCAATATCGCGCTCCGCCGCGGTACCGGCGCCATAGTGGAAAATATAGTGTTCCGTCTCAAAGGCTTGCATGGGTCACCTCCAAAGCTGCGGTTGGCTCGTGGTTCGCCGCTTATCAGAGCTCCGAGGTGCAGTGCGGGCAGCGTGTGGCGTCGATGGCGATCTCGCTCTTGCAGTAGGGGCAGACCTTCGTTTTCGGCGCTTCCTCCACGGGAGCTTCCTTCTTCCGGCCGAGCGCCATGATCTTCTTTACAAAAATAAAGATCACGAACGACACAATCAGAAAATCGAGCACCTGCGAGAGGAACGAGCCGTACTTGAGCACCGCCGCGCCCGCGGCCTCCGCTTCGGCGAGCGTGGCGTAGGTATTCCCGTCGAGCGGGAGAAAAAGATTGCTGAAGTCGATCCCGCCGGTCAGCACGCCGACGAGCGGCATGATGACGTCGTTGACGAGCGATGTGACGATCTTCCCGAACGCGCCGCCGACAATGACGCCGACCGCCATATCGACCACGTTCCCCTTTACGGCGAAGTCCTTGAATTCCTTGAGTAACGTTTTCATAGTATCGCCTCCGCGATGCATGATAGCAGTCCGCCATTCCGAAGTCAATGAGTTAATTATGACTAACTCAAGGAAGCCTGTGCTAATATTTTGCTGAAAAATGCAAATATTAACAGAAAATCTATTGACAATGCCGGAACATAAAGATAAAATGCGGGCGAAATCCCAAAAAGATAAGGAGGATACTTTCATGAATTGGGGTAAAGTTGGTCTTTTCGCGGGCGGCGTGCTGTTCGGCACGGCAGGCATCAAGATCCTCACCAGCCGCGACGCGAAGAAGGTCTACGCTTTCACGACCGCGGCGGCGCTGCGCGCCAAGGAAGCCGTCATGACAACCGCGACGAATATCCGCGAGGGCGCGGACGACATTCTCGCCGACGCGAAGGCGCTCAACGAGAAGTATGCCGCGGAGGACGCGCCCGAGACGATTGAGGACGCCGCGGAGTAATTCGCCATGAAATGCACGATCCTGCACGATACGGCGGGACGCATCCGTGTCCATCTGGAGCAGCCGCGCATGTCGCTGCTCCAAGCGGACATTCTGGAGGCGTATCTGCGAAATACTTCCGGCGTTGCCGATGTGACGGTCCACGACCGCACCGGCAACGCTACGATTCTTTATACCGGTCAGCGCGCGCCTATCGTCGCGGCGCTCGCCGCGTTTTCCTATGAGAAGTCGGCGGCGCTCGCGCCGGAGCACAGCGTCCGCGTGCTCAACCGCGAGTACGAGGGAAAGCTCATTTTCCGCATCGTCCGCCGGTATACATTGAAGCTCATCCTGCCCGCGCCATTGCGCGCGATCCGTACCGTGATCCGCTCGCTCCGTTTCCTGCGCGACGGCATCCGCTGTCTGCTGCACGGGAAGATCGAAGTGCCGGTGCTCGACGCGACAGCCATTGCCGTATCGATCCTGCGCGGAGACTTTGAAACGGCGGGTTCGGTCATCTTCCTGCTCGGCATCGGCGAGCTGCTCGACGAATGGACGCACAAAAAGTCCGTCGCCGACCTTGCCGGGACGATGGCGCTGCAGGTGGACAAGGTCTGGCTCGAAACGACGGACGGCAGCGTGGCCGTGCCGGTCGGCGACGTGCGCCCCGGCGACCGGATCATCGTCCGCACCGGCGGCATGATCCCGCTCGACGGCCATGTCGTCGCGGGGGAAGCGATGGTGAATCAGGCGTCCATCACTGGCGAGGGGCTGGCCGTGCGCCGCACGGCGGGCAGCTACGTCTATGCCGGGACGGTCGTGGAAGAGGGCGAATGCACGATCCGCGTCGATAAGAGCATGGGCTCGGGACGCTACGACCGCATCGTCCATATGATCGAGGAATCCGAAAAGCTCAAGTCCGACACCGAGGCGCAGGCCTCGCATCTGGCGGACAGGCTCGTGCCGTACAGTCTCGGCGCGACGGGGCTTATCTGGCTGCTGACGCGCAACGTCAACCGCGCGCTCGCCGTGCTGATGGTCGATTTCTCGTGCGCGCTCAAGCTCTCCATGCCGATCGCGGTGCTCTCCGGCATGAAGGAAGCCGGCATCCATCACATCTCCGTCAAAGGCGGCCGCTTCATGGAGGCGGTGGCGCAGGCGGACACCATCGTCTTTGATAAGACCGGCACGCTGACCCATGCCGCTCCGCGCGTGGCGGCAGTCGTGCCGTTCGGCGGCAAGGAAGAAAACGACATGCTCGCGCTCGCTGCGTGTCTCGAGGAGCATTACCCGCACTCCATGGCCAAGGCCGTCGTGGCCGAGGCGGAAAACCGCCATATCTCCCATGAGGAACGCCATTCGAGCGTGAGCTATATCGTCGCGCACGGCATCGCAAGCAGCGTGGACGGCGAAAAGGTCGTCATCGGCAGCCACCACTTCGTGTTTGAGGACGAGAAGTGCGTCATCCCCGCGGGGGAAGAGGAAAAGTTTGAATCGCTCCCGGCAGAGTATTCGCATCTCTATCTCGCCGCGGGCGGTGTGCTCGCGGCGGTCATCTGCATTGAGGACCCGCTGCGCGCGGAAGCTGCCGACGTTGTCCGCGGTCTGCGCTCTCTCGGCTTTACGAAGCTCGTTATGATGACCGGCGACAGCGACCGCACGGCGAAGTCCGTAGCGGCGGCGGTCGGCGTGGACGAGTACTACTCCGAGGTCCTTCCAGAGGATAAGGCCAACTTTATCCGCCGCGAGCACGAGGCCGGACGGCGCGTAATCATGCTCGGCGACGGCGTGAACGACTCCCCGGCGCTCTCCGAGGCGGACGCCGGCATCGCCATCCGCGACGGCGCGGCCATCGCCCGCGAGGTGGCGGACATCACCATCGGCGCGAACGACCTCTATTCGCTTTTGACACTGCGGCGGCTCAGCTGCGCGCTCATGGACCGGATCCACACGAATTACCGAAACATCATCGGCTTCAACTTTATGCTGATCTGTCTCGGCGTGGCGGGCATCCTGCCCCCGGCGACCTCGGCGCTGCTGCACAATGCGTATACGCTCACCGTGAGTCTCCGGAGCATGACGCGCCTGCTGCCTCCGGCGGAAATCGAATAAGCGCGAAAATCGGCTGTTTCGAAGAAAAACAGCCGATTTTTTACCTGTTCTGGCACGCAGACCAAAATGTCTTGCAAAGCGTGCGCTGTTCCTGCATAATACAAAGTAAATACAGGGAGACCCGCCCGAGAGACAGAAACAGGGAGGAACAAAACCATGAAGCATCGTATTCTTGCCGCCATGATCTGCGTCTGCGCTGCGCTGACGAGCCTCTGTGTTCCGGCGCTGGCCGACGATACGGAAGCGGAAACACCCGTACCCGTGGAAGCAACGCCCGCGCCGGCGGAAACAACGCCCGCGCCGGTCGTGGAGCCTGTGGAAGAGACGACCGCTCAGCCGGTGGGAGCGGCAAACGTTCCGAGCGTTCGGGCGAACTGGAACGATCCGAAGATCAACGGCACGTTTCTCGAAGCTGGTACCTACTATAAAAACGATCCGTCGGATAACCGCGGCTTTTCCGAAGCAACGGCGGATGATTACAATTTCTATTTTGACGGCACGACGCTGTTTTTGCGAAACGCCGATCTTAAGGGAACGGGGAATCAGCCGATGGGCTCCGCTTTACTCTCGGTCTTTATCCCGCTTGTTATAGATCTGACGGGAGAAAACCGCTTCAGCGTGAACACCTCGTACTATCCGATCATCGCTCCGAACATTACCATTCGCGGTAACGGTTCACTCACGTTGGTTGGCGAAACAGCGTACATCACCAGACTGACGATGGAAAGCGGAACGTTCATCACCGACGATCTCCGGCCGTCAAGCACCTCTGCAGAGGGAAGAGGGCTTTATTTTAACGGCGGGCGCTTTACTGTCAATAAGCGTTTTGACTGGCAGATGGGGCTGTATATCGGCGCGGAGTTCTACCGCTGGAAAACAGATCTCAGCAGGGATTATATGCCGTCTATCTTTGAGACGTGTCCCTATCCGGACGGAAAGCCGCTGAGCCTTGTTCAGATGGACGATCCGTTCCGTTCAAAGCTGCACGTCAATCCCGCTACGAACGAGTGGGAGGTATCCTACGACGGCGGGACCACGTGGAAATCTCTCGGTGTGAAAGCCACCGGAGAGGACGGAAAGGACGGGCGGGACGGCCGGACGCCTTCCGTCGGTCTGAACGGCAACTGGTGGATCGGCAGTATGGACACCGGCGTGAAAGCGGTCGGTACAGACGGACGGGACGGCGTCGACGGTAAGAATGGCGCGGACGGTCTGACGCCTGCCATCGGCGAGAATGGAAATTGGTGGATCGGCGATACCGACACCGGCGTAAAGGCCGGAGGTGCGGACGGCAAGGATGGCACGGACGGCTTGACGCCGACCATCGGCGAAAACGGGAACTGGTGGATCGGTGACACGGATACCGGCGTAAAAGCCGCCGCTTCGGACGGCGTCGACGGCAAGGATGGCGTTGACGGAAAAGACGGCACGGACGGCGCGCAGGGCGCGCCCGGCCTGACGCCCTCCATCGGCGGCAACGGCAACTGGTGGCTGGGCAATACGGACACCGGTGTGCGGGCTGCCGGAACGACCGGAGCCACGGGCGCTGCGGGTGCGACCGGAGCCACAGGCGCGACCGGCGCCGCCGGACGAAACGGCACGGACGGCAAAGACGGGAAAGACGGAAAAGACGGCGTCGGCATCCGGGAGGTATCGCTGAACGACTCCGGGGAGCTGATCGTTACGCTCACGGACGGAACGGAAACGAATCTTGGCAAGATCACGGGAGAGGACGGCGCGCCCGGCGTCGGCATTTCCTCCGTGCAGGTGGGGGAAAACGGCATGCTCACCGTGACGCTCTCGAACGGCGAGAGCGTGGAGGCGGGCGCGGTGTTCAGCGCGCAGGAGGGGAAAACGGTGAGAACCGTTTCCTATATCACCGCCGCAGCAGCGGCTCTGGCATTCCTCTGGCTCGCGGTGCTGACGACGCTTTTCGCCAAATCCCGCCGCACGGCAGTTCACAGATAAACCGATAAAATGTAAGAAAGACGGCTGCGGGTATAGCGCAGCCGTCTTTTTGCTGCGGATTCAGAAAAAAATGAAATCCGCTATTGACAGAAAGGCAGGGGAAACCTATAATCAAATTGTGATTGTAATCGGTTACAATAGCGTCGATTGGCAGGAGCCCGCGCCCTTGTTAATCGACCCTACAGGAGAGATAAATGAAGGCAACCATTAAGGATGTGGCGCGGTATGCCGGGGTATCCGTGGCGACCGTGTCCCGCTATCTGAATAAAAGCCCGCTGATCGCCGAGGCGTCTGTAGAAAAGGTGCGCGGCGCGATCGAGGCGCTGGATTATCAGCCCAGCATGATGGCTCGCGGGCTTCTGCACGGAAACAGCAAGACCGTGGCTCTCGCCGTGGATTACAGTGATTCCGAGACCTACGGCAACGACTACTTCCTGCGCATCCAGTACGGACTCGAGCATGAGCTGAGCAAAAACGGATATTACCTGATGATCTGCCATATCGGCGGTGCGGACGGCGCGCTGACGCTTCGCTCGCTCATCAACGAAAATAGGATCGACGGTCTCGTGCTGCTCAGCGCGCTTGCAAGGGAAGAGGTTATGAGCATTGTGAACGAGAGCCGGATCCCGTGCGTGATCGCCGGACGGAGCGACGATCCCGACGCAGTCTGGGTCGATATCGACAACATCTCCGCCGGAGAGCTCGCCGCGCAAAGGCTCCTGGAAACGAAGCCCGCGGCGGTCGGCTTTCTCGCAAACAGCTTCGATAAAACATTCGTTTCCGAGCGCTTTTCTGGCTACTGTCATGCGCTTGCCGCGGCTGGGGTCGAAGAAAACCGCGCTCTTGTGAGCGATGGGCTGACGGACGCCGCGAGCATATCCGCCTTTGTCCGGCAGCATTTTTCCGACCTCTGCGATGCGTATGTCGTGTCTGACAGTACGATCGGATTCTACTTCCTGCGTGAGCTCTCCCGGCGCGGCGTCCGCGTTCCGGAAGAGGTACAGGTCATCGGTTTTGACGACAGCGTCCTTGCGGCGGCTGCAGACCCCGCAATGACGGTCGTTGAAATAGACGTAACAAATCTGGGAAAATCCGCAGCAAGGCTTCTCATTGCACAGCTTCAGGCAGAAGATCTGTGTCCGGGACAGAATCTTTTGCCTGCAAGGATCATCCATAGGGCTTCGACAAAATAACTGGGCTATATGCCGAGTTATTTTGTTGCCTCGAATTGTAACCGTTTACAATATGAGCTCCGCCGATCCGTGCGATCCGATTCCTTGCTGCAAAAAACAAAAGGAGAATAACGTATGATGAAACGTCTGCTGACCATTGCGCTCGTTTTTGCCATGGCTTTTTCCTTCGCAGCCTGCGGCAGTGCTCCCGCGAAGGGGGAGACGCCCACCGCCGCACCCGCGACGGAAACTCCGGTAAAAACGCCGGCGGAGACGCCGGGTGAAGAGCCCGTAGAGATCACCTTCTGGCATTCCTACAGCGAGGGCGAGGAAAAGATCTTCACCGAAACGGTGCTTACCGCCTTTGCGGAAAAGTACCCCAACATCAAGGTAAATGCGATCCGTATGCCGTATGAGGGCATGGACGAGCAGCTCGTCACCGCGGTCAGCGGCGACGTTGCGCCCGACGTCATGCGCATGGATCTCACCTGGGTATCGCAGATGGCGAAGCTCGGCGCTCTTGAGTGTCTGAACGGCTACGATGGCTTTGGCGAGATCGCGGCGAACGCGCTCGAAGGCTCGCTGAACACCACGCTTTATAACGGCAAAAACTACGGTCTCCCGCTCAACGCAAACACCACGGTTGCCGTTTACAACAACGCCGTGCTCACGGAATACGGCTTTGACGCACCTCCGGCGACGATGGACGAGCTGCTCGCGGCGCGCGACAAAACCGACCCGGCGAACGACAAATACCTCTTCTGCGTTTCCGGTTCCTATAACTGGGCGATGCTGCCCTTTATCTGGACGCTCGGCGGCAGCGTCACCAATGACGCTTACACCAAAGCGTCCGGCTATCTGAACTCCGAGGCAACCGTAAAGGCGCTGGACACGATCGCCGGATGGTATAACGACAAGACCATCGGCCCCGCGATCCTTGGCGAGCAGCCGGACGGCTGGGGCGGCATTGAAGCGGGCAACTACACCATGTTCGTGGAAGGCCCCTGGTTCTTCAGCTCCGCAGATAAGATGGACACCTATACCCCGGCGCTCATCCCCGCTGTGGAGGGACGCAGCGTTTCCATTGTCGGCGGCGAGGACATCGTTATGACTGCCACCAGCTCCAAGAAGGATGCCGCGTGGACGTTCATCCGCTTCATGCTCGAGGATGAGCAGCAGGTGGCAATGGCGGCGGCAGGCATGATCCCTGTGACCGCAACGGCCATGGAGAAGGTCGACACATCCGCCAACCCCTATGTCGCCGTTTACATGGAACAGCTCAAAACGGCGGAAGCGCGCATCCCCTGCTCAAGCTGGCCGACGATCGAAACGATTTTGAACACCGCATTTGAAAGCGTGCTCCGCGGCCAGATGACCTCGCAGGAGGCACTGGACGATGCCGCCGCGCAGATCGACGAGCAGCTTGCAGCCGAATAAGGCCGAATAGATAAGCAAGAAATATGTCCGCGGTTCGCCGGACAACGTCCGGCGAACCGCGGCAGATCAGGGGAGAGTGATCCGATGGACCGCCGAATCGACCAGCTCCGCCGGAGAGGGCGGCAATGGGGGAAAGCCTTGCCGTTCATTCTTCCGGGCTTCGTGCTGATGGCACTTTTTATTCTCTATCCGCTGCTGCGCAACGTATGGATCAGCTTTACCGAGTTCAATGTCATCAAAAACGAAGTCGTGCGCTTTGTCGGTGTGCAGAACTATGTGGATGCAATGAAAGACCGGCACTATCTTACGGCGTTCCGCAATACGCTTCTTTATACGCTCGTCACGGTGCCGGGGCAGATGTTCCTCGGTCTCGTTCTCGCAAGTCTCATCAATTCTGTGCGCCGCGGACAGACGGCGTTTAAGGTCATATGCTATCTGCCGGTGATCACGTCGTGGGTCGTCGTGTCGCTCGTATTCAAGTATCTCTTCATGTCTGGCAGTGGCGGACTTGTAAACTACTTCCTGATGAAGCTGCACATCATCTCAAAGCCCGTGGCGTGGCTGCAGGGGGAGTGGACGGCCAATCTCGTGCTCTGGCTGTTCGGCATCTGGAAGGGTGTGGGCTGGGTCATGGTCATCTATCTCGCGGCGCTGCAGGGCGTGCCGACGTCCGTTTACGAGGCTGCAGAGATTGACGGCGCCGGGCGCGTCCGCCGCTTTTTCTCCATGACGCTGCCCATGGTGCGCAACACTACGAACTATCTTCTGACCGTACTTACGATCGGCGCGTTCGGCGCTTACATCCACGTTATGATGATCACCGAGGGCGCGCCTCTCGGCAGCACGAACGAACTGATGAACTATATGTACAACACCGCGTTTTCCACCTACAACATAGGCTCCGCGGCGGCGCAGTCGGTGCTCATGGGCGTGATCGTGCTGGTGCTGACGATGATCCAGCGCCGCGTGTCCAAAGACCAGATCAACTGAAAGGAGCCCCGGAATGAAAAAACTCGCCAAGCTCCCGACGTACATCGGACTCATTGTTTTCGCCGTGGCCGCGCTGATCCCATTTCAGTACATGCTTGCGACGGCCATGACGCCGCAGAGCTATTCCATGCCGTATCCGCCGATCCTGTTTCCCCAATCGGCCTACTTCGGCAACTTCGTTGAGGCGTGGAACGCCAACCATTTCAGCCGGTATTTTCTCAACAGCCTGCTCGTCGCCGCGGCAGCGACGGTGATCATCATGCTCGTATCCTCCGCCGGGGCATATGCGTTCGCGCGCATTTCCTTCCCCGGGCGGGAGTTCGTTTTCTATCTTTATCTTTTTACGATGATGGTGCCGACAGTCACGAACCTGATCCCGCAGTTCCTTTTGATGAAGGAACTGAAGCTGGTGGACAGCTATCTCGGCCTCCTTTTAATCTACATCGGGATCGGTGTGCCAAGCAATACGTTCTTTCTCCGCAATTTCTTTCTCAGCCTCCCACGGGAGATGGAGGAGGCCGTCATTGTGGACGGCGGAAATCATTGGCAGATCTACTGGAGGATCGTCCTGCCGCTTTCCAAGCCCGCGCTCGGAACGTTCGCCATTCTCGCGTATTCCAACGTGTGGGACGAGTTTCTCATCGCGCTCACAATGATCAAAACGCCCGACAAGCGCACGCTTCCCATCGCACTTAAGCTCTTTCAGGGGCAGAATCTGAATAACTGGGGGCTGATCTTCGCGGCGTCGCTCATTGCGGTGCTGCCGATCCTGCTCATTTACATCGTATTGCAGAAAAAGCTCATCCATGGCGGGGCCATGGACGGCATGGTAAAAGGATAAAGCTATGCGGCTCTTACACTATTCCATGGAGCATCGCGCGGACTACCCGTGGCAGTTCGTTACCGGGAGCACCTGCACACTCCGCCTTCGCTGCAACGAGCCGGTACGGTCGATAAACGTTGTGTTCGGCGACCCGTTCTGGTTTTTGCATGGGGACAGACGGCGGCCCAACCTCCACACGCTGCCAGTCGAGGACAAAAAGACATTTTTGGGCGACACGTTCTATTCGGTCACGCTTGAAATGGAGACGCGAAAGCTCCGGTATCATTTCGAGATCGTTCTGGAAAACGGGGAAACGGTGTTTCTCTCCGAAACGGGGGTCACGGAGCCGCTTTCAGAAGAGTTCCTTCGAGCGTTTCAGGTGCCGTATGTGTACCCGGCGGAGCACTACGCCGCGCCCGCCTGGGCGCGCAATACCGTGTGGTATCAGATATTTCCCGACCGGTTCAGCCGGGACAATGAAAGCACGGAGAAGTTCGTCCCGACGCGAAAAAACCGCTTCGGCGGGACGCTCCGGGGGATCGAAAAGCATATCCCGTATCTCAAATCGCTCGGCGTGCAGGGCGTTTATTTGAATCCGATCTTTCAAAGCCCGTCCAATCACCGGTACGATACCGCAAACTATGCGCGCATCGACCCCGAGCTCGGTACGGAAGAGAATTTTGCCTCGCTCGTGGGCGCACTGCACGAAAACGGTATGCGCGTCATGCTCGACGGCGTTTACAATCACGCTTCCTGGCAGCATCCGTTCTGGCAGGACGTTTTGAAAAACGGAGAGAAATCCGCATACTTTGACTGGTTCTGCGGTGTCAGCATGGAGGTGCTGCGCGGCAAAACATCAAAGGAGCTGACGGCGGACGTTATGCGCGGGGAAAAGCCCTTTGAGAGCTTTGCCTTCGCCGCGGATATGCCGAAGTGGAACACCGAAAACCCCGCGGTGCAGGATTATCTCATCGGAACCGCCGCGGAATGGACACGGAAATACGGTGTTGACGCTTGGCGGCTGGATGTGCCGGACGAGGTCAGCTTCCGTTTTCTGGAGCATTTCAAAAAGCGTATCCGCGAGACAAATCCGGAGGCATACATCATCGGTGAAATATGGCAGAAGAGTACGGCGTGGCTCCGCGCCGGGGTGTTTGACGGTGCGATGGACTATCCGCTGTATTTTGCAATCCGCGATTTTGCCATGAAGCGCACTGACGACGTGGAGACCTTCGCCGAAAGAATAAAGGATGTCTTTCTCTCCGCCCCGGACTGTGTCCGACCGAGACAGCTTGCGTTCTGCGGCAACCACGATATTCCGCGGCCGCTCACCGTCTGCAGCGGGGATACGGACCGGCTTGCGGCCGCGCTTTTTTTGCAGATGCTCCTCGGCGGCGCGGTGAGCATATATTATGGCGATGAGCTCGGTATGTCCGGCGGCGAGGATCCGGCAAACCGCGGCGCGATGGCGTGGGGAGAGCAGAGCGATGGGATAAAACCTCTGTACATTTCCATGATCCGCTTCAAAGAGGAGCATCGGGGAGAAATGAACGTCACGGAAATGCGCGTGCAGGACGGAGTTCTCCGTCTCACGTTCTCCGGTGGGGATTATATGGCGTTTATAGCAGAGCCCGGCGGGGAAAAATGCTTTGCCGTCCCGGACGGCATGCACCTTCGCTTCGGCAATGCACAGCTTTCACGAGGATATGCGCTCTTTGAAAGGAAATGAGGGAGGTTCTATGCAGTGGTGGAAGGAGCGGGTATTTTACCAGATCTACCCGCGCAGTTTTCAGGACTCCAACGGCGATGGCATCGGCGATATCCCCGGCATCCTTTCACGTCTCGACTATCTGAAGGAGCTGGGGATCGGCGCGGTGTGGCTTTGCCCCGTGTACGATTCTCCGAACGCCGATATGGGCTACGATATCCGCGATTACGGGAAGATCATGGCGGAATTCGGCACGATGGAGGACTTTGACCAGCTGCTCGAAGAGATGCACCGGCGCGACATTAAGCTCATCATGGATCTCGTGGTAAACCATACCTCCGATGAGCACACGTGGTTCATCGAATCCCGAAAGGGAAAGGAAAGCCCATACCGGGATTATTATCTCTGGCGCGACGGAAAAAATGGACGGGAGCCCAATAACTGGGCGAGCTTCTTTACACCGTCTGCGTGGAGCTTCGATGCGGAGAGCGGGCAGTGGTATCTGCATCTGTTCTCCGAAAAACAGCCCGATCTCAACTGGGAAAATCCGGAGCTGCGCCGCGAAATTTACGGCATGATCAACCGTTGGCTCGATAAGGGCGTCGACGGGTTCCGTA
>ERZ825137.4543-NODE-4543-length-13751-cov-3.907418_pt1 | contig 13751 bp, 10 predicted proteins | sample MGYA00519873_ERZ825137 | MGnify/ENA primary metagenome ERZ825137 (study PRJEB31778, sample SAMEA3449190) | human gut metagenome | biome: human gut; feature: human-associated habitat; material: faeces | place: United Kingdom | collected 2010/2012 ...
GCATGTGTTAGGCACGCCGCCAGCGTTCATCCTGAGCCAGGATCAAACTCTCAATTAATAGTTTTCTCCTTAACCCGGATCAACATCTGGTTGATCCTATCCGTCTATCTGATCTTAAATCAGATGACTTACTGTTAGGTTTGCTTTCGCTTGTTTTCGACTATTTCTAGTCCTCTGAATCTTCTTCAGAGCTTTGTCCTCTCGGACTTTCTCATTTAGAATTTTCAGGGTTGCATTACTGTTTATTTGTCAAGGTACGTGCAAAGCGGGATTTTGTATGAAGCATTTCCCCAAAACCTGTATCGCAGGTCTGCTTCGCATTCGTTGCTGTGTCTCTCAGACGCAACTCTGATATAATATCATGTGTTTCTGTCTGTGTCAACACCTTTTTGAGATTTTTTATTTTTGTTTTTCTTCTCAGAAAAACCTCCCTTCCGTCACGTCGGATCTCTTACCAGCTCTTTCAGACGGTGGAACTTGATTATAGCACCCGCCCCAAGTTCTTGTCAACAAATATTTACATAAAATATAGGTTGTTTTTACAAGTCCGGGCGAAAAATTTGGAAGCACCAACTCTGGCACTTCCTGGACTATTGGTAGCTAAACGGAGAAAGAGGGATTTGAACCCTCGCGCCGCGTGAACGACCTACACCCTTAGCAGGGGCGCCTCTTCAGCCTCTTGAGTATTTCTCCAAATTTCAATCTGAATGACATCCGCTACCAATATTCTATTGTGCATCATCTTTGACGCGAGTTTTATTATACAAAAACCTCTTGGCTTTGTCAATGCATTTTACATTATTCTTAAATATTTATGTATTTACCATTCAATCTTCGTCTGTTTCTTCCGGGGCTTTGACAGTTGTCGACTATACAAGATCATATCAAAATTCTCCCGAGTCGCTTAAACAGTGGATTTTTGTTTCCAACTATTGTCAAATTTCTCAAAAATACTTGTTGTATGTATTGTATGCTCTTCACCAATTTCTCCAAAAGTGAAACATCCGTTATATGCTCAATCTTCTCCCGAAGTTCTTCGGACAATGCACCATGTGCCTGCAGAAAAGAAATAATCATCGAATGGTAAGCTTCTTCCTGTCCCTGTTCATGGCTTTCCTTCTTCTCCCAGTATAAAACTTCATCAAATCTCATATAAGCAAGTCTCACCTCCGGTTTCTTTTTTACCCGTTCCACCATTGCATGCAGCTTTCTTGTTTCTTCATTCACTACATTTTCTTTTCGACTATCCTGTAAATAATTTAATATAGCATGGATTACCTCATTACCGCCTTTTGTTCCCTTGGTATTAAAATAAAGGAAGGTTAATCCATCATCATACAAAGCATCCGGTACTTCTTCACAATGATTATGTACACAATATTTCATGTACCCTTTACCAAACAGATCATAATTTAAAATCGTTACTACAAACAGATTCGGCAGCTTATCGAAATCCTCTTTAATCTCCACATCCATTCGTATTCCCCTTTTCCCGGGCAGAATGCCCTGAAATGATTTCTGAGCATTAATTCTCAGCTTCCCGACCTGACGCTGTAACAAGACTCCTAACAACAGTCTGCAAAAATCCTCTCCAACATCCTCATCTGCAACCATCGCATTTGTAAGAAAATCGTCCATTACATCCATTTCTTCCAATGTCTTTTTCGTATTACCCATATTCTATACCCTCCCTGAGGCAAAACAAAATACAGGTACCCCCCTAGCTGCTTCTGTCTCTGCCTCCATTGTTGTGTGTGTGAAAATGCAGGCGATATGCCAGAAGATTAATCCGCTTGGGTCAGATTCCAAAGATACAGATTGATCAGATTTTCACATATGTTCTGTTACTGTTCTATCGTAACAGCAATCAAAATATATGTCAAGTCTATTTTGATTTTTTATGATCGTATTATCGTTACCCATGCATATGAGATCAATAAGGCTCCGCAGACATATATCCACAAAGCCTCATGATTTCACACTAATTTAGTGATCTTATAAAATCTTATTAAAATTATTCAATTTAATCCTTATAATCAAATACAATCTTGCAGTTATTTAATACGGAATTTCCTCTCTCGGCGATTTCAACATTATTCCACTCTTCTTCAGATCCACGGAAGTAAATGGTAATATCTTCAGGTACTTTCTCGAAGGAATCTACTTCTATTCTCTTCAATCCCTTTCCAATTACCAGTTCTCTTAATTCATAGTCGATCAGGAATGCCGCTGTTCCAAGACTTTCTACTCCATCCGGAAGAACAATCTTTTCTACATAAGACATTGCTCCAAGTGTTCCTTCTGCATATTCTGTAATACCATCTGATACAGTTACTGACTTGGCCGGCACAGATCCTCCCTCATCAGACAGGGAAAATGGCCAGTCACCAATTGCCTTTACGGGGAGTCCCTTTCCATTTTCCTCATGCCAATTACCAATGACAATGTTTTCATCGGTACAGGATTTACCATCAGTAAAAATGTAATACGTTCCATCTTCGCTGAGCTCATATACAAGTCCTGCACTGCCTTCAATTTTCTCTGTTTTGCTTCCTCCGCATCCTGTTAAACACAGGGAGGATACCAGCATTACTGCCATCATTCCAATTGCTGCAAATTTTTTTAAGTTTTTCATAGTCACTACTCCTTTTCTTTTAATCATTTTTATTTTGCTCCCGCACCAAACGGGACATCTTTACAGATAAAACAATCAATAATAGAAAGAATCTCACCACACAGAAGCATAACTCCGTATGTCATAATTGCCGGAACCTGTGAGGCATCCCCGAACAGGTTAATTCCAGCCACATAATCGGCAACCGATAAGACACCGCCATTGGCAAAGGAAGCAAACGCAAATGCCATCAGAACCGATCCTGCCACATGAATATAATCATTCCATGGCTTTTGTGCAAATACCACAGTCAATACCTCTGCCAGAACTGCCAGTACAATATAAACCAGGGTTCTTTTATACTGGGGTATTGTCGCTGCATATGCCGCTGTATAAAAGACAGGTATGATCATCAATATGATAGCGATTCCACGCAAAACTAATGATGCCGAAATTTCAGAAGTTATTTTTTTCACTGTTCATCCCTCCCTTTTTCTTTTGCAAAAAGCAGATGATATTTGTTTACAATCCACAGGAAGATACATGCCAGCATTCCCAGTGCCAATACAATGATTACAGCGCTTTCCGCAGTCTGCCACCAGGGAGTAATCATTCTGACATAAGCATCCTTACTTGTACCGTTAATTGCGCAACTGTGTACATGTGCATAATGATTGTCCTTTACCGACTGACGAAGCGCCAACAGAAGATTACCATCGTCATTCTGCTCAATCACCTTTTTCACTGCAGCTGCACTGGCCTGACTTCCATCGATACAGAATGCGTCTGTACCGGCAATGACACAGTCTACCGCATAATTCTTATATAGAGTCGATGCTGCATCGGTAATCATACATCCCTTGAATCCCCATTCGCCTGCTACCACATCCGTTAACAGTGCTTTGTTTGCAGAACTCCAGTATAAGCCAACCCTGTTATAAGACTGCATTAATGCATTGGTCTTTGCCACCCGGATAGCACCCTCAAAGGCTCTTAACGTCTGCTCTCGCATTGCCTGTTCGGTAAAGAAGGTAGATAAAAGGCTCTGTGCGGTACACTGGTCATTTACAGCCAGATGTTTTACTGCCATATTGACGCCCTTGGTCGCTGTGCCTTCCACTTCATACATAGCTGCATAATAGGTAAAGGTTCCATCTTCTGAATAATACTCAAAATTACGGGCTCCAAACGGTGTTCTGTGAAGGTTACAGCCACCACTGTAAAGCATGGACATTCCTGAATATAATGCTTCTTCACCCATTAACTCACCACGGCGCCGAATCACATCCGGATTCCAGGTACTTCCCAGAACAACCGTTGCGGTATAACAGCAGTTGGTCGGCTTATCTCCAAACGGCAATGTACCACCTGTGCCGTCCATACCGTCACCCATCTTGGTTACATTTTTGATGACACTTGTAATCGCTGCTGTTTCAAACGAACAGGGAAGCTGGGAAACAAGTTCATCGATCGTTAACTGACTTAAATAAGTATCCCATTTTTCCGAATCATACGGCTCGTCCTTCATATCAAGCAGAGTAAGATCTGCATTCACTCCCTGTGGAATGTCCCTCGCACTTACGGCATCTTCCGGAGTCATATAAAGTCCGCCCTTCAGAATTCTTACCATTTCATCCGTAGCTTCCGGAACCGTCTGTTCTACCGGATAGGTTCCTGCCCAGTCCTGACGTGAAAGATAAGTAGCTGTATTTTCCACCCAGTAATTAATATTTGCATCATCAAAGCGGTTCGTTACCTCAACACCCTCGCTGGACATTTTGTAGGTATCTGTATCCATCTGGGATTCATCGAAATGATATACCTTCTGACTGTCTCCTGTTACTTCAATTCCAGCAGGATCAATAAGTCCTGTTGCTCCTTTGGCTGCCAGCACATTATTCAGTGCATCATGACAGTCGCTGCCAATTGCCAGATAATAATCTCCCTGTGACAGAATATAACCTTTTACTCCAATATAATCGTAGCTGGCAAGCAGATAACGGTCTACTGTTAACGTAACCTCCTCTGTCTGCCCCGGTTTCAAAAGCTCTGTTTTATCAAAACCAACCAGCTGAATCGCAGATTTTTCTATAAGATTTTCTTTTTCATATTTTCCATAAGGTGTCTGGGCATATAACTGCACAACAGACTTCCCTTCTACAGAACCTGTATTTTTCACAGATACTGTTACCTCAAAGGTATCAGATTCTGCGTTATAAGCAACATTTTTCAGATTCTGTTCAAATTCCGTATAACTCAGTCCATATCCAAACGGATATACCATTTCTGCGGCATAATCCCACCTGGCCGCACCATAGGAGGCTCCTGCTGAGGAAGCGGCATTACCCTGATTCAGAATACAGTCCTCATAACGGGTTTCGTAATACTTGTATCCGGTATAAATTCCTTCTACCTGCACGTTGACATAGGTGTTATCCACTCCCATTTCATCTGCATTTGCATATTTCGGTGTCTGAGTTCCCGAATTCACAGTTGCAGGTGCTGAAAGTGAATTGGAAGCATAGGTATCAATCAGATGTCCGGATGGATTGGCCTTTCCTGTAAGCAGATTCGTAATCCCCTCTGCTCCCCACTGACCGGGAGTTCCTATCCAGAGACAGGCATCTATTCCATAGTCTTCAAGCCAGTCACAGTCCATCGGTGCTGTTGTGTTTAATAAGACAATAACTTTGCCAAACACACCCTGATCCCGGTAAGAGGTTACCATTTCAATCAGATCCTTTTCATTCTTATGCAGAGCAAGCTGGCTGATTCCTTCTTTGTCGGTCATCTGGTAATCGGTTCCTTCTCCGCTCTCCCTCGAAAGGAAAATGATTGCCGCATCATTATATTCTTTTTCCCAGCTCTTTTTCAGATCTTTCGTATAAAAACTGATCGGATCTTCTCCAATGTCTGCTGTATCCACACCAGTGCTGACCACTCTCTGCACTTCACTGTTTTCATATGCTGTGATCAGTGTTGGATTCACCTGAAACCCCGCCATGTCAAAAGCGGTTCTTACCGTTGTAATTTTCTCCTGCGACTCTTTCGGAATATTTCCTGAAGAACTGCATTTATAGACCGGATTCACAATCGCCTGTCCGAAAATGGTAATACTTCTTTCGTTCTGTTTTAAAGGAAGTGCCTGATTTTCATTGCGCAGCAATACCGCTCCTTCCTCTTCTTCGGTGATGGTTTGCTGCTTTGTTGCCTCAATCAGCAGTTCCTGATTTGCTTCATTGATCTCACCAAATTCACTTTCGTAGTAAATTTCTCCCTTGCCATTACTGATGATTTCTGCGGTTTCTATTCCCAGCGGATCATTCAGCATATAAGGATACTGAAACGTTAGGCTGGTAGCTGTTACCGCCACGGTCAGCAACAATGCCATGACCGCCGTTAAACCTCTCCATAATTTCAAATTAATTTCCTCCTTTAATTCTGTTTCTCTCTGACAGGCATGATCCAGAATTTCATCATTGGATAGCTTATAATAACCTGTACGATAATATTCAGGACATTTGCCAGCGTGGGAGCCAGCGTATCCAGTACTCCAATAGCAGTGAACCAGCCCTGGCTGTAAGCAGGAAGAGCCGTTGATACCATCACCAAAATAATTGCCAGTATCAGGTATTTCCAGGCTGCTCTTCCAAATTCTTCATTCGAATGAAACACCAGATTCTTCTGTACAAAAAAGTTCACAATCTGTGCAGCCGCCGTTGCCGTCAGGAAACTGTAAAATCCACACAGCTGCAGACTTTCCGGTTCTGTATAATCAAATATAAAAAAATGAAATGGAATTTCTCTGTATTGTCTGAAAACAAATCCGGTACACATCCACATTACGACAAAATTTGTGATTGTTGCACAGTTTGATAAAATGTTAAAATTTATAAATTCATAAAGATTGGGATGCTGTTCCTTCCATTTCTTAAAATAGTTCATTGCTCACCCTCTTTCCTGTCCGAAGATCTGTTTTCACAAAGAAGCTTTTCATATTCCCTGTTCTTCTTCTGATTACTCAGGAAACCGGCGATGATCATACCAAGACCTTTTAAGGAATGTCCATTAACAAACAAAAGCAGTCCATCAACCATCTTCATAGATACCATACCTTGCGTCATTTTGGCAATCGCACGAAAGGGCATATTATACTGGAACAGAGTATTAAGATCCGGTACGTTTCCCTCCTCCCTGGCCTTATCAATTTTTCTTTTCATTCTTCCTGCAATCAATCTTGCCAAAGGACTTTTTGCATAACGCATATCCGATATGGGATCATTGCGCTGCAGCGTTTTTCTTTTCCCTGAGACGCTGTCAGCTTTATTCCGGATGACCTTCGTAAAGTCTGTGTCCTTATCTTTTTTAACAGAAATCCCTTCTATCCGAATTTCATCCTTTAATAAAATGTCCTGACTGCTGCTTCCGACAAGAATCTGATAAACTCCCTGTTCTTTCTGCCATGTACCGGAGCTTTCATCAAATACCCGGAAGGTTTTATCGTCAAAGGAAATCCGGACCTCTTTTTCTTCTCCCGGTTTCAGATCAATTTTCCGAAAACCCTTTAACTCCTTTTCCGGCCGTTCGATTCCACTGTCCGGCAAAGAAACATACATCTGTGCAATTTCACTTCCGGCTACAGTTCCCGTATTTTTCACCTTGAAACAGATTCCGGATGAATCAACCGTTAAATCCCGATAAGCAAAGGTCGTATACGAAAGTCCGAAGCCAAACGGAAAGGATACCGGTATCTGATTCCTGTCAAAGTAGCGATAGCCTACATATATTCCTTCATGATACTCTAAGGTTCCGTTTCTGGATGGATAAAAGGGAAAGGAAGGAGTATCATCATAACTGCGGAGCCAGGATTCTGTCAGCTTTCCTCCCGGGTTTGCTTCGCCGGTCAGGACTCTTACCACTGCTGCCGCACCTGCCTCCCCGGAAAGCCCCGTCAGCAAAATTGCCTTGCAATCCTGCTTCCACCAGGTTCCTACCACACTTCCCGTACTGAGTACTGCGACTACCTCTTTCTTCTGCCTTGCAATTTTATGCAAAAGGGAAAGCTGATTCTGCGGAATATTGATGCTCGTTCTGTCTATCCCTTCCGACTCCTCCTGTTCGCCAAGTCCCAGGAAATATAAAATGACATCTGCCCGTTCTGCAAGCTTTAACGCATCATTTTCCAGTTTTTTATCTTCTTTTCCATTGCGAAGATAACCCTTTTCCATGCCAAGAAGTGTCAAATCTGTTTTTCCAATACATTCTGCCACCTTCTCTACACGAATAGCATTGACGCTGGAAGAACCTGCTCCCTGAAATCTTGGCTGAAAGGCAAAGTCTCCGATAATAGCGATTTTCTGACCGAAAGATAAAGGGAGCAGATTCCCGTCGTTTTTCATCAGAACCATACTTTCTTCTGCTGCCTGTTCTGCCAGTTCATGATGCTCCTGATATAACAAATCTTTCTGTCCTTTCAGTTTTCTTTTTGTCTCCTTCGAGCTTTCCGGATAAGTAAATGCGGCCTTTAATAGTTCCTCTACTCTTTGATCAACTTCCTGTTCGGTAATCCGGTGATCGGTTACGGCCTGCAGTAGTTCTCTTGCACTGTCCAATCCGCATCCCGGCATTTGCAGATTAGAGCCATTCCGGATTCCTTCCGTAAAATCATTTCCGCCTCCCCAGTCTGTTACTACAAACCCCTGAAATCCCCACTCTTTGCGAAGAATCTGTTGAAGCAGAAAAGGATTTTCGTTTGCATACTGGCCATTCACAGCATTATAGGCTGACATGACCGCTCCCGGTTTTCCTTCCTTTACCGCAATTTCAAATCCGGTCAGATAAATTTCCCGCAACGTCCGCTCATCCAGAACCACATTCAATGCCATGCGGCGTTCTTCCTGACTATTCACGGCAAAGTGCTTTGCACAGGCGCTTACGCCTGCTTTTTGAATCCCACGAATCATTGCTGCTGCCATTTTTCCTGTCAGGTAAGGATCCTCTGAAAAATATTCAAAATTTCTTCCACAAAGCGGATTTCGTTTGATGTTGAGTCCCGGTGCTAATAAAACATGGACTCCTTCCAGTGCTGCTTCCTCTCCAAGTGCCTGTCCGACTCTTTCTTCCAGATCTTCATTCCAACTGTTTGCCAAAGTAGAAGAAGATGGAAAACAGGTGGCGGGAACCGATGGGTTCAATCCCAGATGATCTCCTTCCCCACGCTGTCTGCGGACACCACTTGGTCCGTCTGCAAAGGTAATGCTTTTTATTCCTAAATGTTCATAGCCTCGGGAGGCCCATTCATTCTTTCCTGTTAAAAACGCGGCTTTCTCTTCCAGTGTCATCTGCTTAATCAATTCCTGATGCCGCACGTTTTCACCACCTCCTTTTAGAATGCAAGCATTTACAGAAAGCAATTTTGCATGTCTCTGAATAGTTATCATTATATACAAAAAGCCAGAGGAATTTTTCCTCTGGCATAAATGGTCGTGAATCTGTCACGAACTGTAATGGCATCGATCTTTCGGGATCAGTATTCTCATGGAAAAAAAATGGTCTTTCACACCGAACTGGATCGTTCCCCCGTACTTTTTCACTGCATAGCTGATACTCTTAATTCCAAATCCGTGATTCTTCGCATCCTGCTTGGTTGTGACCGGAAATCCATTCCTGATCCGAACCTCTCCATCACAATAATTCCGGATCTCTGCATAAAGAAATTGCTTTCTTAAAGAAATTTCCATATGAATAATTCTCTTTTCCGGATTCGGGAGCATAAGTACATGCTCAATCGCATTATCCAGTGCATTTCCAAAGATGGTACAAATATCTGTAACATACATGAAATTAAGAAGTTCTCCGTCCACAACACAGGTAAACTCAATCTGATAATTATGAATGAGCGGCATTTTCCCATCCAGTACGCCATCCAATACCTGGTTTCCCGTCTGCCGTTCCGGCTGATAAGCAGATAGCTCTCCCTCCATCTGATCAATCCATTGGGATCTCTTTTCCGGATCCTGTTCTGCACGAAGCCCGGCGATCTGATGCTTCAGATCATGATATTTCATATTAATCAGATCTGTAATTTCCTGATAATTCCGGTAACTGTCATATTGTGCCGTCAGCATACTCTGAATTCTGGATAATTCTTTCTCGGCTCCAATCTCGTAGCGAAGACTCTGATACGCATAAAGAATGGCAAGACCTCCGAAATCCACCAGCGTCCGGATCGTGAAAATATCGGAAGCGATTGTCCCGCTAAAAGGGGTATTACGATATACAAAGCTTAAATTACTCAGCATAAACGCACTAAATACAATCAATAACGTACTTCCTAATTCGCGGATACTGATTTCCAGTTCTACCTCATCACGCTTCATTCTTGCTTCGATAATCCAGAAAATCAGACTAACCACGCTGTAAACAATCCCCAACGTAATCCAGCTTAACACCCCCTGCTGCTCTCTGCCTCTACGGGCGAAATATTCCAATTGCCACTCCAAAGAGGCCATAAATTCTGCCATAAGAAAAGCTTTCATGCAGCAATAAAGCACCATCCGGAAAGAAGTATCCAGAATCATCCATAAAAACAGAAGCATGATACCAATGGCAATCAGCATGCACGGAATCCATAAAACCGTCGGCACTTCTCCCGTCATGACCAACCATACCATCTGTAAGATAAGAGCCAGCACGGCAGCTACTGCAAAAACTGTATTTTTCATTTTTCTCGGATAAAAAAAGCAGAATAACATACAACACAGCCATTCTGCTATTGCGGTATCATACCGTGGAATATCCTGATATGCACTTGTCAGTAATTCTTCCATTTAATAATGTTCTCCCATGTACTGTGCTAAAGCGGTCATAAAATCATTTTTTCTGGCTCTGCTGATGAGTAAAGTCTCTCCATGAATCATACAGCATCCATCCTTTACTCCATCCACATATTCCAGATTAACCAAATATCCTTTATTACTGCGGAAAAATCCAAGCGGAACAAACTTGTCCTCTGCATCCTGCATCTTCGCTCTTTCCTTTAAATCTCCGCTTTTGGTATGGTAAATCAGATTGTGTCCTTCACTTTCGATATAATAGATCCCTCCGGCATCCAGACGGACAATTCCCTCCGGTGTATTGACCTTAACCGGTCTTCCGGTTGTCTGCGGGATTCGTCCAATCGCACGTTCCAGCTTTCTCGCAAAGGCAAAATAAGACACCGGCTTCAATACATAATCCATTGCATCCACTTCATAGCCGCGGATCGCATAATTGGTCATATTCGTGATAAACATAATCACTACCTTGGTATCCAGTTTCCGGATTTCCTCCGCTGCCGTCATCCCATCCATAAACTGCATCTGGATATCCATGAGAATGATATCGTATTCACCCGTGTATTTTTCTACAATTTCATCTCCATCCCGAAAACGAATCACCTTAAAACGCTTTCCGGATTCCTGCTGATACTTTTCTATATACTCAGTCAATTGCTTTGCATAAGCTTCTTCATCTTCTACAATGGCAATGGTGATCATATATCCTTATCTCTCCTATTTTATACTGTTGCCGCTTACAGAGTTTCCACTCACAGAATTACCGCTTACCGTGTTCTGCGTCCTGGTCGTGTTCCCTGAAACACCGTTACCGCTGACGGTGGAGCTGCTCTCCGGTTCCAGATCCGGGAAGGAATAGACCACATTTTCATTATCGTCTGCCACTTCAATGGAATAGCTCTTCGTTACATAACCGGACTTCCGGAAAGTAAGGACATGTGTTCCTGCAGTCTTCGTGTAGGTAACCGGTGCATAGCCCTTATACAGGTTGTCCTCATATACTTCGGCTCCATCCGGAGTCTGAATGGTAATTGTTGCGCTCTCCTTCTTATCAGAAGCCCAGGAAATATCATTATCTGATACCGAACTCTTGCTCTGGGGCAGATTCAGCTGCAGCTTCAATGGTTCTTCACCGGTAACGTCAAAGAATTGACTGACCGTATCATAACCGGAAGCACTGACAGTAAGCTGATGCATACCTACCGGCAGCTTTAAGGTATAAAGCTGATTAATCAGATTGTTATCAACATATACCGAAGCACTTTCCGGTGTGATATCAAAGGTGACCTGTCCACTTTCCGGAACCGGCTTCTCAATATCACCAAGATCCAGTGTCGTAATTTCATCCCGGCGGATCTCCACCTCCCGGCTTTCCTCCAGAAGATCTGTGGTCAGCCGTACCTGATAGCTGCCCTCCGGTACAGAAAACAGCATTTCCGGTGAAACCTGCGAAATCACCGTCTGTCCGATCTCAATCCAGCCGCCAACGAAATACTCTTCATTCTTAAGCTCCAGATAGCCATGTCCCCGATCCACGCGGATGCTCAGGACCTCCTGACCGATCCCCTGCATGGAAATCACATCCTGGCTTATAACCTGCTCCGGCAGAATCTCCTCCTGACCGGAAAAAACAAGCAGCCGGTCGCTTAAATGGTATTCCTCCTGTCCAACCGTGATCGTCCGGTTCCCGGTATTCATGCTGAATTTCTGGATATCTCCATAATTCCATGAATCCGGACTGATCTGCAAAGATCCCATTTTTTCCATGTTGCTGTTATAGGCAAGCGTCACGATGCTCCCCGGAATAAGCTGATCCACAGTCAGCGGACCGCCATACTTATCCGTAAGCACGGTTGCCCCGTCATAGGAAAGTGTCTTTTCTTCCCGCTGATTCAGCTCACAGATCGTAATTGTCTGTGCCTCTTTATCCACACGCTTAACCACTCCGGAGGCACTGGATACATAAATATCCACCGGCTCCTCCTGCGTATTCTCAAAAGAGCTCTCAAACGTGGATTCCTGCGCAAGTCCGGTGCTGCTGCATCCCGTTGCAGTCAGACACAATAACGCACACAATACGATGATTTTATTTTGTTTCTTCCCAGTTTTCTTCATAAAGTACCTCATATTTCATATCCGCATAACAATTTCCCTGTTGCTCCAGACGGCCTTTTCTATATTGATTATGTGTAGGTATTCAACCCTGCCCATTCATAAGGTTCCGGATTGTACAGATCTTTGATTAGTTACAAGTATACTCCACGATAATGCTCGAGAAAAGTCTTTTTTTCCTCTTCCAGATCCAGAAGCCGGTAAAGCTTCTCCATATTCTTCATCGGTATCCATGCCTTACCTGAATTATAGTAAAAATTGGCTATTTTCCAGAATTTTTCCGGATAGGCGAGTCTTCCATACAGATGAATCTTCTCCGCAGCCGTAAGCGGGCGAACCTTTTCATATTCCCCGATCAGCTGAAAAGCCAGCTTTTCCTGCCAGGAGGTTTTCTCCAGGATCTTGCGTAAAAAGAGCCCAAGATCCCTCGTTATATCCCCAATGGCACACTTTTCAAAATTGATCAGAAAGGTCTTTTCCTGCTCTGTCAGAATATTGTGATACTGAAAATCTCCGTGGCAGATCCCCGAAGGTACGGGCTGTGCCGCAAACCTCTGCATTTCCTCTTCAACCTGAAGTGCCTGTTCAAAAAAATAGGTATAATTCTGCATAAGAAGTATTTCAAAATCCGACTTCTGGCTTCTTGTCTTCAGAAAACGCCGGATTTTCTTCAATTCCCTGGTATGACGGTTAAACTCCAATGCAGAATTCTCCGGTATTTCCACAGGTGTATTTTCCTCCTGCCAAAGCTGCGTTCTATGGAGCTGTGCCAATGCCCGGACCGCCTGATTGCAGTTTTCGGAATCCTTCAGATCACATTCCCTGCCGGCAAAATAAGTCTTAAGGACATAGGCCGTTCCGTCAAAGTCCATGGTCAGAAGCTCACCTTCTTTATTCTTAAGGATCTGTTCAGCCGGAAACTGTTGTCCATGAAGAAGCTCTAAAACCTCATTCTGCAAATGGATTTTGTTTCTTCTTTCGATATATTCTTTAAAAATCAGCATTCCCTGATTTGTTTCACAAAGAATAGCGCCCCGCCCCTTCGTGGTGCGAAGCACTTCTACATCATAATTGTCAAGCAGCGAAACGCATCTGTCGTTCACATTCAATCCCCCTAACCACTGTCATGGTCTATCCTATGAGCGATTCCTGCAAAGTATTACTGTTTTGCTGCAGACAATAAATATTCT
>ERZ825137.4548-NODE-4548-length-13732-cov-4.029977_pt1 | contig 13732 bp, 8 predicted proteins | sample MGYA00519873_ERZ825137 | MGnify/ENA primary metagenome ERZ825137 (study PRJEB31778, sample SAMEA3449190) | human gut metagenome | biome: human gut; feature: human-associated habitat; material: faeces | place: United Kingdom | collected 2010/2012 ...
TAGTTCCTGTTCCTGCTTATCATCGGCGATTCCCTGAAAATGAAGGAAAATGAGCCGGGCTATATATTCTTCTGGGGTCTGTAACATTTCTTTGCTTTTATAACTAAAGCGAACAAGCCCTACTTTGGTGTAATCAAAAAGTTATATTTTTTTATTTTTTTTCTTAAGGAAAGCAAAACCACAGCCACAAGAAATTCAACATCAACCCTATAACATTTAAGACAAATTTAATATATTATTCTTTTAATATCCTTTTAAGACGTTCAGCTTGAAATTTTTCACAATTTTCTATATTTATACAGGCACTTATATACAATTTACACTTATAAATGTCGGATAAAGTAGTTATGGTACGGAAACCAGTAGCAAAGAAAGGCTTACAACACCGGATCAGCTCCCGAACAATGTTTATTTTGAAGAAGTAGCCCGGCAACTCCAGTTATCGGGGCATGAATTAACCCATTTATTGTGGGAGAAATACAATCCTTCCGGGATATGGGTGGTTATACTGGCAACAGGCCTCTGTTCAAGTCTATTTCTCTGGATTTACGATAAATTTACAACCCGGAAAATTCAGGCCCGGTTATGACGTTCGGTCAGCAGTTGCGGCAAATGCTTTTGTAAAGCCGGCATATTCGGGTAGATCAAGTCGGCCCCGGCCTCTTGCAATTGTTTTTCAGGAATAGGCCCTGTATTCACGGCAATAGTGAAAACTCCAGCCGCCACACCGGCTTTTACCCCCAAAGGTGCATTTTCTACGATGAAAGCTTCGCCGGGCATAGCATGTGCTTTTTCCAGGCCTTTCAGGTAAGGTTCCGGATGGGGTTTACCATGCCCGACATCAAAAGCGGTTACCAAAGCCGAAGCATCGATAAAACCGGCATATTCTTCGGTCAACCGTTTCAACAACGATTGTTGGCCGGAACCGGTAACGACAACGGGCAATAAACCGTGCTCCCGGACAATCTTCAAAACCTCTTTGGCCCCCGGCATAGGCCTAGCCTCGGGCAGCTCATTAAAGTATTTACTTTTTAAGGTATACAGTTCTTCCTTTGTTGATACTTCAAGTGCTGTTTCTGCTTCATTTATCCAACGTTCCGGCTTCGGATAACCGGAAGCAACCCGGTAGATCTGATAGACCAGCTCCCGGATCTTCTCATCCGATTCTTTTCTCGCAAAGCTGTCTACCAGTCCGATAAATTCATCGGATGCTTCCTGATATTTCTGTTCTAATACTTCATCCAATATATCATTCTTGATCAGATCCATCTCTGCATTATCTGCTATATCAAAAGAGGAATCGATCCCGATCATCTGAAAATAGTCTTTTACGATTCCAAGGCAGAAGCTGTCGATCGTCATAATATCTGCCCGTGGCAGCAGGGATAACTGCTTAACGATATGCTCATCCTCCGGATGTTCTTCGGCTGCCTGCTCAAGCTTATCGGCAATCTTCTCTTTCATCTGGGCAGCCGCAGCTCTAGTAAATGTTACAACCAGAACCTCATCAATATCGATTTTCTCCTCTGCCTTATTGCCATCCGCATCAACTCCCATGACCATCTCAAGAATCCGTTCTACAAGGACAGCCGTCTTACCGGAGCCTGCCGCAGCAGATACCAGAAGATTACCATGTCTGGAATTAATGACTGATTTCTGTTCATCTGTCCATGAAATACCCATCTCTGCTACTCCTCCCTGTACCGCTTAAGCTTCTCGTTATCCGGTCTGCGATATTGATTTCCGCCATTCTTAACATCAAAATGACAGATATTCTTAAACTCACAATAATCACAGCCTGTATTGCTCTTATTCTTATATGGCTCGATCGCGATCTTTCCCTCTGCGATCTGACTTCCAAGTTCTTCTATATTCTCTCTCGTCAATTCCATGATCGTCCGGATCTGGTCTGCCGATACCACATTCTCACTTTTCTTGATGTCACCATTTTTATCAAGTTTTACCGGAAGTGACTGATTGCAGGTATGATCCATCTTCTGTATCACGGCAGGTGATTCATTGACAAATCCCTGCAGCTTCATTTTCTCCATTCTCTCAGCGTCTAATTTCTCCTGATCCGAGAATTCCGGCTGCTCTGTATCGGTATCAATCTCCGAAGATTCAATCTCGATCACCGGATCATCAAAGCTGTAATATAATAAACCGGCGATCTGAATATTCTTATCGGGATAGATCATTTTTTCAATCTCATATGCGATCGCAGAATAGGTCACAAGCTGAAGCTGTTCTCCATTCAGTATCTCCTCCAGACTGAGTTTTCTGGCAGATGATTTGTAGTCGATCACCTTGATATAAACGGTTCCATCCTCTTCTTCCACATCCACACGGTCGATCTTACCATTGATGCTCATCTGGATCTGATTTGGAAGCTCAAACAGATAGGAACCCACTTCATCCTTTGCGGAATCAAAGGTCTTTTCCAGCATTCCAGGCTTCATGCTGCCAAGTCTTATATGCTTCTGTAACATACCGGCGGATGTCTGTGCCATACGTTCGATCATCTGAAGCATGTAGGCATTTCTTGCATTATCTTCAAAGAAATCTCCTGCCGATTCCTCCGCTGCACGATTTACAAGCTCCGTGACCATCAGCATTCTTTCATCTTCCGGAAAATTCTCCCAGTCATTATTTCTGGTGTCTCTTACCTGCTTAAACAGTCCTTCCATTACACTGTGAAGGATAACTCCGACATTTCTGACATCGACCTGATACATTTCCCGCTCTTTTAGACGCAGACCATATTTTAAGAAATATGCAAATCCGCATCTGGCATATAATTCAAGCTTCGATACTGATGCATGCAGATATCTGCCATATAACAGGGCGATCGTCTCCGGTGGAAGCTGTTCTGCCACGTTTCTGTATGTTCTGCCTTTATAAATGGCTGTCAATTCTCCGGCAAATCCCTTTTCTGTCAAGATTCTTGTCAGTATCCGGCTCTCTGCATCTTCGCTATCCTCTGCACGGAGAATCCGTCTTAATGAACGGTTGACGGTATCCGGCATACAGGAAGCAGCATCATACTCTTCTGCCTGAAGGGACGGAAAAATGCTGCTGATCCTTCCAAGCAGATAAGACGGACGCATGCTTTCAAGTGATGCGCTTAATTTATGATACGATATATACAGATAATCGGATGGTTTCGTCAGTATCGTATAAATATAAAACTGCTCGATATAGCTGTTCTGTTTGTCGGATGGAGCAAGCTCCAGGCCGCAGTTTGACAAAATATCCCGGTCTCTGTCACTTAGGATTCTTCCCTTTTTCGGTGCTTTTGGCACGATTCCATCATTGACCGATGTAAAGAATAACACCTTTATATGATTTAATCTTGACCTTGTGATATCTCCGATCAACACCCGGTCAACCGTAGGCGGTACAACACCGACTTCAATATCTGAAAGTCCGGTATCCACGATCTCATAGAACTCTTTCACGCTCATCTTTGTATCGCCTAAGAGTTCCGCTATCTTATCAAATAACCGGACCGTTTTCTCAAAGATCTGGCCATAGGCATCTCCTTCATTGATCCGGTTTTCTTCGTATAATTCATTCTTTCTGGCTTCTAACTTCTCATACATATGGATCTGAAGCAGAAAGTCATAAAGGGCTTCCACATAATCTTTTGTGGCTGCCTTTTTATCTGCAAAGACCTTACGGATATCCCCAAACATCTTCATAAATGCCTGACGGATCTCTTCTACATTTACCGGAGAGGTCTTCTCATAGTTTTCAGATACTGCCCGGTTCCATCTGCTGTAGCCACGGACACCACGCTTTAATGCATAATTTTCCAGAAGCTCTATATCCTCAAAGGACAGATCTGTCATACCCGCTTTTAAGAACCGGAACACACTGTCATAGGAGAAATCATCTGCCAGAACTGCCAGTACACTTCGGATCGTTTCCGCACATGGATTTGCTTTCAGGCAGGCATTTGCATCGATAAATACAGGGATTTCATATTCATCCATCACCCGTTCATAGATGTGGGATGCCTGTTCCAGATCTCCCGCTACAATCGCGATATCCTTATAACGGTATCCTTTCTCCCGCACGAGCCTCCTTATCGTAGATGCGACAAATACGATCTCATCCTGCGCATCTCCTGTCGCTGTCAGATGGATCCGCTCTAATGGCTGCTTCCATTTCTGATACGGACTACGGAACAAATTCCGCTCCAGAAAAAACAGTTCCCGGTTCTCCCCCAGACGATAGTTGATTGTTCCAGGCAGAACGACCGGAGACTCGATCTCCACACCAGCGGCGGCTGCCGCTTCTGTTAATTTCTTTATCGTAGTCTTTGTCAGATAGAATAATTCGTAGTCTTTTATATGCTCATACTTCTGATCTCTGTCATCTAATGTAAAGGAAAAGGTCAGATCCTCCGCACAGGTCATCAACTTCTCAACAAGTTCAAGCTGTACCGGCGTAAATCCGGTAAACCCATCAAAATACAGAGAACTGCCGCACACAAGCTTAGACTGGCCAACATGTCTGGTCAACAGTTCCACCAACTGTTCTGCTACAATATAGCGTTCACCTGCAAATGCTTCAAATTCTTCGTAAATGTGTCTGATATCCTGCATTTTACCTGCAACAACGCTGTCCTCCGGAATCTGCTCCATGATCTCATCGATCATATCCTGCTTGATATTATACTGGAAGATCTCCGACATCATGGATTTCATCTCGTCTACAAACCCAAGCTTGTCATAATAGCTTCCATATACGTGTAAAGTGTCCTGCTGTTCACATAAGATTTTCTTGATCAGCATACTTTTTCCAAAGTCTTCCAGCACCTGTCCGGTGCTGATCCCCAGTTCATCAAATACACGATATGCCAGCCGGTTCATGCCGATCGCATCAATGTTCATCATGCCTCCGGCCGGATGCATTGTGACCAGTTCTCTCTGTGCTTCCATCGTATACTGTTCCGGCACGATCAGATAAAAATTCCGCTCCGGTTCTTTTATCGATGCCTGAATGATTTCATTGTAAATCTGTCTGGATTTTCCTGATCCGGATGCTCCAAGTAAGAATCGAACTGACATAACGGTCTCCTTTCACTCATCTGTCAAGCAATACTCTTTTTCTGACTCTCTCTTTGCTAAGCCATATTTACTTCAATATTGTTTTACTAACCATCTGTTCTTTGGTTATATTTTGTTTTCTCCGTGAATACAATATAGTAATAATAAATGAGGGGAATATTTATATGGCATCCACAAAGCTTATCGTTTTAAAATCTAAAGAAATCATATACACGGTTATTTTTCTCGGACTTGTCGCCCTGTTTATCATCATACTGACGATCATGTTCAAAAAACCTGCCACCGTTTCAGAAACTGCTTCTTCGAATACCGCTTCCGAAACAACGGAGCCTTCTTATAACCCCGGTACATATGATTCTACTATCACGCTTGGCGAATCTACTCTGTCTGTTATGGTTACGGTTGATGAACATTCTATCCGGGATGTTGCGCTCTCCAACCTGGACGAAAGTGTCACCACCATGTATCCGCTCCTGTCGTCTTCTTTAGAGGCGATCAACACCGACCTGCAGTATGTGTCATCCGTTGACGACCTCACCGTTTCCGGCGATACCAAGTATACCTCAATGCTGCTGATCAACGCCATCAAAGAGGCGCTTGCCAAGGCTGTGGCTCAATGATGCCACCGTACGATATATGCCTTGTTACCGTACAATCACCTGAATAGTATGCTCCTTATTTCGCAGAACGCTCTCGCTCTATCCTCGGCGTAACGGTACATAGGACAGCAAACTACGCTGTCCAAGTACCGACGCTCGGACAGGTCTGCTACATAAGGACATTCTACTCAGGTGATTTGTGCTTCTATACCAAGATGCGTTATATAACATTTCTGTATGTCAGTTTTTTGTACACTAGCACACTATTGTCCCAGCCTTGGCTGCGCTGCCCTTCAATCATAAATCGCATAGCCAAATATTTCTTTATATGCTTACCACAATATAGAAGGATGATAGGTGTAGCCGGTACGCAGCTTTGATATCAAAGACAGAGAATGTGTGTAGATATTTTTATTTGACGGCCTTTTCTCACGTCGGTACTTAACGAATCGCATAAGCGATGAGTTTAGAACCGCTACGTGAGAATAGAGTGAAAACGCCCGGAAAATAAAAGATATCTACATCACATTCTCGTCCTTATACCATAACGTAAAGGCTAGCGTCTAATGCTTGGTTACGATGTCGTTCCGGTCTTTGTAGATGCTGTTTGATGGCACATAACCTCTGACACGGGACAATGGGTAGATGTTTGAATGTGAGCCGATCACGGTGCCCGGATTTAAAACGCTGTTACAACCAACCTCTACATAGTCACCAAGCATTGCACCAAATTTCTTCATACCGGTTGCAATATCGAAGTCCGCGCCTTTGACATGCACCAGTGTTTTGTCTGACTTGACATTAGAGGTAATGCTGCCTGCTCCCATATGAGAATGGAAGCCAAGGATCGAATCACCTACATAGTTATAATGTGGAACCTGCACATTATTAAAGATAATGACATTCTTTAACTCTGTGGAGTTACCAACAACGCAGTTATCTCCCACTAAAGCACTTCCACGGATAAATGCACACTGTCTGACCTCTGTATCTTTTCCAATAATACATGGGCCTGCGATATAGGCAGAATCAAATACTGTTGCTGATTTATGAATCCAGATATTTTCACCATGTTTTTCATACTCTTCCGGATCTAAGCTGTTTCCAAGTTCAATGATAAAGTCCTTGATCTTCGGAAGCGCTTCCCACGGATATGTAACGCTTTCAAGCAATGGCTTTGCTGCTGTCTCTGTCAGATCATATAATTCTTTGATCGTTACCTGTTTTACTGTTTCATTATTCATTTTCTTATACCTCACTATCTTTTTCAGAATTTAATAGAAAACAATCATTCGCCCGCAAAGGACAATTTTTATCTAAAAAACAATCATTTATCCACAAAGAATAATTCTTTTCTAAAAAGCAATCATCTATCCACAAAGGATAATTCTTTCTATTAAGCAACTATGTTCAAGGTTATTTTTTATAATATACCCTTGTTCTGTCAAATACTGTTGTAATCTGGTTCTGATTGCTGATTCCCTTTACCAGATTTGTATATTTGATCACAAAGGTGTTCATCTTGTCTGTATATTCTTCTTTCGTGATCGAACCATCAGCGACACCACACAAGCCTTTTTCCCAGCTTGCCGTCAGATCCGCCCGAAGCAGTCCGTTGATTGAATAATAAACAACATCATAAATAATCTCGCCAAGAAATGTTGGTGTTACGATCTGCGTTTTCTTATTCAGCGCAATGTATTTATTATTTACAAGCTTGGTGATGATTCCATCTCTGGTCGCACTGGTTCCGATACCTGCGCCCTTGATCTGCTCACGAAGCTCCTCGTCCTCGATAAACTGTCCGGCATTTTCCATCGTCAGGATAAGCGTACCGGAATTGTAGCGTTTCGGGGGTGACGTCTCACCCTCTTTGATCTCGAATTTGTCAAGTGAAAGAATATCTCCCTTTTTCAAATGTCCGATCGTCTCGATGAATTCCGGGCTGTACTTTGTATCATCCTTTTTCCTTGCAAAGCGGTTCGTGGCAACCTTCAGGTAACCTTCTTTTAACATATATTTGAAATTGGCAAATAAGAATTCATCCTGCTTTGCCAGTGTCATTGAAAGCTTCTGATATTCTGCTGCCGGATAAAAGATGCTTAAGAACCGTCTGCAAATAATCTCATACACATTTGCCGCGATCTCAGACAATCCCCTTAACGCACCCATGCCCTGTCCGGTCGGAATGATCGCATAATGGTCTGTGATCTGTTTATCATTTACATACTTGGTCTTTGCGATCGTCTTATAGATTCCCATGTTAAGAACCTCATCGGCATAGGCAGCCATCGGCGTATAGCGTTTCAGGCCGGATATGTTCTTATAAATTTCCTTTGCCACAGCCGTTGACAACACTCTGGCATCCGTTCTCGGATATGTCACCAGCTTCTTCTCGTATAACTCCTGCACGATCTTTAAGGTGTCGGACGGACTGATCTTAAAGAGGGAAGAACAGTCATTCTGCAACTCGGCAAGGTTATACAGCATTGGCGGAGCCTTCTTTTCTTTCTTCTTCTCACTTGCAACAAGCGTGGCTTCCATTCCATTTGCCGACAGCTTTTTTACCAGATCTTCTGCATCCTTCTTCTGCTTGAAACCATTTTCTTTATACAGAAGCGGTGAATTAAAATACGGTGTATCCTTTACTGCTTTCCATTCTGCCTCAAATGTCTGCCCGGCAACATTTACCGTACCAACAACACGGTAAAATGGTGTCTTTACAAATTCACGGATCTCCCGTTCCCGCTTCACGATAATGCCAAGTACACAAGTCATAACACGTCCAACCGCAATCACACATTTGTCCAGTTTCAGATAATTTCTTATCACATAGCTGTATTTTAACGATAAAGCTCTGGAGAAATTAATACCCATCAGATAATCTTCTTTTGCACGAAGATATGCGGCATCACTAAGCGAATCATATTCTGAAAGCGGCTTGGCTTCCCGGATCCCACGCAGGATCTCTTCCTCTGTCTGGGAGTCGATCCAGACTCTCCGCTTCTCTTTATTTCCAACCTTTGCCATCTGATCCACCAGACGATAGATGTATTCTCCCTCACGTCCTGAGTCGGTGCAGACATAGATACAGCCTACATCATCCCGGTTCAACAGCCCTGCTACGATCTTGAACTGCTTGCTGACATCCGGTATCACTTCATATTTGAATTCTGTCGGAATAAAAGGAATCGTAGCCAGATCCCATTTTCTTAATTTCTCGTCATAGGCATCCGGATAGCTCATCGTGATCAGATGTCCCACACACCAGGTCACAACAGAATCTTCCGATTCCAGATAGCCCGCTCCGGCATTTCCTTTTACACCAAGCACATCTGCAAACTGCCTTGCAACACTTGGTTTTTCTGCTATATATAAGTTCTTCAAATCAAACTCCTGATTCTTTTATATTTGATCAATATTACACATCACATCTTTTTATAATACCAGAAAAACGGGGTTTCGACCATAGCTTTTATGATATCCGTACAGTGATTCCATACGACAATGGCTCAAAGTAAAAAAGCACCCCGCCTTCTATTATAGAAAACGAGATGCCCTTTGACTATTTTAGGTTGTAATAAACATTTACTGTATTTGATCTTACTGCTCGAATAATAACTGCTCGTATGTAGGGAATGGCCATGCTGTCTTTGGAAGTTCTTTTTCCAATTCGTCAGCAGGTGTTCTTACAGAATCAAATGCTGCAAATACTACGTTGTGATAGTATTTTGCCCATGCTTCGATATCATCTTCGTAATCAGCAGCTTTTGCAACAAGCTCTTCCAGTTTTACAGTTGCTGTCTTCAGTTCTGCAAGCTTATCAGAGATTGTATTCAACAGAGATACCTGTACGCTTGGCTCGATACCAAGAGCTTTGATCTCAGCAGCGCCCTTTGCAAGCTCTGCCTGATATTCCATAACTGCTGGGATGATCTCTTCATTTGACATCTCGATCATTGTGAGTGCCTCAATGTTGATCTTCTTTGCGTAATTCTCAAGCATAACTTCTGCTCTGGCTGATAACTCTGCTTTATCCATAACGCCAAGGCCTTCAAAGATCTTAACGCTCTTATCTGCTGCCAGATATGGAACTGCATCTACCATACATTTGATATTTGGAAGTCCACGCTTCTCAGCTTCTGCGATCCATTCATCTGAATAACCATTTCCGTTGAAAATGATCTTCTGATGCTCTGTCAGAGTCTTTCTGATCAGTGCCTTACATGCTGTTTCGAAATCTTCTGCACCTTCCAGTTCGTCAGTCATCTTCTTTAACTGATCTGCAACGATCGTATTTAATACCATCATTGGGAATGCGATGGACTGTGTAGAACCTACCATACGGAACTCGAATTTGTTACCTGTAAATGCAAATGGTGATGTTCTGTTTCTATCTGTAGCATCCATTGTAAATGTAGGAAGTGTGGATGCACCGGATACATAAGTCTTGCCCTTTGGTGATTCTGTAGCTTCACCCTTCTCAATGATCTGCTTAACGATGGATTCAAGCTGTTCACCAAGGAATGCTGAAATAATTGCTGGAGGTGCTTCATTTGCTCCAAGTCTGTGGTCATTTCCTGCGGATGATGCGGACAGTCTTAACAACTCTGCATTGTTATCAACGGCTGCAAGAACGGCTGCAAGGAAGAACTGGAACTGAAGGTTTGTCTCCGGATGTTTACCAGGATCGATCAGGTTCTCGCCCTCATCTGTTGAGATTGACCAGTTGTTATGTTTACCGGAACCATTGACACCTGCAAATGGTTTCTCATGAAGAACACATTCCAGATCATGCTTTGCTGCGATCTTCTTCATCGTAGCCATAACCAGATGGTTCTGATCGGTTGCAATATTGGTTGTTGAGAAAATAGGTGCTAACTCATGCTGAGCAGGTGCAACTTCGTTGTGCTGTGTCTTAGCAAGAATACCGTATTTCCATAATTCTTCATTTAACTCGGTCATGTATGATGCAACCTTATCTTTGATCGCTGCAAAATACTGATCGTCAAGCTCCTGTCCTTTTGGAGGCATCGCACCGAATAAGGTACGTCCACAAAGCTTCAGGTCTGTTCTCTTGGCGAATTTCTTCTTATCGATCAGGAAGTATTCCTGCTCAGGACCAACAGAAGCTGTAACCTTCTTTGCTGATGTATTTCCAAATAATGCAAGTGCCTTTAAAGCTTCCTTGCTGATCGCATCCATGGAACGAAGAAGTGGGGTCTTGTAGTCAAGTGACTCACCTGTATATGATGTGAATGCTGCTGGGATGCAAAGGATACAGGTTCCTGCATCTGTTGTTTTTACAAATGCCGGTGAGGTACAATCCCATGCTGTATATCCTCTGGCTGCGCATGTCTCACGAAGTCCACCAGAAGGGAAGGATGAAGCATCCGGCTCGGATTTGATCAGCTCTTTACCTGTGAACTGAAGAATAACTCCGCCATCGCCTACTGTACTTACGAATGAATCATGCTTCTCGGCTGTTGTCTCTGTCAGTGGCTGGAACCAGTGAGTATAGTGTGTTGCGCCAAGTTCCATTGCCCATTCCTTCATTGCTGCTGCAACAGAATCTGCAATAGATGTATCAAGAGGTTCGCCCTTATCGATTGTGTTCTTCAAGGATTTATAAACTGCTTTTGGAAGACGCTCTCTCATAACCTGATCGGAGAAAACGTGTGAACCGAATACGGCTGAAATTTTGTTCATCATAATTTTGTACTTCCTTTCTTCTGATAAAACAAAAAAAGAAAGGTGTCCCAATGATTTGGAACACCTTTGTTCATTTCGTCTATTTATTTGATACAATATATATACTCCTTTTGATTTGAAAAATCAAGAGGAAAAATAAAAATTTTGAGGGGAAATTTTTTAGAAAGTTAACAGCAGTAACAATATCCAAAACATACTCACTTTTTTATCCTATAACTGCCAGCTTATATTTTCAGCATTTTTTGCTACTAGCAGTTTGGTTCTGAGTTCTGTATCATCCAGGTCTATAAAGTCACCATTTGAATAATACTTCCACTGTGCTACTTCCTGATTTCCTGACCAATTCATCTCACTGATCACATAAAACTGCATCGAAGCCAACGGTTCCTCACGATATTTCATATATCCATAACAATCGTTAAAATGTTCCCTATGCACCAGTTCCTTTATTTCCATAAATTCCTGTTCATTCTTTACCTGCCATATGGATAGTCTACAGTCCTTTTTAGGCTTTCGTATTATTTTTTCAACAGATCGGTTGAACAAGATGGATATACAAATATAGAATATCGCATATTCTAATATATACACTCCAATATGTACAGAATCTCCCATCGTTGTATAAAAGCGTTCCTGCTGCAACTGATTGCGGTAATATATAATTACCTCCGTAATATACAACGATAAAATGACATCTGTTACAAACTGTCCTATTGTGATTGCCGACTGAATACATTTTGAGTTAGCAAAAAAACGAATAACCGCCAGCACAATTGCTGTTATTACAGCAACGATCAATAGCACAATTCCTATATTCCCAATTGAGGAAAATATCCAGTCCTTTTTATCTTTTATGCTTGGATTAACTACTTTTCGCGTACATTCTTCCAGGGACTGCACAGCCTCATTGGAATACAGTAAGGACAGAAAGCCCATCCCGAATCCTATTAAACATATAATCAACCCCATTAATTTCTTTTTCATATCTTCATCCCCCATATCTTATATATTTCTCCAACAATATATTCGTCACACCATCAGGCAAGAACCGCTTCTATTTCAACCCCAAGCACATCCCCAAGCGTTTCTGCCACCTTCTCCGCGGCATAAAGTTTATAATACAGTCTGGAATCCTGTTCTCCCATCTGGAAATATCCATCGATGATCGTATCCGAAACAGCCACTGCATAATATACTTCTCCCGGTACACTATCCTGATTGTTTGGATCAATATTTCCCGTTGTACCGGTAATACCGATTCCAATGTCTGCACGATATGCCTGTTTACAGGCTTCCGCCATTGCCCGCGCTGTTTCTTTTGAATATACACCATAGGTTTCTATCACCGCTTCCGGAACACCCTGCATGATCTTTGCTTCGTTGGAATAGGTTACAAATGCTCCTTTTAATATTGCAGATGCCCCTTCAGTATCTGTGATCATGGAAGCAATCTGCCCGCAGGTGATACTTTCCATGGTTGTGATCGTCATTTTCCTGTCGATCAGACAGCCTGTCAATCGTCTGTAATTATTCCGTATTGTCTTTTCCATCTGTTCATCCAGTTTTTTTCCTGCCATTTATCCTTCCGCCTTTGTTGCCTTTAATCTATTTATTATTATAATATATTCACAAAAGGATTTCCACAAGTGGAAATCCTTCTGTCATTTCTATTTATCTTATCTCTTCTCCACCACCAGGAGCTCCTCGTCGTTCTTCACCTTTCCGGTCTTTACCGGACGCAGTTTATAGCCATCCGGGAGCTCTGTTATAATGACAGGGGATATTAAGGATGGCGCATGCTTCTTCAGATAAGGAAGATCCAGCCGCATGACCGGCTGTCCGGCAGACACTATCTGTCCGGTCTCAACCAGTACGTCAAAGCCTTTGCCATTTAGCTTTACCGTATCGATTCCAATATGGATCATCACACCGATTCCCTGTTCCGTTACCAACCCTATGGCATGCTTCGTGTCGAAGACAAAAGCAATCGTTCCGGCAACAGGCGCGGTTATTTCAGGATCCGTTGGCAATACAGCGATTCCATCGCCCATCATTCCACTGGAAAATGCCTCATCTGGCACACTTGATAATTCAAAAACCTCTCCTGTAACCGGACTCAATATAGATACTGTATTATCATCCATATGCTTTTTCTGTCTGTTTCTTGCATTTCTCCCATTTTTCTCTTTGCCTGCAATGACATCCTCTCTCGGTCTTCCCTCATCTGCAATAACCACCTTCTCATCATACCCTTCCAGATAATCTTCCAGATTGGATTTGATCACAGACACCTTCGGGCCATAGATGACCTGTACGCCATATCCTTTTTTCACCACGCCGGATGCT
>ERZ825137.4554-NODE-4554-length-13719-cov-2.574136_pt1 | contig 13719 bp, 12 predicted proteins | sample MGYA00519873_ERZ825137 | MGnify/ENA primary metagenome ERZ825137 (study PRJEB31778, sample SAMEA3449190) | human gut metagenome | biome: human gut; feature: human-associated habitat; material: faeces | place: United Kingdom | collected 2010/2012 ...
AACCGTGCCGACGAAGTGTCCACGGGCTTTGAGGCCTTCTCGGTGAAGACCGGCTCCGCGACGCAGGTTCTCATGAGCTTCACCTGGAAGACGGGCGGCCTCAAGGTCGCCAAGGAGGACTCGCAGGCCGGCGGCGCGCCCCAGGGCGACGCCAGCCTTGCCGGGGCGAGGTTCGACATCGTCAACGTCTCCGGAAAGAGCGCGCTGGTCGGCGGGAGGTCCTACGGCGACGGCGAGGTCGTGAAGACCATCGAGGCCGGGTGGGATGCCGCGGCGAATGCGTACGTGGCCGCCACCGGGCCGGGCGACCTGCCGTGCGGCATCTACGAGGTCGTCGAGTCGCAGGCCCCCGAGGGCTACCTCGCCTCGGACTGGTCGAAGACGGCGAATATCAAGGGGAACGGCGAGGTCGTCGACCTGACGGGCGACCCCTGCGAGGACGACGTCGCCCGCGGCGGCGTGCGGGTCACGAAGTCCGACAGGGAGCTCGGCAAGTCCGAGGCCCTGGGCGGCGACTCCCACGGCGCGCTGGGCCGTGGCTCAACGCTCGCCGGCATCGAGTTCGCCATAACCAACGAGTCGGCGGCCAAGGTGCTGGTCGGCGGCGAGTGGTTCGATCCTGGCGAGACGGTCGCCACCGTGACCACGGCGTGGAACGAGGAGGCGGGCGCCTACACCGCGCAGACCGCGGCCGACGCACTGCCGTACGGGACCTACGACGTGCGGGAGACGGCGACGAACGGGAGCTACCTGCTGACCGACGGCGAGCCCCGCACCTTCGAGGTCCGCGCCGACGGCGAGATCGTGAGCGCCTCCGCGGACGGCGCCGCGCTCGAGTTCCGCGACCAGGTGGTGCGCAACGACCTCGAGCTCTCCAAGAAGAGCGAGTCCGACAACGCCGGCCTCATGGTCCCGTTCGCCATCGAGAACGAGGCCACCGGCGAGACGCACGTGCTGGTGACGGACCGCAACGGCGACGCGTCGACCGCGAGCAGCTGGAACAGGCACTCGAGGGACACCAACGCCAACGACGCCCTGCTCGGCCACGAGGGCCCGATCGAGCCCGCCGACATGGACCCGAAGGCCGGCATCTGGTTCTCGCTCGGCGAGGACGGCTCCTCGGCGCCGGTGGACGACTCGCTGGCGGCACTGCCGTACGGCGCCTACACCATGACCGAGCTGCGCTGCGAGGCCAACGAGGGCCTCGAGCTCATCACCAGGAGCTTCTGGATCGAGCGCGACTCGACGGTCGCGAAGGCCGTGTGGATGGGCCTCGACGACCAGGAGGGCCCGCGCATCTCCACCACGGCAAAGGACGGGGCGGACGGCGACAAGGACGTCTCGGCCGACGCCGAGGCCAAGGTCGTCGACGCGGTGGCCTACGAGGGGCTGAAGGCCGGCGAGGAGTACGAGCTCTCGGCAACCCTCGTCGACAAGGCGACCGGCGAGCCCGTGGCCGATGCCTCGGGCAAGCCCGTGGAGGTCAAGGCGCAGTTCGAGCCCGCGCTCTCGACCGGCAGCCATGACGTCGAGATCTCCTTCGACGCGAGCCTGCTCGGCGGCCGCGACCTGGTCGTGTTCGAGAGCCTTCGCAAGGACGGAGCGGAGGTGGCGTCTCACGCGGACCTCTCCGACGAGGGCCAGACCGTCCACGTCGCCGTCGAGGTGGGCACCCAGGCGGCGGACGCCGCCGACGGCGACCAGGTAATCGAGGCCGGCAAGGCCAAGGTCGTCGACACGGTGGCCTACAAGGGCCTCGTCCCCGGCGAGACCTACATCGCCGTGGGCACGCTCATGGACAAGGGCACCGGAGAGCCGTTCCTCGACAAGGACGGCAACGAGGTGACCGCGCGCACGCCCTTCGAGCCCGAGGCGCCCTCCGGCACCGTCGAGGTGACCTTCGAGTTCGACACCGAGGGCCTGGCCGAGGGAGACGAGCTCGTCGTCTTCGAGAAGGTCCTGGACTCCGCCGGCAACGTCGTCGCGGCCCACGAGGACATCGACTCCGCCGAGCAGAGCGTCGTCGTGGACAACCCCGACACGCCCGAGGTCCCCGAGGAGCCCTACGCCAAGACCGGGGCCGACGCCCCCGACGGCACCGGCTACGCCGTGGCCGCAGGCATAGCTCTGGCGGCGGCTGCGGGCGCGGGCGGAGCGCTCGCGTACCGCAAGCGCAAGGCGGCCGGCGCAAGCAAGGACGCGGCAGCCGAAGAGCCTGCCGAAGAGCCGGAAGAGTAGCGGCGCCGCATCGACACCGAGCCGGAGGCCCTGGGCGCCCGCCCGGGGCCTCCCCTGCGAACGGGGGAGGACATGAACAAAGGGAAAGCCGCCACGGCGCTCGCCGTCGCCGTGGCGTTGCTGGCGCTGGCGGCGCTCGCCGTCCTGCCGCAGCCCGAGAGGAACCCGTACGGGGTGCACGAGGTGCCCGCAACGGAAGAGGACGCGACTATGGAGGTGAAAGAGACGGGAGGCGGAATCGACTGGGACGCCCTTCCCGCCTCCGTCGTCGCATGGGTGCGCGTGCCGGGCACGACCGTCGACTACCCGATCGTCCAGGGCCGGCAGGAATCGCCCGACTTCTACCTCACGCACGACGTCGGCGGCGAAAGATCCGCATGGGGCGCTCCCTACATCGACGCCGGGTGCGCGCAGGGCGCCGAGAGCCCGCTCGTCATCGTCTACGGGCACCACATGTCCGACGGCTCCATGTTCGCGCCGCTCGCGCAGTACTCGTCGCGCGGCTTCGCCGAGGGGCACCGCACCATCCGGGTCTACACCCGCGAGAAGGAGATCGAGCTCGAGGTCTTCGCGGCCGACGTGGTCGACGCGAGCTCGGAGGGCAAGCGGACCGACTTCGCCGACGCGGCGGCGCTCGACGCCTACCTCGGGGACAAATTGTCCCGCTGCGAGGTCGTCCTGGAAGAGCCTTCGGACGTCGCGCAGGCCTGGGCCTTCGTCACCTGCAGCTACGGCCTCTGGAACGGCCATGAGCGCACCATCGTCTATGCAGTCGAATAAGAGGCTGGGTTTAGGAATAGGTACAGAGAGCCGCTGATAGACGCCCGTGGCGGCCATTGCGGCTTCTGGACCTGCTACAAGCGCGTCATTGTTACGTTATTGGGGGTTCCTGAATGATGCACTTCTACTCTTGATCTTCATCCTTGCGTTTGGCATCCCAAGGGAATTGAACATTGATTTCGGGCATCTTGAACTCCGGTAGCTTAATTTCAGGAAGCTTGAAGAATCCTTCGTCGTCCTTGCTTTCAAACTCCCGTATCCTCTTCAGGTATTCGGAGCTATCGCAGGGTTCTAGTCGCGCCACTTGTCGCTCATGACTGGCGTTGACGTATTGCTTTATGCATTCCATTTGCTCGGCGTTGAGATCTCTTCCATCAAGTATATTCGACATGGCATGGTAGAAAGCCGTTTCGTCCTCGGTGAAGTCTCGTCCCGTATCCAATCGCTCAAACATCAGGGAGAAGAAATCATTCACAGCATATTGGAACGTCAGACTATGCTTAATCTGTTCACGCAGTTCGCTTCTTTGAAACAAATTCCACGCCTTGAGCGCTTCATATCGCTGGAAGAGACCGGATAATTCATCGTTTTGAGCTCGGACGGTTTCTTCGAGTTCTTCAGCCTTGGCCTGCAACTGCCTAACCTGCTTATGCAAAACATTGATTTCCGGCTGACGGGCAAGCATGCCAACCCCGAAACCAAAAATGCCCGCCAGCACGCCCACCATAGGTAGGATTATCTTCTGGGGTATTTGCTGAGGGATGTTCATCAGTCCTCCAGGTAGTTGATTAGCTTAGAGACGTTTGCTGCCGCATTGCTCGAATCAAGCGAGCCCAACGACGAATGAAGTTGCTCAGATATCAATTCGTGTCTAGCGATTTGCTCATCTGCGGAGTTGCATAACTTCTTGGTTTTTTCTCTAAGCTGATAGGTTCTCTTCATGCTCGATACGAAAAGTCCAGCGTAGGCTTTGGCAAGTTGGGGAACCATCGCATTGTTGATATACGGTACGCCATTTTGCCTAGAGGCACCGACAGCCGCCTGCCCAAAGAATGCGACGCTGGTGCTCACCAGCTCTATCTGAGCTTTTCTTATGGGGTCATCTATTCGCCTGCCAAGGTAATACGCATTGTCGAGCACCGCGACCAATCCACCCGCTGCAATATCCTGAGCGCGCATCGTGAACATATGTGAATAAATGTCCTGCTGAAGCTTCTTATCCCCGCAGGACTCGATTGAGAGCTCCTGCACCCAATCGATAATCTTGTTCCAAGGCTTTCCATCTTCGCGATCGATATCGAAATACGAGCTTCCTGGGACGGGAAGCCCCTGTTTCGACATGGTGTCGGCAATTAGATGCCGTGCAGCTTGAAGCACGCCCGCTAATCCCTGCTGCTCAAACATCAGCGTAAACGGATTGAAAGGCATTAATCCTTTGCCGGTGGCTAGTACGTCATGTCCAAACAGAAGTCTGTGAAACATCACGTAAGCCTTCTCGCCGTTCCGCGCAATAAAACCTTCTCCGCTCTTAAACACATCCAGCGCATCACCCTGATGGAATAGCAGGGACCCAAGCATTTGCTGGATGATGTTATATTCCCCCTTTTTGCCAGATGCCGCATCGTGGACTGACGCCAACCACTTTTCAATATCTGCGTTGGTAGAAATGAAAACTCCAACCAAACCAACCGCAAGCGAATAGGCAATGTCACTGACATCTAGGTCGGAATCGAATTGCGTGTCGAAATCCGCCGCGTCAGCTGGCATGGCTGCGATAATTTGCCTCTCAACAGTCGACAACTCTGATTTGTACAAAGCAATCTCTTGACTCAATTCAGCACCTCTTAAAGAGCTTAAGCATAGGTAGAAATGTAAAGGAAAATGTCGCATGTCCGTCCATCGGAACACGGCACATTCCCCAAAAAGCAAGTGCTATTGATTTTGGGGATTCGAACCGCACAGCCAATCGGCGACGTCGATAATTCGTATGCCTTCGTACTGGTATTCGGGCTGGTACGTTCGGGCAATCAGAATCTTCGGGTAGGCGTCCCTTACCGCTAGCAAGGGGGTCACCTCTCGTTCAAACGTTCGCTCCTCGGATATGCTGTTCGCAACCTGGATGTAGAGCCTCTCGCCCTGCTTGATGGCGACGAAGTCTATTTCCTTCTTGTACAGCACGCCGACATACACCTCGTAGCCGCGCCGCAGGAGCTCTATGGCGACGATGTTCTCCAGCACTCGGCCGTAGTCCATGTTCTTGGTGCCGAGGCGGGCGAACCTAAAAGACTGGTCGACAAGGTAGTACTTGTCCTCCGACCGCAAGTACCTCTTTCCGCGGATATCGTATCGGCGGATTCTGTAGAAGGCGAACGCCTTGCATAGCGCGTCTACGTACTTGCCGATCGTCTTGTGGTCGGCCTTCGTCCTGTTCGATTCGAGCGTGTCGGCAATCGACCGGATGGATGTGAGGTTCCCGACGTTATCCATGAGGTAGTCGATGAGCGCATGGAGCAGCTGCTCGTTCTTCAGCTTGTACTTGCTCACGATATCCCTCACCACCAGGGCGTTCAGGACTTCGGAGTCGATATAGCGCCTTCTTTGCTCCTCGGTCCTGTACATGTACGATCCCGCCATGCCCCCATCCGAGATGTAGCTGGTCAGGCTGTCGTAGATGTTCTGGGACGGGTAGTATGCGAGGTACTCCCCGAAGGAGAACGGGTAGACGGGAATCTCGTATGTCCTGCCTACGAACAGGGTTGCCAGGTCGCTGCTTTGCAGGAAGGCGTTCGAGCCGGTGACGAATATGCTGTACTTCTCCCTGGCATGCAGGCTGTTTATCGCCTTCTCGAAGGACCTGCACATCTGTACCTCGTCGATGAAAAGGTAGTTCTGCCGGCCGAGCTCGTAGCGCTCCTCCACGTATGCCTCCATGGAGCGGTAATCTAGGATGTCCTCGAAGTCCGTGAGGTTGTAGTTGATGCGGATGATGTTCGCATCGGGCTGACGCTCGGAGATCTTCTGCGCCAGGGCCTCCAGGAGCTTTGACTTGCCCGACCTGCGAACGCCGGTGATGACTTTGATGTCTGGCGTATCGGCAAGCTCCAACATCTCCGAAAGGTACGCCGTTCGTTCAATAAGCTTCACAGGTATCCTCCTCAACAACGTATGTTGTGTGTATTCCCCAAAATTGAATTATATTCCGTTTTGGGGATTTGTGTATTCTACAACTGCATGCAATGACGAAAGTGTATGGATGGCCGCTGCACACGCCTGGAATCTTGGGGTCCTTGCGGATCACGATTGTGGGTGGTTCTACCGGGCGGACGCCGACGGTTCCAGGGCGATTACTGGGAGACAAGGCAGGTGAGATCGAGGGCTTCCACTACGGGACTGAGCCATTGCGGTATGCAACGTGTCATAGTTATCACCTCTATCACTGATATGGTAATAACCATTGTGTTTTTGGCACGGTTCAATCGCGGTGCCGACGGCCCCGCGACGCGGGAGACGGCTCACATGAGCCTGAACACGGCCTTGATGAGCCACTTGCAGAAGCCGCCAATGGCTCCTAAAAGCACCCTAATCGCCTTCATGGTCCATCCAACCTTCCTCTTCGCCTTCAACCTCGATTTGCCGCAGGGGCTGCAGCTCCCTGGCCCATGCCAACGACTCCCAGCTGGAGCCGGAAAGGGCAGCGGCCGCCTCATCGTCCATGGTCGGGTCCGCCGCTTTCAGCGCCTCGACCACGCCCTGCAGTTTGCTCGCCAGGGACGGGCCACCTCCATCGGAGAGCAGCAACGCGGATGCGCCGTCCAAGCGCATGACGTCCACCAGCCCTTCTCCCATCCGGACGAGCATGCGGTCCCCGTCGACAAGAACCTGCTCGACTTCTTTCAACTCGGCCTCCTCCGCAAGAAGGAAACGCCAGCCCATGGACCTTCGCCCTACGGGAACCACGCCGTCTCCCAGGTCTTCCTTGAACCTCGGGTCCGCATCGTAGAAGTGGGCTTGCAGCCACAATCCCTTCTCAAGGCGGTCGAGCCGGACCTCGTAATCCGCCAGCATGCAGCCGTCACCGAACGGCTGCGCGGGCGTGTACGAGTCCGTGTCGAAGACGTCCAGCCGCCCGCTCCTGTACTTGACCTGAACCCTCATCGGTTACGCCCTCCCTGTTGCCTGTCCCTGCTGTTCCGCCTTGCCGCAGAGGAGCCCTGAGCCGCCCTCTGAGGCCTGTTTCCGCTACGCTGCGACCCGTATTGCCAACGGTCGGATTCAGAGCTTTGATGTCTTCTTGCGGGCTCCTCATCTGGAACCAGGGAGTGTCTTGAGGCGTACTCCCTGGCCTCGGCGAGCTCCTGGATTCGCTCGGCGCATTTCGCCGCCGCCTTGGCCTCAGGCTCCCTTTCCATGCGCCTTTGAAGCGTCTCGATGCGCCTTCCATAATCCCCGCTCGATCGGATCGAATATTGCGCGTTCGTCCCGACCGCCTTCGCCAGGATGCCGAGCTCCGCAACGTCTTTGATCTCCACGGCGTCGGTGGCCATGGAGAGGATCGCCCTGGAAGATGCGGCGTCCGGATGGCAAGAGCCGATTCGCACGAAGCGCTCTGTCAACGCTATCTTGCCGAACGTCATCCCGAGCCTCTCCCCTGACACCTTCCTGGATGGCTGGTCTGCCAAGGAGAATATCCAGTCCTCCCTGGGCGCCTGGGACGAATTCTCTGCGACCTCGATCTCCATGAGCTCCAGGATTCGCATGAACTCGCCCTCGTTGCGTGACAGCACCTTGGCCACGGACACCCTGTTCCTGACGTCGCTGACCCACGAGTAGCCACCCGCGCCCAGGATTCCGCGCTCGGCTTTGTTGATATACGTGGCACACCGCGTTCGAGGTCGGGGAGGGGTTCTCGGATCGCTCCGCCCTGCCCTGCCCCTCGGCATCTCGTTGTCGAAGGCCGTCAGCCCCCTTGCCCCGGCGACTTCCTGCAGGCTGCGGTTCATATCAAGCGCATTCGGGATGTGGAGTCTCCGGCCGGTTTCGAGATTGGTGTTGTTGACCACGATGTGGGCGTGCGGGATCCCCTGCCTGTTGTCGTCGTGGTAGATGACGGCCACCTGGTAGTCGGAGAAGTGCTTCCTGACCCAGGCGTGCGCTAGCTCACGCAGTCCTTCGAGACCGATGTTGTCGCTAGGATCCGGGGAGATCACGTAGTGACGGAACGTGATGGCGCGCTGCCCCTTCCATGGCCTGTCGTTGCCGTAGTCGTGGCGTAATGCGTCCATCTCTATAGCCCAGTCCACTTCGTCCTTAAGAGCGGCATCCAGCCCCTTGTCCTCGACCTCGTCCCAGGAGAGGTTGAAGAAGTCGCGAAGCAGCGCCCTTCCGCCCTTCTCCAGGTAGTTCTTGATTCGCCCGCACCCTGTGTGGCCGTTGATCGCCTTGAGCACCGCCATCGCTACCGCCAAAACCTCTCGGACTCATGGACCGCCTGAACCATGTCCTTGATTTCCTCGACGGAGCCCTGGACGAGCTCCAGCTCGCTTGCAGCCTTGTTTAGCTGCTCCTTCGCGACCTGCGGGTCGATGCCGCCTTTGTTCCTCGCGAACATCGCTATGGTGTTCAGGGCTCTGACCGCCTGGTTGTAGTGGCGTCCCCAGCGGATGAGCTCGCGGTTGATGCGGCCCATGGTCTTCGCGTCGATGACGACGACGCGGCTTCCCGCGTCTATGGCGACGAGGTCGTCGGGGTCGGCTATGGGCAGCCTGAGGAGGGCGCGGATGGCCTCGGAGTTCGCAAGCTCCAGACTCTCCGCCCTTTGGTCCAAGAGCTGCCTGTCCTCCTCTGTCATGCGGCAGCTTACGGTGCACGTGTACACACCCATCGTTTTCTCCTTGCGTCTTGTAGGGGCCACGGGGGATCCCCCGTGAAGGAAGCGGCGACGGTGGAAGGCGTCTTGCCGCTTCCGGTTGCCGGAGGTCGGGGAGGGTTTCCCGGATGGCGTTTCCATCCAGGGTGGAAGCGCCCTGCCCCGCCTCCGGAACGAGTTCATTGCGTTGTAATACGCAATGAGTTACTCGCTACGATTCGAATCTGACGGGTTCTGCCGATCCCCATGGGCTTCGGTGAACCCTCGCACCGCATCGCCGGCCTGGCGGGCCAGCTCTGCGATGCGGGATATAGCCTCGGAATCCGCCGCAGAGGGGTTCCGCGGAAGGCTCGCGACGAAGCGGCTGAGCGCCTTCTCGGCGCTTGCGAGCCGCTTGTCGGCGACGGGTTTCGAGGCCGTCATCGAGGCGACCAGCTCGGTAGTCGCCGCCTTCGATTTCGGCGACTCCGACCACTTCTCGAACGCCGATCTCTGCGTCGCCTCGTCGGACCCGGCCAATGCGCCGACGGCCTTGGCCGAGAGCCCGCCGGAGTCTGCCGCATCGCGCCATTCGGGAATGAGGCCTGCGACCTTGTCCGCGAGCGCCTCCTCGCGCTTGATGGTCTTTCCGCTCACCTTGCGGCCCGTCATCTCCTCGACGATGCGCGCCTTGACGTCCTCCGTGCGCATGCCGGCAAGGGACGGGTCCGCCGCGCGCATCTGCTCGACTTGGATGCCGAGGGCTTTGGTGGCGGCGGCGCGCTCGGTGACGGTCAGGGAGCGCGTGAAGAAGTTTGCGGCGTGAAGCAGCACCAGGGCCTGCTCGTCGGAGACGTCGGAAGCGATTCTGCAGGGGATCTTCGAATAGGAGGGACCCTGTTGCGAGAGCAGCCTGAAGGCTGCCATCCTGCGATGCCCGGAGATCATCTGGAATCCCCCGCCCTGCAGCCTCCTGACTAGCGGGAGGTCTGTCAGGCCGTCGCGCTGGATGGACTCGGCGAGCCTTGCGATCCCCTCCTCGTCCATGGAGTACGCGACGTTGCCGGGGTGCTCTTGGATATCGGAAAGGGGTATCTCCCTTACCGGAAACCTGCTTGCCGTCCGGGAGCCTGCGTCGAGCAGGCCGCTGATGCTGAAGCCTTCTGCCACGTCTGTCGCGCTCATGCCATCGCCCCCCAAAGCTCGTCGGCAAGCGCGTCGTAGTCCCTGGCGGGCCTGCTGCCGGGCTCGAACACTGAAACGGGCTTCCATTGCCAGCTGCCTTCGCAGACCTTCGAGGACGCATGGATTACGGTAGAGAGTTGCTGACCGGAGAAGAACCTACCCAGCACCGCCTCGCCTGTCCTCTCGGCGTTCGTCATGCGCCCAGGCACGCATGTCCTGAGGATCCTGAACTCGGGGACGGACACGCGCAGCGCGTCGGCGATCGCCTGGATGGCGTTCACGGTGAGCGCGGTTCCCCGCATGACGGTGGAGTCGAGCTTCACGGGGATGACGACCATGCCGGACTCCGCTGCAGCGAGGTAGGCGTTGAACGCGAGCCTCTTCATAGTGGGGCTGCAGTCGATGATTGCGACGTCGTAATCCCCCGCGCAATCGTCCAAGGCGAAGTGGAGCCTCTGCTCTCGCAGCATCAGCTCATTCTGGTCGGTCAGGTCGATGATGGAGGGGATGACGGACAGGTTCTCGATGTCGGTCTCGTAAGCGACGTCCGCAACGGCAGCGTTCTCGTAGAGAAGCTGGATGGACGTCTTCCCGTCCTTGGCGGCCCGGTCGTACAGGCCGAAGTAGTCGGTGGCGGATGCCTGGGGATCCAGGTCGATGAGCAGGACCCTCAGGCCGCGCGCCGCGTATATGGCGGCTAGGTTCACGGCCGTGGTCGTCTTGCCCACCCCGCCCTTGTAGTTGCTCACTGCAAGGGTTCGCATGGGAAAGCTCCTTCGCGTCTTGCGGTCCCGAGGTTGTGGAAGTAAGGGACCTTGTATTCGGTTGGCTGGATGGGTTCCTTAAACGCAGTTTCCATCCTGTATTACCGATGGTATCACAACTGATACGCTTTTGTATCAGTGATTTTAGTCAACGGATAAGGATTGCCAGTCGCGGATGGCGTTTAATACGTGTAAAACTATGTACGGAATCGATTGGGGCATCGCGCCGACTCAAGGAAGGTTGCTCGACCGTGAAAGACTACTCCAAGCTGGACAAGCAATTCGTTCTCATCGTCATGTACGATGACCGCGAGGACTGCGACGTCGCAGCCGGCGTCGCCGTCCCCGCAGAATGCGCCGAGGAGTTCGCAAGGGCCGTCGAGGAGCTCGCCGTTGAGAGGTTCGGCGGCGCGTCGTTCTCCGAGCTCTTGGACAGCGATTTGGACGACGCTTCCATGGGCGCATCTGCCAGAAAGAGCTTCGAGAACCAAGTCGGCCGCGTCCTCGCGGCCGCAGAGCGAATCATGAGGAACGGCCAGTAAGCACGGAAAGAGCCCCTCGGGATGACCCCGAGGGGCTCCCGGCCCTCCAGCGGGGGCCGGGATGGAGGTCGGTTACTCGACCCCGCAGCTGAAGGCGTTGATGTGGTGCCTCAGGAGTGCCCTGTCGGTGCTCACGACCAGCATGTCGATGATGTCGAAGCGGACCTGGATGTCGCCGTCGGGCGAGTTGTCCGCGAGCCAGGCCGCTGCCGCGATCTCGAGGTCGCTGCGCTTGACCTTGCCGCCCTCGAAGCCGCCCTCGCCGTACTCGGTTGCGGTAACGTCGATGAAGACCAGGGTGTCCTCGTCGTTGGCGATCAGGTCGATCTGGGTTCCCTCGGGGGAAGTCCAACCGGCCTCGAGAAGCTCGAAGCCCTTGCGCTCGATGAAGCGGGCGGCTGCCTTGACTGCCTTCTCCTGAAGTTCGAAATTGCTCATGATGACCTCCGTTTGTTCGTGGCCGGCCCCTTTGGCCTGCCTTGTGGTCCGGAAGCCGCTCAGGTTCTGGCCGAGGGCAAGGAATCAAGCGAAAACCCGGCAGGGCCCGAGTTTTGCGCAGCAAAAGTTTTTCGCGCCTTGCCTGAAGAGCCTGGTTCTGAGCGAGCGTGGCGGAGCCAAGGAAGGCGAAGGAGGACGTCCCGGCATGGGAGGCCTAAGCAATGGATTCAGGGTTGGCTGGATGGCGAACCTGCTTTGAGCCTTGGCTGGAGCCGAGAGCGGCTGGGCTCCCGAAGAACAACGCCCGATTGCTGACGAGGAATCGGTCTAACGATTCACCGTCGGATACGCTAGGCGGCAAGGGCGTGGCAAGGTTGTCTGCGACCATATTCGCGGCTGCCGGCCAGCAATCAGCCCTTGACGGCAACAGTCCGCTTCATCATCGACATGTTGTGAGCGCATGGGCATCGTGGCACCCGCGTTTTCACTGCGTGGGTCGTAATCGACCGTCCTAGCGCTAGTGGATGCGCGGCCACGTTCAACGCCGAGCTCTTCCGTGCACCGGTCTTCCCTCATGATTCGCTCTAAAGCCCGCCGAACGCTAATCCGACGCGGGAGGTGGGCTTGCTTCCCTCTGCCGTCCAATGCCTGGGACATGCAAACCACCTGCAACTATTTAGGATACAAATGGGCTGTTATTAGCTGGCTGCTAAGGACTTTTTCTGGTCGGTGATATACTTTCATTTGTATTGCATTCCGCAAACGAAACGTAAGGAATAGCGATGAGCTACAAGGAACTGATCAAGAGCGGCGCCGACGCGACCGATATCCAACAGTACCTGGTTGACGGCGAGATGACCGCCATCACCATCCGTATCCCGAAAAACCTTCGAGATAGCGCAAAAGAGGCCGCGGAGCTGCGAGGTATGAGCTTCAGCACGTTGATCCGCAAGTGCATGATTGACGAGCTTTCTAATATTGAGAGGGGCTAGTAGCATGGCCAATACCACTAAGGAACAGCAGCGCGCTGAGCTGCACAAGACCATCTGGTCCATTGCAGATGACCTGCGCGGCAGCGTTGATGGCTGGGACTTCAAGCAGTACATTCTCTGCACGCTGTTCTATCGTTTTGTCAGCGAGAACCTTTGCACCTATCTTGCCGAGCAGGAGGAGGATGCCTCTTTTGACTACGCTTCTATGCCAGATGAGCAGGCTGAGTGGGGTCGCGAGGAGACCGTCAAGGAGAAAGGCTTCTTCATTCTCCCGAGCGAGCTCTTCTGCAACATCCTCAAGCGCGTTGACAAGGACGGCATGCGCTTGACGGAGGATGGGCGGGATCTCAACGAGCTGCTTTCCCAAGTGTTTAAGAATATCGAGGGCTCTGCCGTTGGCGCGGAATCCGAGGGCGATCTCAAGGGCCTCTTCGACGATATGGACGTCAACAGCGCCAAGCTTGGCAACTCCGTTATCGAGCGCAACAAGAAGCTCGTGAAGCTCATCACCGCCAACGCGCTCACGCGCCGCATCGGCGTGAAGCTGTGCGAGGGCTACGCGAAGACGGAGCTTCTCAGCGGCGTGACGACCATCCGCACGGTCGGCGGCGTGGCGGACTTCGACACGATCATCCGCGACCTGGCCGCGCAGGGAAAGATCCTCAGCCCGCGCGTGGTGGCGTCCAATATGGCGGTCTCCGTGCCCGGCGGGCACATGGCCGGCTCCCTTGCCTACGAAGCAAAGACAGCGGAGGAGGCCGCGGCTTATGTGGAGCGGATCGCGGCGGAGAAGCCGGACCTTATCAAGCTCATGATCACCGGCGGCGTGCTTGACGCCGAGACCGTCGGCGAGCCGGGCGTGCTGCGGATGCAGCCCGCGCTGGTGAAGGCGGCCTGCGATAAGGCGCACGCGCTTGGCATGAAGGTCGCCGCGC